>JACCED010194642.1_pt1 | contig 15734 bp, 13 predicted proteins | sample 7455021 | NCBI WGS metagenome assembly JACCED01 (sample SAMN15323456, study PRJNA562643) | freshwater metagenome | isolation source: river surface water | place: USA:Blue River Watershed | collected 2017-08-19 | reverse complement strand
TCTCAGCCGCTCATTGGGATAGCTGGGGGCGCGACTTCCTCTGCGAAAGCAGCCCTCAGAGTCTTGATAGTCTTGACGATTGTAGGCTCCTTCGGAAGGTTTTTCTTTGGGGGGGGTAAGAGGAAAAAAGATCGTTGGACCTTGATAGTCTTGGCGATTGCAGACTTTTTTTAGAGCGCTGAGGGCATCTTCTAGAGCGCTGAGGGCATCTTCGGAAGGGTTGAGGCATCGAATATTCACTGTGCAATTTTGAGGTAAGCGAAGCAGGATGTTCAGCGGGCCTTGCAGCGTGAAGTTATCCACAAGTCCTAGGAATTTTAATCCTCTGAGCTGATCGATTCCCTTGGGGATCAATGTGGGCAAGTTCTGATAGAGGTTTAGGTGTTTTAAATTCGTGAGCTGACCGATTTTCTCGGGGATCAATGTGAGCAAGTTGTCACTGAGTTGTAGGAGTTCTAATTGTTGGAGCGAACAGATTCCATCGGGAAGCAATGTGAGCCTGTTGTTAGAGAGATCTAGCACCCTTAAATACTGGATCTGACCGATTTCATTGGGGAGCGATTTGAGCTCGTTCCCAGCGAGGTCTAGCAACGTTAAACTCTGGAGCTGCCCGATTTCATTGGGGAGCGATTTGAGCTTGTTGTTAGAGAGGTTTAGCAACGTTAAACTCTGGAGCTCACAAATTTTGTTGGGGAACGATGTGAAGCCATTTGTACTGAGGAATAGAAACTTTAAATTCCGAAGCTGAGAGATTCCATCGGGGAGCGATTTGAGGCCATTTTCATTGAGGTTTAGAGACGTTAAACGCTGGAGCTGCCCGATTCCACTGGGGAGCGATTTGAGGCCATTTCCATTGAGGTCTAGAGACGTTAAACGCTGGAGCTGCCCGATTCCACTGGGGAGCGATTTGAGGCCATTTCCATTGAGGTTTAGAGACGTTAAACGCTGGAGCTGACCGATTCCACTGGGGAGCGATTTGAGGCCATTTCCATTGAGGTTTAGAGACGTTAAACGCTGGAGCTGCCCGATTCCACTGGGGAGCGATTTGAGGCCATTTCCATTGAGGTTTAGAGACGTTAAACGCTGGAGCGCACAGATTCCACTAGGGAGCGATTCAAGCTTGTTGTTAGAGAGGTATAGACGAATTGGCCTGGAGATAAATGGCTCTTTATGAAAAAGATCTGGAAGAGATTGTAAACCCAAACGACTTAATTCAAGATACTCTTGTTTAACATTTTTTGAAAAATTCCAAATCCTATATGCAGCTACACTTCTATTCTCTCCAGATTTCGTTTGGCCGACCCAGTCCTTTAAGATCGTTAGCAGCTCATAATTCGGATCACTCAAAGAGAAGCTCATCTGTCTTAGCGAGACAGAAAAGCTATCTGCTTCAGCTTGTTCTATCCTAGCTTGTTCTATCCTAGCTTGTTCTCTCCTCTCGTATTCTTTTTCTCGATCCTCTTCTCTTGTTCTAAGAAAGGAAAATGCAACCCGATTTACGGCTTGCGGCGGCTCAGATAAGTGGTCACATACATGGCGTTCCTCATAGTCAGCTCCATCTGGCTCTCTTGCTCGTTTCGAACTGTCAAAAGAAATTTGCTCGCGAAATTTTTCAGATGGTCCATCTAAGGCCTCTTGATCGCAACCTGAAGCGTTGGATTCATGTAGGGTGAGCAGCTGTTCATAAGGTGCCGAAGCTGCATTTGGTAATGATGTTAAAGACATAATAACTCCTCTTAAACATACGGAAATAACTTGAAAAATCGTTTTTTGACGGTGTCGTCGGCCAATGAATTTGAGATCTGCTTACATCTCCCAACTTATTTAAGTTGAGCTGCTTCGGCATCAGCTGACTCAAGTTCATGGCGACTCATTGCCAAATTTCCTGTTCTTCAAGTTATTTTGGGATGGTTTTTTTTTGAATGATGATAAGTTTCTATTCGCTGCATAGTGATAAAAAAATTACGATTAAAATTCAATCTAAACATTTTGCATTGCTGTCAGTATTTGTTCAGTGGGTACAGCAAAATTTTTAGGTAAATATTCCGCATGCAAAGAATACAGCCTCATTCTTGGCTGCAGTTCACATCGGATGCCGCTATATGAGCAGCAGTCTGGTGACGACACTATCTAGATGTCTATTGCTTTCTGCATTCTTTATCTGCAAAAGCTCCTTGGTTCATTTCGTATAACGCCCTAGCAGTCAAAGCTCCCCAACGCTTTTCCCACTTAACTTCGAGCTCACTAAAGTTGTTCTCAGCTTCGTCGGTAGCTGCTAATTCTTTGCTGTTTTTTTGAACGATCTCTTTGCATTCCTCCGGATAGTGAGCTTGAAGGACATTCCTCCATTCTTCTCGGCTGGATAAAAAAGCACATGCGGCACTTACATCAACTCGTTTCTTCGATACGTATTGAGCGGCTTTCTTAAGGTCTTGATCCGTTAAGTAGCTCAAGTGGAAAAAGTGCATTTCTTCGACAGCAATGTCTAATTTAAGCTTCTTTCGAAGCATGATCGGGTAGCCCAGATAGACTTCGAGGTGATCAGTTCTTTTCCTATCAACAGGAGATAACCTTTTAATTTTTTCGTAAGCGATCTCTTCCAGCATTTTGACTGGCCATACGGTTCCAATCAGGAATTCTTTCAGTTGACGGATGTCTTTTGTCTTGTGAAGGCGTAAATCAATTCCCACATGCAAGATAGAAAGGGCGATCCTGTCTCCGCATCCATTGACCTCACCTTCGATGGTTTTTAGAAAGATGGTTCTAGATGTTGAGTCGTCATTTGCCTGTTGTAAGTAGTCTACGATTTGCTCGATGAAGACTTTTTGGAGTTCTCCTTTTTTTTGATAGTCTGCTGTATAGGACAGCCGGCTCAACCAATCTCGCAGCGAGTTTGTTTCTTTTGTATCGAGTTGGTGTAATAATTCAGGAAATGATCTGGGGTTTTCTCCCAATATAAAAAAGAGTTCTTCTATCAGCTCAGGCAGTGATTTACCTTCCTGCTGCATGAGTTGTTGGACAGGAAAGAAGATGGTTGGACCTTGATAGTCTTGACGATTATAGGCTCCTCCTACATAGCTGAGGGCACCTTCGGAAAGGTTAGTGAATCGAATATCAACTCTGCAACGTCGAGGTAAGCCAAGCAGGGTGTCCGGCAAGCCTTGCAGCGTGAAGTTATTCGAAAGTCCTAGGAATCTTAATTTTTTGAGCTGATTGATTCCCACGGGGATCAATGTGAGCAAGTTGTTATCGAGTTGTAGGGTTTTTAATTGTTGGAGCTGACAGATTCCATTGGGGAGCGATTCGAGCTTGTTGTTAGAGAGATTTAGCAACTCTAAACACTGGAGCTGACAGATTCCATTGGGGAGCGATTCGAGCTTGTTGTTAGAGAGATTTAGCAACTCTAAACACTGGAGCTGACAGATTCCATTGGGGAACGATGTGAGACGATTTCCACTAAGGCTTAGGAACTTTAAATGCTGAAGCTGACAGATTCCATTAGGGAGCGATTCGAGCATGTTTCTAGAGAGGACTAGATAAATTAGGCTGGAGATAAATGGCTCTTTATCAAAAAGATCTGGAAGAGATTTTAAACCCAAACAACTACTTAATGCAAGAGCCTCTGCTTCAGAATTTTTAAAAAAACCCTCGATCCTAGATACGGCTGTAATTCTGTCCTCTCCAGGTTCTCCTTGGTTGCCCCATTCCTTTAAGATCGTTTGCAGCCTATGATTCGGATCACTCAAAGAGACGTATTTCGTTTCTAGCAAGAGAGGAATGTCATTTGCTGCATGTTGTTTTCTCCAATCGCTATCTTCTGAAACAGGTTCTTCACAAGAATGCCTTATTCTCCTAGCAGTTCCATCCTTTTCGCTTGTGCTAAGAGAGCAAGATACAACAACTGCAACCTGCTTTACGGCTTGCTGCAACTCAGATAAGTGGTCAAATACATGGCGCTTCTCATAATCAGCTTCATCCGGCTCTCCTGCTTGTTTCTCAATGTTACAAAAAATTTGCTGGCGGAATTTTTCAGATAGTCTGTCTAAGATCTCTTGCTTGCAACCTGAAGCGTTGGGTTCACCTAGCTTAAGCAGCTGTTCATAAGGTACTGATTCAGTAGCTTCGCTTGGTAATGATCTTAAAGACATAATAATCCTTCCTAAACATATATAAATAACTTTAATAATCGCTTTTTGACAGTGTCATCGGCCAATGAATTTGAAATTTGCTTGCATCGCCCAACTTATTCAAGTTGAGCTGTTTCGGCATCGGCTGACTCAAGTTCATGGCAGCTCATTGCAAGACTTCCGATTCTTCAAGTTATTTCGGTTTAGTTGTTTTTTGAATGATTATAAATTTTTATTTTCTGAAAAAGAATAAAAAAATTATGATTAAAATTCAATCTGAATTTCAAAGGAGAATTTTCCGTTGTGACGTAAAAGGAAAAATTGTTTAAGACCATTTCTTAATGATTATAAGTTTTTATTTCCGAAAAAAAATTATGATTAAAATTCAATTCTCATAGACAAACTTCCAAAAAACCACCTTTATAATGTATTGTGAAGTCGGTTTTTTCGTTTTTGGGGTAAATTTAGATTATTTTTTATTTGACTGGTGTTGTTTCCAGGAGAGGAAATGGGAATGGCTCTTAGTAGCGGGCTCTTTCAGGAACGTACCCTTTTTCCCGAAGGGAAACATATCCATAGCGGCAGACGATGAGGTGATCATCGAGCCCGATCCCCATGATCTGGCTCGATTTGATCAGTCCTCGGGTCAGCTCCAGATCAGCAGTCGATGGAGTAGGATCGCCGCTGGGATGGTTATGGGCGATGATCATGCTGTAGGCTTTATGGCGAACAGCCGGATAAAAGACTTCGCGGGGATGAACGAGGACTTGGGAAAGGGTGCCGACAGAGACTTGTTCCCGATGGATGAGGCATCCACGGACATCGCGCAGCAAGACCAGAAGGACTTCCTGTTTTAACTCGGAGATCTCCCCTCTGACCAGCTCATAGGCATGGGATGAACTCTTGATAGGAAACTTGTCCAGGGCATTGATCTTCTTGCATTTGGAGGCAATGCCGAAGACGGCTTTGAGCTGAATGGCCTTCGCCTTGCCGATCCCTTTAATCTCCATGAGTTCGGCAACAGTGGCTTCGAGCAAGCGCTCAAGGCTTCCAAAACGGGATAGGATCTCGTGGCTGACATCCAAGACTGATTTACCTTGGGTGCCGCTGCCAAGAACAATAGCGATCAGCTCCGGGATTGATAAGGCTTTAACGCCGTCTCTTAACAGCCTTTCGCGAGGTCTTTCTTCCTGCGGCAAACTCTTTAGTGGGCTCATCCACTTATCCTAATAAAAATGGCTGAAGTTTATGTTCGAGTTGGGATGGGATCTCCGCTTCAATAAGGATATCGTTCTCCTCATATTCGCAGGTGACCACCTTTCCTTCGCGCATCAATTCGCTAACAAGAGCGTAATGACTCTGCGGGATGCGGGCCTTGATGATTTTGCGAAGGAGGGAGATCTCCTTCATCATCATTTCTAACAGCTCCTCAAATCCCATGCGATGCAGCGCAGAGATCGGAACTGTTTTTTTGTACTTGAGCCTCAGCTTAGCAAGGACCAACGGATTCTGGCATTGATCGACCTTGTTCAAGACTGTAATCATCGGATGCTCTGTGGCGCCCAGCTCTTTGAGAACGAGCATAGTGTCTTCAGCTTGACTCTCTGCCATCGGGTGGCTGGCATCGATAAGGTGGAGAAGAATATCGGTGTGGACAGCTTCTTCTAATGTGCTTTTGAATGCAGCAACTAAGGTATGGGGGATTTTTCGGATAAATCCTACCGTATCAATCAGCAGGATATCCTGATGGTTAGGCAATTCAAATTTACGAGTGGTCGTGTCGAGCGTTGCAAACAGCTTGTCTTCGACGAGGACATCCGCTTGAGTCAGGGCTTTGAGCAGCGTCGACTTGCCTGCATTCGTATATCCTACAATTGCAAATGTGGGTACGCCACGCCGTTGTCTTAAGCTGCGCTGGGTGATCCGTTGCTGAGCGACATCTTCAATCTCTTTCTTCAAGCGTTCGATACGCCTGCGGAGGAGCCTCCGGTCGATCTCAATCTGTTTCTCACCTTCCCCTTTGACAAAAGCCCCTCCTGCAGAAGACTGGCGGGAAAGGTGGGTCCACATCCGTTTCAACCGAGGAAATTGGTAGCGGACCTTTGCAAGCTCAATTTGTAGCCGCGCTTCACGTGTCTGGGCCCGTTGGGCAAACACTTCGATAATGAGCTCTGTTCGATCGATCACAGGGCGCTGAAAGAACTTTTCCAGATTGCGTTGTTGGTGCGGTGTGATCTCATCATCAAAAATGATCACTTCTGCCGATTTTTCTTTGGCCATGGCCAGCAGTTCATTGAGTTTGCCAGAGCCGAGATAGGTCCCTGCATCGAGTTTTTTGACAGGACATGGCACTTTGGCCATCACTTGGAGGCCATAGGTGTCACACAAACGCTCTAGCTCATTGAGGTTGTCCTCACAACTTTGCTTGTCTGCAGTCGCACGATAAGCGCCGATGAGCAGGGCCGTTTTGAAGGCCTTGAGCTCGAATGGCGCTGCGCTATCTTCTTTTTGGATCTCTTCGGTCATCATGATTTCTCAACAGTTAAAAGAAAATTTCCATGCCATCATAGCTTAAGCGCACATCGGGCGGAAGCTGTGCATTGGTGGTATTGTATTCTAGATCATGGGCAATATGCGTCAGATAGGTTTTCTCCGATCCGACAAGCCTGGCAAACGCTATCGCCTCTTCCAGACTAAAGTGCATCAAGGTTGGAACATGGCGCAGGGCGCTTAACACCAGAACTTTCAATCCGCTTAAGCTGGGAAGCAGTTCATCTGTATATTCGCGGATATCAGAAACATATGCAAAGTCCCCTACACGAAACCCGGTTACTTTCGTCGTCGTTTGAAAATAGCTCATATACTGGATCGGAACCCCTTGAAATTCCCGATGGCCAAAATCAGTTTCGAGGATCTGAAAGTCGATCTGCGCACTAATGCTCTTCCCCTTTTCTAATGGACGCATCATATAGTGATAACGCAACTTTAAATCATCTAAAGTTTCTTGGGACAGAAGACAAGGCAAGGCGCACTTCTGGATAAAGTAATAGACCCGTAGGTCGTCAAGGCCGCCGACATGGTCGAAGTGGGAATGGGTGATTAGAACGCCATCGAGATGATCGATCTTATAGTTGAGGGCCTGTTCGCGAAAATCGGGGCCCACATCGATCAGCAGCGTCTTTCCACCCACCTTGAGCAGTCCAGAAGAACGCAATCGTCTGTTCTGAGGCAGCGTCGATGTGCAGACCTCGCAGCTGCAGCCGATCGCAGGAACCCCCATCGATCCGCCTGTCCCGATAAAAAGAAATTGCCCTTTCATGTTGTGGCCGCAATGAAAAATGAATTTGATTTTACCCTACGTATCGCTTCTTGAAAAGGCTTTATACTGAAATAATCTGAATAATGGGTTTAGTTTATAGGAAATTGTTGCAGATTGCGAGGCAATTTTCCGGAGATTTTAGCACGTTCAATAGCTGAAAGCACCTATGGACGTGCCAAAATCTCCGAAAAGTGCTCGCAAGATGCGGCAAGGTTCTATGAAATAAACCCATTATTCAGGTTATTTCGGTATGTACACATACTTTTTCATGATGTGGAAGGCCCCTGCATCGCATCAACCCATACTTCTTTAGGGATACATGCATTATTTCCTGTTTGAATTGCTTGAGCTAGCAACTCGGCCAGGTAAGCGTGATAGAGGAGTCCACGAGAGCCCATCCCTGTCAACATCCAGCTCGAAAGAGAAAAACGGGCAATGATCGGATGGTAATGTCCGGGACGCGTCACTCGAATTCCCGAAGAGCAGTTCACAATGCGGAGCTGATCAACTTGAGGGAAAAACACCGCCGCCTTAGGAAGAATCTCTTGCTCGGCAAAGGATCGGTCTGGCGATTCCGATGAAAAGAGCCTTTCATAAGTGGATCCAAGGTAACATACTCCAGGACTTGCTCCTTGTACCAAATACCCTTTACCGATGGTGCTCTGCAATCCTTCTTGAAGCAAGGGAGGGACCTCTGCCGTCAAGACTTGCCCTTTCGTGCGCTTGAAACGAAGCCCTTTAGCCTCAAGAAAGCCGGCTATTCCACTTCCTGCAGCTAGAACAACATGATCATAGGACTCAAGATCAGAAAGCGCTGTAACAGACTTCTGAACAAGAATTCCCCTCGCTTGCGCAATCATTTCCCACAAGCCTTGCAGGTAACTTTGAGAATGGACCGTTATCCCCGACTTAATCAAAAAAGAATGCTCATCGATCTGCTCGACATCCTCAAACCGTTCGATATGGCTTAGAAACGCTGCTTTCTGCCCTTCATTATGTACCAAGCGGACGATCCCGTCATAAGAGGCAACAATGCGTCCCGTCACAGCTTCGACCTGTTTGAGTAAAGCAAAGGTTGCTCTGATCCCCTCTGAAGCTCTCCAACTCCGTCGGCCTTGTTCGCCGGCATAAGGATGGAGAAGGCCTGTAGCGATTCCCGATGCTCCCCCTCCAACTCCATTAGGATCGAAAAGAGTCACATGGCAGGAACCAGATTGAAGTAAGAAATGGCTTAAGCTCAGTCCGCAAAAGCCGGCTCCGATGATTGCGATCTTCATTCCCCCGGATTTTCCTTTATCTTGCGCTGAAGCCAGACGTAGCTTTCTGCAGCAAAGTTAAAGAAGAAGATCACTGCTGGAGATAGAAGAAGGCTAAAAGGAAGCATGATGAAAAAAAGATCTAAGCCCCCCACAGCTCGAGAATCGAAGCCCATATAACTGTTTTTCGTCATGATAGCAGCAAGGGTCATCAGCAGGGAAACCAGGGCAAAAGGAAAAAGGGCCATCAGAAAGAGGGCGCAGTTGGTAAAAGGATTCGCAATAAACCGTTTAAAGACATCTTCTAATATCTGCAAATGGGCTGTCGAACGCAGAGCGACGACAGGAGCTAAGTAAAACAGCATCTTCACAGCGATAACCCCCAACACGAACGACCCCAGAAGCAATAAAAAGGGGCCGAAGGAGAGGACAATTCCTAAAAAATTACCGATAAAAGGGAGTTCTCGCAATAAATAGAAAAGCCCTAGCATCGTCCACAGGAGGATATAGCCTAATATGAGAGGCATCCACAGGTAGGCAACCTGGACCATCAGCTCGATCGACCCCTTGATCGTCTTCCGATAGGCGATCGGCAGCCCCTTGACCTCATCATGATAGATCCTGACCAAGACGACTCCGAAAGTGACAACGATCACTGAGCAAAAAAACAGGGGCAAAAAGTACAAGCTGGTCCTCACCCAATCACTTGCATTGATCGCCATTGCCTTGCACAGCACGACGAGGATCCCGCAGGAAATGAGGATGGGAGCCATAAAAAGAAGTTTTTTACGAGAAAAGGTAAAACGGAGTGCTCTATTGAACAGAAGCTCAAGGTCTTTCCAAGTCATGATCAGCCTACAAAAAAGCCGATCATACCACATAAGGATTATTCTACAAATCTGAAGATGGGTCAAAATAGGTCGACCTTGTACCTTTTTAGGCCCGAAGTCATTGGGGAATATCAACTACAGCACTTAGAAATCGAACCTCAGTCCCAGGGTAAGACCTTGGAAGGTAAGGTCTTCATTGCTTCGGGAAAAGGTGCCAGGCGACGTATCGCTCACAAAGCGGATCATCTGGTTCTGGTCGAAGAAGACATTAAATTCCCAGCCAAACTTGACGCCGAAATGGTAGCGGTCCTTGGAGAAGAGATAATCCCACTGGATCCCAAGGGCAAGCTCTGCAGCAACTACGACATTGTCCACATCATTGGAGAGGTTAACTTTTCGAAGGCCGCTCTTTAATTTCTCATGTTGATGGATATCGAAATGACCAGAGAGCATCGAAGCTGCGCCGTTGCCATAAATCGCCCAACCGCCACCAAGGCCCCACAGAGAATCGAAGCCCATCCGCAAGCCGACGCCCCAGAAGTCATTATCGATCGACACTTTGTCCTCATCCCCGACAGAAACAGCCGTTCCCCCTTTGTAATGGACATGAAAGTCTTGATCGATAAATAGAGCGCGCACGCCCATGAAAGGACGGATGCTCAACCATTTGCCGGCAAAGCAATTGCGGGCCAGTTCAATATCGCCGATGCTCACATTAGCGTTCCAATGAGCTTGGGCACGAGTGGCATAGAACATTTGCCCTGCAGGTACAGTCACTGCAAATGGCGCCATCCATTCAGGATAAACAGCACCGTTTTTCTTTTGGGTGCTTCCATGCGCGCTGGCATGGACGTAGGTATAATTGAGGAAAAGGTCCCACTTATCATAAGGAAGTTTGTAACCTAAGCCTAAACGGAAACCCCAATCCCACTCAAAATGCGATTCTTCAACACGTCCATGGGAAATAGTCGTGTTGCTATTGCTCTTGACCGCATAATCTAAATCATCCATATTCGACTGCCAGAACAACACATCACCTTCAATCCAGAAATTGTTGCTGTTTTTAAGAGAATGGGGATCAAACGTCCGCTGGCCGATTTTCTGGCCATTGCTCTGCTGATTGGAGAACTCAGACTCATCGGAAGGCGCTGCGTCAGTAATCGCAGGCTGTTCTGCTATCAATTCTTCAGATAACACTGGCTGTTCCTGAACAGTTTGCACTCTAGCTGGAGTTGACACTCCCAACCCATGATATCCGTAAGCACAATAACCGGAATCATCAAAACAAAGCGCCTCCCCTGTCAAAACGACAAGCGATAACGCGACCACAGTCCATTGCGTAGTGAACCCCCTAGCCATATCTTCCTCCAATTTATTTTTATTATCGATTATACCGAAATGACCTGAAGAATCGGAAATGTGACAAAGCGGCGTCCTAAATTTGAACCAAGCTGTGGATTGCGAGGCAATTCTCCGGAGATTTTGGCACGTTTAATAGCTAAAAGCACCTATGGACGTGCCAAAATCTTCGAAAAGTGCTCGCAAAATGCAACCATTCCCTATAAACTAAACCCATTATTCAGGTTAATATGAAGGTCCACTGGACTTTCTCGCGTGTTTCGCAGCCAAATCAACTCCACTTGAACAAGTTGGGAGATGCAGGCGAGTTTAAATTTAGCGATTGTCCGACGCTATCGGAAACCGATTCTTCGATTTATTTTGGCATAAATAAAGCAAATAGACTTATTTCTTAGTTATAATCACATTTAATTTAAAGATAGTAAATTAATTGTTTTTTGTAAAACTAATTACATAACAACCAGAATTAATTATATGATATACCGAAATTACTTGAAGAATCGGAAATTTGGCAAGGAGCCGCCATGAATTTGAGTCAGGCCAAACCGACGCCGAAGCAGCTCAACTTGAATAAGTTGAGCGATGCAGGCGGATCTCAAATTCATTGGCAGGCGACGCTTGCAAAAACCGATTCTTCAAGTGATTTCGGTATATTTCATAGAACCTTGCTTGTTGTTGAAGAAAGATCTGTTTGCTGCAGTGAGGTGAGGCTCAAGGGGGGAGGGCAGCAGCGGCGGTTCCGAGGATGACACGAAGTGCATCCTTGAACCCCCGACGTGAGATAAAGGGGCTCCACCATAAAGAAATAGTTTTGAACAATTTTGTCTTTTACGCCACAGCGGAAAAGGCTCAATAAAGTCCTCCCTGGACAAAAATCAGGAAGGAAAATTACATTCATCTCTGTACTAAGTGAACAACTTGCTTAGAATTTAGGAGAAACAATGATATGAAAAAACAAATGACCATGATGTGGGCCTTATGCGGGTTAGTAGCAGGAGGAGCCGCAAACGCAGAAAATGCAGTGCAAAAACCTCAAGTAATCACTTCTTCGACCGCACAAAAAGCTTACGAAGCTACGGCAACAAAACTGACTGCTGAAGAGCTTGCTTTTGCTGCAAAGCTCAACGATGTGAACCGTAAAGCGTTTACTGAAAAGCTGACATTTGAGCAACGCAAGTTAGCAATTGCAGCTGCAAAAAATGCAACTGTTGCGAATGCAGCTGACGAAGCCGTGGCAAAAATTCTTAACAACAATGCCATTGCAACATCTGAAAAACATGAGAAAGCTTCTATCGCATCCGCTGAAAATTTCTACTCTACACCTCAAGCCACTGCTCAAGAGTCTCCACAAGCGGAATAAGCTTCTTTAATTAACAGACTTATAGTAGCCGCCCTTATGATCTAAGGGCGACTGCTCCTTCGATTCAGCTTTGCACCTTTTCAAAGCTGGCTCAGCGCTGGGTATGTAAATAGCAACAAGTGGACCGTATTCAAAGCAAAATGGCAAAAGATGCTACTTTCGATCGATTTCGTTACTTCATAAATCGTTCCGTAAATCAATCCTGCAACAAACACAAGACATAAAAAGGGGATGCTCGGCACCCACTTGACATGCAGAAGGGTGAAAAATAAAGAGGTGGCTAAAACAGCCCCGGTAGTTGCACATTTCCCCTGGCCCAGCCATCGACCCACTTCCCTTTGAAAAAAACCTCGAAAAAAGGCTTCTTCGGGAATAGCGACAAAAATGAGATTATCGATTAACCAAACAAATAGGATCGTCGGAATTTTAGGGTCCCATTTTACCATACCGATCTTAAGGGAGATCAACATCATCAGGGCGATGCCCAGAACCGATAGGGGAATGGCCAGGCGCAAGACCTTGTGGAACTGAACTTTGGATTGGATCAGGGGGATTGTCCAAGCAAGGGCAAATATACCGATAAAGGGTTTATCAAAGTTAAACCATAAGCTATAGAGATATGCTTGGGGACTAATCGCTAGGTTAGAGGCTACTTGCCAATTGTGAAATCCTGGAAAGAGATGCAAGGCTAAACCTAAAGACAGTATGCTCACAAGAGCAAAAAGAACAAGGCGCCCCCAGCGTTTGATCTGGCTATTCAATAGGAAATGGCAGAGCATGACAACGAGGATGGGAATGAGCCCGACAGGAGCAATAATGCCGGCCTGAAAAGCTAGGATCGTTGCAATGGCAAGAAAAGAGCCCCATAACCACGCCGTCTTGCGGAACCACAGGCTGATAAAACTCATGCCAAAAGCAAAAAAGGTCAGCGACGCCAAAGGGGTCTTCCAAAGAGTAGCATGTGTAAAAAAAGTTTCCATATAGGTATATATCGGAATCACTTGAAGAATTGGTTTTTGACAGCGTCGGACAGTCGCTAAATTGAAACCCGCCTACATCGCCCAACTTGTTCAAGTTGAGCTGCTTGGTTCAAATTTAGGACGCCTCCTTGTCAAATTTCCGATTCTTCAGGTTATTTCAGTATCACTGTAACCAGATGAGAATTTTCGTTCTAGAGGGAGTTGACGGATGCGGCGAAAAAAGAAAAATGGGGTTGAGTGGTTAGAGTTTGAACTCCTTTCTGGTATTCCAGACCTTGTCCATGGAGTTATTGTACGCCATCGGGGGATTAGCGGTGATTACTGTTCCTCTTTAAATATTAGCGGTAATACAGGCGATCAGTGGAAGAACATCCAAGAGAACAGAAAGAGGGTGTTAGATGCCCTCGATATCGTTGAGGTGGTTTTTTCTCATCAGGTCCATTCCGATCGAGTTGTCCATATCAAGACGAGAAATCCGCTCGATGTCGGGGAAGCTGACGGTCTGATGACCCAGATTCCTGATTTGGGCTTGATGATCAAGCATGCGGATTGCCAAGCAGCCATCTTCTACGACCCCAAGAACAAAGCACTTGCCAATGTCCATGCGGGTTGGAGGGGCAATGTCAAGAATATCTACGCTAAGACAGCGGTTCAGATGCAAGAAGTGTTTGGCTCATGTGTAGAAGATCTGCTGGTATGCATTTCTCCAAGTTTGGGACCTTCCCACTCCGAATTCAAAAACTACCGTGAAGAATTGCCAGAACATTTTTGGAAGTTTCAGATTTCTCCTACCTATTTTGATCTATGGGCAATTGCAAGGATGCAGCTTGAAGGATGCGGCATCCAGCCTAAGCATATCGAGATCGCTTCGATCTGCACTTATTCGACACCAGAAGATTTCTTTTCCTATAGACGAGATAAGCCGACAGGCAGAAATGCGACGGTTGCTGCATTAAAATCTTGGAACCAGAATAATGCGACGGTTGCTGCATTAAGGTTATTGCAATAAGCGGTTTACTGCAGATGACGATTGAAAAATTCGACAGCGGTTTTGCCGACATCTTCATGGATTTTCATCCTGTCAACATTCAGAGGATCTTCGCAGAAGCGAGGAGCTAGAAGCCGTTTTCCGACCAAGGATGCGCGATTAAGGAAGACGTAATGATCGCCTTCGCCGCTTAAGATCTTTAAGGAGACCTTATGGATGGTATTAGCAAAGACCTTGGCATTTGCTTCCATAGGCACAATTTGATCTTTGGTAGTTGTTACAATACAGATCGGAACATGGATATTCTTCAGGCTCGATGGATCAAAAAGCCAACCTAACGCTGGGGCCATTGTGAATACAGCAGAGATCCGTTTATCATGGAAAGATTGCTTCGCCTCATTAAAGTCCACCTTTTCGAGGATCTCTGGCGTGACAAAGTCGGGTAGTTCTTCGGCGCAGAATTCACCGATTTTTTGAGTCGGAATATCACCCATCTGAGCTCCTGCGATCCACATCCCCGTTGCTCCGCCAAGAGAATAACCGGCAAAGCCGATTTTTGCAGGGTGGATCTTGTCTTTCAATAGAGGGTGTTTAAGGAGTTCGTCGAGGACGAATGAAATGTCTTTAGGCCTTTCCCAAGGTTTTGCATAGAGCTCGGGGATCTTGTTATTCCATGTGTTGCCGTAATGGTCCATAGCAGCGACGATATAGCCATTAGCTGAAAGGATCTCAGCAAGCCAAGAGATGGTGAATCGATCTCCGCCGAATCCATGGGACATAACAATGAGAGGATATTTTTGCTTTGCGGAGCTTAATGGAGCGTCTCTGCATTCGTCGCAACGGACCCAAAGCCCTGTAGAGGATTTGCAAGGGGCGTTAGCTTCTACTGGATACCAAACTTCAGTAACAAGAGGCCTTTGTCGGGAGGCGTCAACGAGATGTAACGTGGTAATTCCTGTTTTTTGGGGATGAATAACAGTAGAACGGATTTGCAGCGATTTTTGATACCAGTTATTAAAAGGGAGCACCAGCAACGCGGGTGCCGCACAATACAAGATCCATTTCACATGTTTTTTATCCATCTCTCACCACTAGAATACAATTTGAAGTTTTTGGCTCAATGTGCACAAACAACCTCACAAATCGGTTTCTGCCGGTGTCGTTAGCCTCTGAATTTGAGATCCGCCTGCATCGCTCAACTTATGCAAGTTGAGCTGCTTCTGCGTCGGTTTGGCCTGACTCAAATTCATGGCGGCTCCTTGCCAAATTTCCGATTCTTCAAGTGATTTCGGTATAGCAAATTAGCTTTTTTTTGTAAAAGAAACCGTAATAACCTGAATAATGCTCGCAAGATGCGGCAAGGTTCTATGAAATAAACCCATTATTCAGGCAGGGTCTTCTGACAAGAAAAAATTGACAGTCTCAGAAAATTTTTATTGCAGATAAAGTGGTTTTTTTGAGTGCATAACTCCTTTAACCAAAAGGAGATTTATGCCTAAGAGAAAGACCTCTGAT
>JACCED011055450.1_pt1 | contig 15735 bp, 14 predicted proteins | sample 7455021 | NCBI WGS metagenome assembly JACCED01 (sample SAMN15323456, study PRJNA562643) | freshwater metagenome | isolation source: river surface water | place: USA:Blue River Watershed | collected 2017-08-19 | reverse complement strand
CCCGCCCGGCTTCAACGCTGATTCATGCCGGGCTGCAAACCGATATCATGCGCATCGAAATCGAAGTGACGGCACGTCTGCCGAAGAAAGGCTGAACATCATGCGTTTTGCTGTGGATCGCCTGGATCATCTGGTCATTACCTGCCGCGATGTGGAAATCTCCGCTTCCTGGTACCAGCGTGTGCTCGGGATGGAGCGAGAGGAATTCGGCCCGCATCGCCGCACCTCACTTCGCTTCGGGGGACAGAAGATCAATCTGCGCCCGGTAAATGCTACGCAGGAAGAATGGTTCACGGGGGCCGCTGGCGGTGTGCCGGGCACGGATGATTTATGCTTCATCGTGACCATGAAGGCGGATCAGGTAGCGGAATATCTGCGCGCCTGTGGTGTTACGATAGAGCTAGGCCCGGTTGCCAAGGCTGGCGCGCTCGGCCCCATTACCTCGGTCTATTGCCGTGATCCTGATGGCAATTTGATCGAAATCGCCACCTATTCGGTATGATTTTGGGGTATCGTCAGAGCGCCTGAGCCGCCCCGCATTGTCGCGATAGCTTCCCGCCAATATCCTTGGCCTTTGCGTAAGAGGCATTTTCGGGAAGGAGGCATTGTTCACATCATGCGCCATGAAGAAGATGCGTTAGGGGTCGTGACCATCCCCGCCGATCGCTATTGGGGACCGCAAACAGAACGCGCGCGCCATCTTTTCCAGATCGGAACGCAAAGGCTTGATCCTGCCGTGATCAAGGCGACGGGAACCCAGAAATGGGTTGCGGCAGAGGCCAATCGGCGCTTGGGCCTTTTGCCGGAACATGTGGCTGAAGCGATCAAGGCGGCGGCGACAGAAATAGAAGCCGGTATGCGCGATGAGGATTTTCCCCTGCCGATTTGGCAGACAGGCTCAGGCACGCAAACCAATATGAATGCCAATGAGGTGATCGCCAATCGTGCGAATGAATTACTGGGCTATCCACTGGGAAGGCGCAGCCCAGTGCACCCCAATGATCACGTCAATCTATGCCAATCTTCCAATGACTCCTTCCCAACGGTCATGCATATCGCGGCCATCGCGGTGTTGCGTCAGGATTTGCTGCCGAACCTCACTATTCTTCATGACGCCTTGGCGGAAAAGGCCGAGCTTTGGCGGCCGATCGTGAAGCTTGGGCGTACACATATGATGGATGCGGTGCCGATATCCCTGGGTATGGAAGCCGCAAGCTGGGCGCGGCAGGTGGAACGTGGCATGGCGCGGATAACCCAATGCCTGCCTGATCTTTTCCTGCTGCCGCAAGGCGGAACGGCGGCGGGCAGTGGGCTTAATCGAGCGCCCGATTTTGATCGGCTATTTTGCGCCATTCTGGCTGATAAAACACAAGAACCTTACGCGCCCAATCCGGAAAAATCCGAAGGCATGGCGGCACATGATGCGCTTGTGGCGCTGTCTGGTGCACTCAATACGCTGTCGGTGTCCTTGATGAAAATCGCCAATGATATTCGGCTATTGGGTAGCGGCCCGCTGGCCGGTATTGCGGAGCTGATTCTGCCCGATGATGGCCTATCAAGCAGCATCATGCCCGGCAAAACCAACGCGACGCAGGCGGAGGCCCTGAGCATGGTAGCTGCGCGGGTCATGGGGCATCATGCCTCTGTCACTATTGCCGGGGCGCAGGGGCATCTGCAGTTGAATGTCTTCAAGCCACTGATCATTCAGTCGGTATTGGAGAGCATGTCTTTACTGGGCGCTGCTACCCGTAGTTTCGCCACGCATATGGTTGCGAAATTAACGCCGAATACGCGCCGTATTGCTGAGAATTTGGCGAAATCCCCCATGCTTATCACCGCTTTGGTGCCGCATATCGGCTATGACGAAGCCGCTAAGATTGCCAAATATGCCCTGGCGCATGATGTAAGCCTGCGCGATGCGGCGGCTGCGCTTGGCGCGGTAAGGCCCGAAGATTTTGATCAATGGGTCAAGCCGGAGGAGATGGCGCAACCGCATGAGATGGAAAGGCGCAAATGACCCTGCATTTGCGGAAACGATCTTTCCGCCTGGCAGGCCATGCGACGTCTATCGCTTTGGAGCCGGCGTTTTGGAGCGCTCTGGAGCGTCTGGCCGAGTCACGCACTATGAGTTTAGCGCAGCTGGTTGCGGAAGCGGATGCCAAGCGCATTTTGCAGGGTGTACCGCTGGCCAGCACGCTGCGCCTTCTGGCGCTTGAGGCGGCACAACAACGCTAATTACACAGGCGATGTAACACTGCCCGCACTGTGTTCAACGGTGAGGCGCCGTAACCTGCCGCGACGGAGCGGAGGTTACGGCAATGAAAACTGGAATTCTCAGTTGGCGCCGTTTGATTTGCCGTACCACCAGCCAGCTGCCGTACCGACGGCACCGCCAACCAATGCCTTGCCGGTCGCAGAGCCGGCGGAAAGCGTCGAATGCACAGCGGCACCGACTGAAGTCACCACTTCACCGGCGGCGACTGCGGCACCTGTGGCCACTGAGCCAACGGCATCCGCTGTCAGCAGCGCTGCGCCGAGCGTATCAGCGGCAACGGCACCCACCGCCGCGCTGGAAGACGCAACCATGGCGGCCGCTGCCGGATAGACCACGGGGAATGCCACGACACCGACCAAGGCGCCAACGGCGAGGGGCGCAATCATGGAATCCGGAATCATGGAAGCCTTGGCTGCAGCCGGGGCGGCTGCTGGTGCGGTCTGCGCAAAGCCGGATGTGGCCATGCCGGTGGCCAGGCAGATGCCGAGTGTGAGCGGGAGAAGCTTGTTCTTCATGGGGGGTAACCTTCAAGGTGGAAACGATGCACTACAGTCCCAATTTTTGACGAGAAACACAATCTATAAAATTTGAAAAAATCCAGAATAATACAAAAACAATTCAAATCGCGTGGTATTTAACTGGCACAGAAAATCAGCCCTATGCGCGGCTACGCTGGGTGTGGGTAATTTTAAGGACAAACAGCGGCAACGCGCATACCGATGCTGCGAAGCACCGGTATGCGCGTTGGGTTTTAAGCGATTTCGTACTGGAAGCTGCCATCTTCCTCGGCGCGGATGCCGACATGTTCAATTTCATGTCCGTCAGCAAGCCGCGCAAGGATGCGGCCAGAAAGTTCCGGCAGCAGCGTGCGGTTCAGAATATTTTCGATGTTACGCGCGCCGCTTTCGACTTCGCGGCAGCGCGAAACGATGCTGTTGGTGACCGTGTCATCGATTTTCAGGTCAACGCCATAATGTTCCCGCAGACGCTTGGCGATGCGCTTCAGCTGAATGCCGACAATCAAGCGCAGCACGTCATCCGCCAGCGGATAGAAGGTCACCACATTGCATCGGCCAAGGAAGGCTGGCTTGAAATAGCTCAGCAGATCCGGGCGCAGGGCTTCGGTAAGCGCTTCCGGTTCCGGCCGATTGGCTGGGTCCGCGCAAAGCCTGGCGATGGTGTCGGTGCCTGCGTTGGATGTCATGATGATGACGGTATTCCGGAAATCGATATCCCGGCCTTCGCCATCCTTCATCTGGCCCTTATCGAAGACCTGATAGAAAACATCCTGAACGCCCGGATGGGCCTTTTCCATTTCATCAAGCAACACGACGGAATAGGGGCGCCGGCGTACTGCTTCGGTCAACACGCCGCCTTCGCCATAACCGACATAGCCGGGCGGTGAGCCCATCAAGAGCGAGACCTTATGCTCTTCCTTGAATTCACTCATATTGATGACGGTAAGATTTTGCTCACCGCCATAGAGTAGATCCGCCACTGCCAGCGCCGTTTCAGTCTTACCAACGCCCGATGTGCCGGCAAACATGAAGACGCCGATCGGCTTGCGTGGGTCTGTAAGGCCCGCGCGGTTGGTCTGAATGGCCTGGGCAATTGCAGACAATGCATGGGGCTGGCCCACGACGCGTTCTTCAAGCGCATCCTTCAGTGTCAGAATGGTCTTGATTTCATCGGAAACCATCCGCCCGACCGGAATACCGGTCCAGGTTTCCACCACTTCAGCCACTGCGTGGCCATCCACCACCGGATGCACCAGCGGCTGTTCGCCCTGCAAATTGCGCAATTCCGTCTCAGCGCTGGCGAGATCGGCCAAAAGGCCTTCGCCGCCTTCCCCGGATTCAATCTGATCACGCACTTCACGAATACGCGCGACAAGGTTCTTTTCAGATTCCCATTGGGCCTTCAGCGCTTCCATTTGCGCTTCAACCTTGGTGCGTTCTTCTTCCAGCGCAGCGTTTCTGGCGGCGTGGTCTGTCCCGGTGGCAACTTCACGGGCCAGGGCGCCCAATTCGGTCGCGATCAAATCAAGCCGACGGCGCCGATCTTCGATGGCTGCTGGTTCGGCCGCTTGGCTCATGGCGACGCGGGCACAGGCGGTATCCAGCAAGGAAACGCCCTTATCCGGCAATTGCCGCGCCGGGATATAGCGAGCCGAAAGGCGTACGGCTTCTTCAACCGCTTCTTCCATGATGCGCACGCCATGATGCTTTTCCAGCGTCTTGACCAAGCCGCGCAACATGGCCTGCGCAAGGGAAAGATCCGGCTCACCGACCTGCACAACCTGGAAACGGCGTGTCAGCGCGGCGTCTTTTTCGAAATACTTCTTGTATTCAGCCCATGTCGTGGCGGCGAGGCAGCGCAATTCACCGCGCGCCAGCGCCGGCTTCAACAGATTGGCGGCATCATTCTGGCCTTGTTGGCCACCAGCACCGATCAATTGATGGGCTTCATCAATGAACATGACGATGGGCGTTGGGGATGCCTTTACGGCATCGATCACGCCCTTGAGGCGATTTTCAAACTCACCCTTCACGCCCGCACCGGCCTGCAAAAGCCCAAGATCAAGCGACATCAGGCGCACATGGCGCAAGGCTTCAGGCACATCGCCGGAGGCCAGACGCAGTGCCAAGCCTTCGGCCACGGCGGTTTTACCGACGCCAGGTTCACCGGTCAGGATCGGGTTGTTCTGGCGACGACGGGTGAGGATATCAATGACCTGGCGAATTTCACCATCGCGGCCAAGGATCGGATCGATCTTGCCGGCCTGTGCCTGGGCTGTCAGATCCGTGCAGAATTGTTCAAGCGGCCCACCACTGCGCGGCGCATCGCTGCCGGCCGCAGCCCCGCCACCCGCTGCTGCGCTGGCTGACGCCGCAATGCCGGCTTCGGCCGCTTCTTCACTGCCTTCTGTGAGTGCTTCAAAGCCACCACGGCGCAGCGCGTCGCCCGAAATTTCCATGAGGCTTGGTGCGCTTTCACGCACGCTGCGCATCAAGGCTTCATCCGTCAGCAGTGCGGCGAGAAGGTGGCCCGAACGCACGCAAGCGCCACGGCCTTCAAGCGATGCCAAAATCCAGGCTTCGCGCACCCAGGTGACGATATCAGGCGACAATGCCGGGGCCCGCGCATTACCGGTGCGTAATTTATCAAGGGCGCGCGTCAATTCACCCTGAACGCGACCAACATCGATGCCTTGTTTTGCGACAAGCAGCGCCAAATCGGAGCTTTGTGTCTCAATCAATTTGAGTAAAAAATGTTCGATTTCAACATTGTAATGGGAGCGGGAGAGCGTGAGCCCAGCTGATGCTTCCAGTTGACGTCGACAAAGATTACTTAAACGCGCAACAAGTGATTTAAGATCAATAGAAACCATCATAAACCTCCCAATCAATAATCGGAGTAAACGCCAATTGCCAAAATTGATCTATAGACCCCTATGCAATTTTCTGACTATTTTTATTTGCATTTCATTAAGAAGAAAAAATTTTTTGATATAACAAATCACTACTTCACTAAGTTAAGAAAACGCGGCCATATTATTCACAATGACTATCTAATACTGCCTCTGATGAAAGGTGTTCTGGCTACATGTTGGATCTGCCGTACCCGGATTTTTTGTGTGGCCTGCAACTGCCCGAACATTTGCGTTATGTCTGCGCGACTTCCGGTTTCCCAGAGCCAGATCTGGGTGGCGAATTTACCTATTGCGATCTTGGATGCGGTCAGGGCCGCACTGCATCAGCCGTGGCCGCACTTCATCCACAGGCAAAAGTCTGGGGCTTGGACTTATCCACAGACCATATCAGCGCGGCCAAGGCCTTTGCCGACCAGGCGGGCTTGAAGAATGTGACTTTCCTGGAAGCGGATTTGGCAGCCTTTGATGCCGAAACCCTGCCACCATTGGATTTTATCACCATGCACGGGGTCTGGGCATGGATACCGGATCAGGTACGCGCTGGCATTCTGAAATTGATCATGCAGCGCCTGAAGCCGGGCGGCCTTTGTTATGTGAGTTATAATGCCATGCCTGGCGCGGTGGCACTTGGCGCTATTCGTCGCATGTGCCTGGACCTTTTGCAGGGGCAGCCACAAGGCAACATCACGGAAAGCCTGCCGCGTGCCTTCCGGCAATTGAAGCGGTTGGCGCAAGGTGAGGGGTTGTTCTTTCAGAAACATCCCGTCGCAACCAAGGTTATCGCCACATCGGATGATGTGGATGTGCGCTACATGGCGCATGAATATTTGGCTGATCAATGGGCGCCGATGTCGATCAAGGAAGTGGCAGACACCATGCAGGGTGCCGGCCTGACTTGGGTGAATTCCTGCATTCTGGCCCATCGCCTGCATGCCGCTGGCCTGCCGCCCGCATTGCGGCAGGAAATCGAGGCCGAGGATGATCGGCTTTTGCGTGAGGTATTGAGCGATATTGCACTCAATCGCCAATTTCGCGCGGATGTGTTTGTCAAAGCAGAGAATTACCGCCCGCAAGACGGCTGGCTTGATGGCTTCAGCTTTGCGCTTACCACTTCCAGAGAGACCGTTCCGCCGCGCGCAGTGGCAGAGGGGATTGAAATCGATACAAGCCTGCAGCCCATCCCCTTTATTTTGGACGCCCTGGCGCATGGGCCTTTGGTCTTCGAAGGCTTGGCTGAAATGCTGACCGGGCGCCTGAGTACCGATGACCTGACCGAAGTCCTCATGGCGTTGATCGTTGTGGATGTGATCAGGCCCTTGCCCAAGGGTGGCATTACCTCTGCCGTCAATGAAAAGACGTCAGGGCTGCGGGTATTGGATGGCTTCAACCGCGCGGCACTTGCCAAAAGACAGCCCGGCGCGCCAGTCACCATGATTACCTCGGCCTTGGGTGGGATTGTCTCCATCCCGCCATTGGATGCGGCACTCATCCAGACCTTTTGTGAGCATGAAGGCCATGTTGATGCTGCCAGCCTGCTTGTGACACTGAAGCAGTCCAATATAGCCTTCGAAGGCACACCCGAGGAGATCAACAAAAAAGCGGAAGCAGCAGTGGCGCGCTTCACCACGGAGACACTGCCAAAGCTGCAACGCTTAGGCATGCTGCATTGATGGGGCATATGATGGGCCGTCAGTTCAGGTACACGAAGCTTATGCGTTCTTGGCGTTTTAGCCTTTTCGCACTTGGCCTTTGGGTTGCGGGTATTACCCTTGATGGTGCGGCGGCTTCTGCGCAAGCGCCGGGCCGCTGCAATTTCAGGGGGGCGCTTGAGGACACGTATTGCGATGATGATCGCAACATGGTCGCTGATTTGCCCGCAGACCCTAAAACCTGGCGCGATCCGGCGACCCTGATCTTCGCCTATACGCCCGTGGAAAATCGGATCAATTACGCCTTAAGGCTACGACCCTTCCTGGCCCATCTTGAGCAATGTGTTGGACGAAGAATCATCTATTTTAAACAGGGCGGGCTTTTTCCTGATCCCACCCCCGGCAATACGGCGCAGATCGATGCCATGCGTACCGGCAGATTGCATATTTCCGGCTTCACCACGGGGGGAACGGCCTTTGCCGTCAATCTTGCCGGGGCCGTGCCTTTTGCCATTTTTGGTAACGCCAATGGCTTCCAGAATTATCGCGTCCTGATGATCGTCAAACCGGAAAGCAGTTTCCGGACATTAAGTGATCTCAAAGGACGGCGCGTTGCACACACAACGGCCACATCCAATTCCGGCAATCTGGTCCCACGGGCGTTTTTCCCAGGCTTAGGGCTGATTCCCGACAAGGATTACAATGTCACTTACTCGGGCGGCCATGAATGGAGCATTCTGGGAGTCCGCGGAGGTGAATTTGATGCCGCGCCCGTTGCCTCCAATATCTTTGGGCGCATGATGGCGCGGCGGCAGATCCGACAAGAAGACTTTAGGACCATTTGGCAGTCCGCACCCTTCCCGAGTTCCGCCTTTGCGGTGAGCCACGATCTTAATCCTGAATTAAGCCGCAGCATTAGGCAGTGCTTCCTGGAATATCGCTTTCCGGAGAATCTGCGCCGAGAATTGGCGCTGGAGGATAATGACCGGTTCTGGCCGGCGGATTACGCAACACACTGGGCGCCGGTGCGTGCGGTGGCGGATGCTGTCAATGCGCCATACAACCGAGCAGCCTTCGACCAGGAAAGCCGCCGCGAATTTGAAGCTGAGCAACGGCGCAAGCAACGCGCCCAGATTCAGAATGGCAGTCAACCACAACGCTGAATTGGCATTGCCTGTTGAGTGGCTGGAAGTGTCGCCGTCTTCATTCCTTGAAGACCAAGTCCAGCATGTCGGCCGCCCGACTTGGCTGAGCTGAACGCGTCGGGGCCAGCATGTGGTTGAGCGCCTGCCAAGCCGCGTCACCCATGCCGGCCGGTTTTTCGCTGTGCTGCGCGCCACCCCTATCCAGCGCCAATCGATGGATCAGACATGCCAGTGCATGGATGTCATCAGCGGGTTCGGCCGTTTCGCCCGCCTGCCTTTCACGTGTTGCATATTGTGGCGTAAAGCCATTCAGCGCCTGGCCAGTATCATGCTGAGTCTTGTCTTGCGCCGAACCGAAATCGAGTAATTTTGCGGTGCCATCTTTGGTGATGATGATGTTGGAAGGCTTGATATCGCCATGCACCACGCCCTGGTCATGGATGTGTTGCAAGGCCCATGCGATCTGCTTACCTAAGCGGGCAATGTCTGGCCATGTCGGGCCAGAAAGCGGGCTCGCGGGGCACCAATGGTCAAGCCGTTCACCCACCATATATTCGGTGACCAGGAAGGGAAGGCCGCCATAGTCACCAAAGCGATGGAAGCGCAGGATATTCTTGTGTTGGCATTTTGCCAGCAGCGCACCCTCTTGCAAGAAGCGGCGCAGCAAAGGCTCAGCCTGTCTTAACTCAGGAAGAGGAAATTTCAGCGCACAAAAACGCTCTACCGCATTCTCGACCGCCGCGGCATGGTCAATGGCGGCAAAGACATGGGCGGTTCTGCCTTGAGCGATACATTTAAGAACTTCATATCTCTCGCAGATGGTCTCGCCGATGATGCGGGGCATGAAAGAAGGGCCCGCATTGGTCAAATTTTGGATGCCTCTGGCTGTTGCTGGAGCACGAGATCAAGCGGATCGATATCCTTGGTGGCATTGATATCAGCGGTCACCAATTCATTGGTCTCTGATAAAGACGCTGCCTGATCCGTGGTGAGCATCGCAAGCACGCCAGGAGAGTCGCTCGTGTTTTCTACGCTTTTGGTGGGACGGAATTCGGCCAGTGCCTTTGAAAGTTCCGCAAGGGCTGGATCCCAGCCGGCATCTGTGGCGTGGCAGCCCTGAAGCGTGGTGAACCAATGGCGCCCATTGCCTGCGCCCCAGCACCAATCCGCACCCAAGGGAACCAGGACAGCGCCTTTCAGGCCGAAGGCGCCGGCGATATGCCCGCCGATACCGCGCCCCGCAATCACAAAATCGGCTGCGGCCATGGCCGCGGCGATATCGCCCAAATCATGCAGATGCGGCCCTGCATCCAGCATATCCGGCGCCAGGGTCAGGAATTTACGTGCGGATCCGGTCAGCAAGCCCAGCTTGGTGCACGGGAAATCAAGCTGCGCGAGGATATCCGGCAGGGCTGGCTCACCGTCATTCTCCCCATTGAAGGCGAGTGCGATGACTGGCTTGGCATGATTGGCGAGTGCCTTGCGCCAGGCTGTCAGCTTGTTGGGGTCCGGCTGCAGGGGTTTCAGCGTCGCGGCGTTAGGATCCGGGCTGAGTTTCGCTACAAGAGCGGCGATCGAGCAGGCCTGTGCCGTGCTGGGATCTTCCTGCGGGTTGAAGCCGTTTTGTGCCAATAGGCGTTCGGCCTCAATCGTATCGGGGGTGGGAAGGAAGGTAACGGCCTTGTCCATTATTTCGGGTGCCGCCATCAGCGCAGGCGCCAGCGAGAGAAATTCGAGAATTTTCTCTGGCAAGAGGACACTTACTTGCGCCGCATCCGCAATATCGATTGTTGTGTTTTCCTTGAGGAGATCCCAGGCAGCTTTGAACCGCCCGGCCTTCAGCAGAAGTTCCACCGCGAAATAGCAAAAACTCTGCCCGCCAGGCCGACGACACGCCATTAAGGCGGCATCCGCGGCCTTGGCATGATTCCCGAGCGCGCTAAAGCCGCGGGCAAGCGATACCAGGGGTAGTGGGTGGTCAGGGGCAGCTCGCACGGTAGATGCAAATTGCGCCAGGGCTTCCTGCTTACGCCCGAGCGCCAATTGAGCCCGGCCCAAAGCCAGAGTCGATAGCACTGCGCCCGGAACAACCACCAAGCCGCGCTTTGCTTCTTCTTCCGCTTCACTGGCGCGCCCATTTTGAATCAGGACATCAACCAGGGCACTGATTGAAGCAGGGTCCCCAGGCAATAACAGCAGGGCGCGCTTAAAGCTGAAAATTGCTTCCTTCAGGCGGCCCGAGCGTGCCTGCAGATTACCGAGGTTATGCCATGCTTCCCGGTAAGCGGGCCGCAGAAAAATGGCCTGTTGAAAGCTTTCCTCCGCTTCCTGGTAATGCAAGCCTTTGGTGAGCAGCACGCCGAGATTATAGTAATTTTCGGCATTTTTTGGATCGCTGCACAGTGCCTCACGTTGTAATCGCGTGGCCGCTTCAATTTGACCGTCTGCAGCCAGCAAATTGATGCGCAGTACATTCAGCGCCGGCGTCCATTCCGCCAAGGCTTCCGCGCGTTCCAGGCAGAGTCGTGCTTCTGATAGGCGTTGGTTTTGCAGATGAAGCTGGCCAAGATTGACGATGGCAACGACATCTTTCGGGTTGCTGCGGAGCGCGACGCCGAGGATCTCTTCGGATTTTTTGGTATCCCCCCGCATCAAAGCTTCAGCAGCCAAGCAGTTCAAGGCACCACTATGATTAGGGATACGCTTCAAAATCTCCTGTAAAATGGATTTTGCGGCGGCGGAACGCCCGTGCCGCAAGTGTTCCGCCGCAATTTCTACCGCGGCGGTATCCGCATCTTCAATCTCGAAATTATCCAAGGGAAATCCGTTCTGCATCGACACGGACATCATGCTTGGCGGTAATGGCGATACTGCCCGTACGTGTGGCAGCAAGCCCAGTGACGCTTGTCATGCTGGTATTCGCCTTCAGCACATCCGCATCCGTGATTTGGGTGGCACGGCTGCCAAAAGAAGCGGTCATGCGATCAGCGGTATTTTCGATGCTGCGCGCCAACGTGCGGAGCATGCCGCCAACCAGGGTCATCGCCTCACCAAAAAAATGCGCGGAACGGGTGTGAACCGATGCTTCGGCAAAGTGGATCTGCGCCTTGGAAGCGCCAATTGCCATGTTTTCTTCTGCCTGGATTTCAATATCCCTTGCCTGCAGCGCCAGCACATCACCTTGTGCGGGGCGCAGCACGGATTTTGTTTCAGGCAAGCGGGACAGGACAGCAATCACATAAATGATCGTCCCGCGTCCATGGACCAGAACCGTATCCCCTTCAGCGAGTTCCAAAAGGCAACTGGCCGCACGCTGGACGGGGCGCCGTTCCACGGCATTCAGGCTGACAGACAGGGTGCCATCAACGGAGATCAATCGGCCGATCCATAATTGGGTATCGTCGGCCAAATCGATGATTTCGGTGGTTCGGTCGAGTGGCATCACACTTCCTTTTGCTTCAAGAAATCAGCGAGTCTTAGCAATTCTGGCAAGTTCAACGCAGGGAAAGCACTTTGATCTGGCTTGGCACAATGGTTAGCCCTGGAATATTCGGCGACATGCCGTTATGGCCGCCCGGACTGAGGAGTTTTGTCGTGGGTGGCCCCCCAATGAATAGATTGGTGGACCCAAAAAGATGGCGCTGCGGGCCCATCACCAAGCCGGAACCGACACCAAGCAATACCCCTGCATTGTCCCCAAGGCTTGGCAGCTTCATGGCCGTTATATTGTGGGCCGGCATGCACATGGTCAGCACTTTGAACTGGGTGGGGATGGCCGTAATGGCCATGGTGAAATTCGGATATGGTATAGGTGTGGGGACCGGGCCCATGGGGGTAAGGCATACATCGGGAAAGCCGAAATCCATGCCGGGAATGGGACCGCTTGAATTGACGAATGGCATTGGCGGGTTCCTCAATCCTTGACCGGTGCGGGAACATAGCGTTCTGCGGCGAAGCGGTGCGGATCAGTACCGATGGGGCTGCCTCTGGCACCCTCCAGTAAGGTGGCATTCAGGCTGGCTGCATGCAGGTTCAGCCGATGGATGCTGGCATTGGCAAATTGGGCCGCATCAATATTGGCGTTCGATGCATCGGCCATGGTGAGGCGGGTATTCGTGAACCGTGCGCCACGCATACTGGCTTCACCAAGCTGCGCCATTTCCATGCGTGCACCAGAAAAGTCAGCCAGATCTGCCTTGGTTTGCATGAAATTGGCCATATCCAGGATGGCATTATTGAAGCGCGCCCGCGTGATATCCGCGCCCATGAACATGGCGGTAGGGGCCCGAATACTCTCCATGGAAGCGCCCGCCAGGTTGGCTTCAATGAACAGGCTTTGCGTCAAATCGGCGCTGTCAAACCGGGCGCCAGCCAGCGACGATTTCATGAAATTCACGCGCTGAAGCGACTGGCCACTGAAATCGCGCCCATCCAAGGTCAGCATGGCAAGCAAACCACCATCGATGGTGAGGCCCGTAAGGTCCGCAGTGGCCGCATCACCTTCAATCACGCCGCAATTGAGCATGGTGGTTCGTGCCAAGTTGAGCTTTTCCAGGCCGCACCGCATGAGCACGCATGTATCGAAATGGGACTGCGAGAAATCCGCCCCTTTGAGGTCCGCGGCCACGAACATGGCGCGCTCAAAACGCCCGGCGGCGAAATTTGCACCCTCTAGTGCGGTTTCGACCATCATGAGATCGGACCAAAGGGCGCCGGGTGCAGAAAGGCCGGCCGCATTGCACTTGACCAGCATCATCTTCTTCCGCGGTGCCGTGGCCAAGCGTACATGGCTGAGGTCGCAGGAAGTCCACATCACGTCATCCGTCAGGGCGGTGGACAGATCCGCACCAGCCAGATTGCATTCGACAAAAATGGAGTTCCGCAGGTCGAAGTTAGCGAAGCTTATGGCCCGCAGGTCCTGCTGCAGGATAGGCAGCCCGGCATCAATGGCCTCACGAAGGTCCTCGGGCAACACTGTGTAAGCGCTCCAGTATCAGTGGTCGGGGGAGGCTATACTAGAGAAAAGAAGATAAGAAGTGCCCTAACGGAAGATAAAAATAAAATATAAATCGTAAAAATTACAAATAAAATATCAGTCAATTTATTGATAATATTATAAAATTCACAGAAATAATGTGCCATCATTCAGCCTTCCGCTTCCGCCTGCGCCATGGTGTTGAGGCTGTTCCGAAGACGATCAAGCAAATGAAATAAACGGACGCATTCTTCGGTTGAGAAATCGGCCAGCGCCAATTGGTAATAGGCTTGGATGGAAGGGCCCATGGCGTCCCATTGCTGAACGCCGCGTTTGGTGAGCCGCACATGCCTCAGGCGGCCATCCCCATCGCTGCGCTGCCGTTCCACCAGCCCGGCCGCAACCAAGCGGTCCAGGACCGCGGACAGATTTTGCCGACTGACCATCAGAAAAGCGATGAGTTCCTTGACCGTCAGCCCCGCCTCCCGGCTCGCGGGGCGGGCCAGGGCGCCCAATACGGCCCATTGCTGGGTGGTGGCGCCGAACGCTGCAACCGCCCGCGTGCCCGTTTTGTGCATGAGGTTAGATGATTGATAAAGCCGGAGAAATAGGCGGTTCGCGACATCGAAGCGTGCCACCTCATCATCGCGCATTGCGGTCATTTTGGCGCCTTGTGTCCCTAATTCTAACAACAGCTTGCTATAAAAAATTTTATATAGCATAGTATTGCTATATTAGGCGGTCCGTCAAATCGTCAAACCATTCAAAAGGGGGGATCCATGCGCGGCCTTCAGAACAAAACGGTTATCGTCACCGGCGGCGGTGGCGGCATTGGCGGGGCCACCTGCCGGCGCTTCGGCGAAGCAGGCAGCCGCGTGGCGGTATTTGACATCAACGCCGAAAGTGCGACGAAGACGGCGGCCGAGATCACTCAAGCGGGTGGCGTCGCGCAGGCCTTTCGCTGCGACATCACGGATCATGAGGGCGTGAAGGCGGCCGTTGCGGCGGCGGAAGCCGCACTCGGCCCCATCAGCATTCTGGTGAACAATGCTGGTTGGGACATCTTCCGCCTGTTCAAGGACACAACCCCGGTGGAATGGCAGAAGCTGATCGCAATCAACCTGACCGGCGCGCTCAATATGCATCACGCGGTGCTGCCGGGCATGCTGGAACGCCGCCATGGGCGGATTGTGAACATTGCTTCCGATGCTGCGCGTGTCGGCTCATCTGGTGAGGCGGTTTACGCTGCCTGCAAGGCGGGGCTGGTTGGGTTTTCCAAAACCATCGCGCGTGAACATGCGCGCCATGGCATTACCGTGAATGTGGTCTGCCCCGGTGCAACCAACACCGCGCTTTTTGCCGATTACAAAAGGGGCGCCGGCAATCCGGAAAAGCTGGAAGAAGCCTTCCGCCGCGCCACACCGATGGGCCGCATTGGCGAACCGGAAGACCTGCCCGGCGCCATCCTGTTTTTCGCAAGCGACGATGCCGCCTATGTCACCGGCCAGGTGCTGAGTGTCTCTGGCGGCCTGACCATGGCAGGCTGAGGGGACGCATCATGACCTATCAGGATATTCTGTTCGAAGCGAAGGATGGCGTTGCGACCGTCACCATCAATCGCCCGCAGGTGATGAATGCCTTTCGGGGTCAGACCTGCGACGAATTGATTCATGCGCTGAACCGCGCCGGCTGGGGTAAAGCCATTGGCGTGATTGTGCTGACCGGCGCGGGTGATCGTGCCTTTTGCACCGGTGGCGATCAAAGCGCGCATGATGGGCAGTATGATGGCCGCGGCATGATCGGCCTGCCGGTTGAGGAGTTACAAGGCCTGATCCGCGATGTCCCAAAGCCCGTGATCGCACGCGTGCAGGGCTATGCGATTGGTGGCGGCAATGTGCTGGCAACCCTGTGTGACCTCACCATCGCCTCCGAAAAGGCGCAATTCGGCCAAGTGGGACCGAAGGTGGGTTCGGTGGATCCGGGCTTCGGTACCGCTTATCTGGCGCGCATCGTGGGTGAGAAGAAGGCGCGGGAGATCTGGTATCTTTGCCGCCGTTATACCGCCGCCGAGGCTGAGCGCATGGGCCTGGTGAATGTCGTGGTGCCGCATGACCAATTGGACGCCGAAGTGGCGCGCTGGTGTGCGGAGATTCTGGAACGCAGCCCAACGGCCATTGCTATCGCCAAGCGTTCCTTCAATGCGGATAGCGAAAACATCCGCGGTATCAGCAATATGGGGATGCAGGCGCTTTCCATGT
>JACCED011466991.1_pt1 | contig 15736 bp, 9 predicted proteins | sample 7455021 | NCBI WGS metagenome assembly JACCED01 (sample SAMN15323456, study PRJNA562643) | freshwater metagenome | isolation source: river surface water | place: USA:Blue River Watershed | collected 2017-08-19 | reverse complement strand
GACGATTAATATTTGTATTATCTCCATCACTTGATGAGTATGTCAATGCATGTGATGAAATATTATAAGACGGTCTTAACAACTTCTTCTGACGATCAATAGATGCTCTGAAATCAAAGTCAAGAACGTTAGATACAGAAGTACCGTTAAATCCATCAACAATAAATCCGTTCTTAAATCTTGGAAGATTTTGTGCGTCTAGAATACTTAAATCTTGTTTAGTCGCAGTCTCTAGTTCTAACAGAGATAATGAAGTGTAATACTCTAGATTTTCAATTCTCTTTTCTAGAACACCAATATCCTTCATTGTGTAACGTTGATTACGAATCGGTTTTACAGAAATAAGTCTTGGAGTATCAACGTATGGAGGATAATTCAGAACGTATAGAGTCATTGAATCCTGTTTATCCTGTGGTTCTGATGGTCTAACAGCAGAAATGCCACGAATAATTTCAAATTCACGAGCAGTATTTAAAACAACCTTGTCGATACGAGGTAAATAATTACTATAAGAAGTTGTTATATCTGTTCCGTTTTGTACAATTCTTAATGAAGAATCGCCAAATACTTTTGTATTCGCAAGAGTCTTATCATTCGCAGATGCATCAAGACGAACTGGACGGAAATCAAAATAATCTCTCAGACTGTATTCACTCTGATCTGCTGTTTGTGACTGGTAAACAGGAATATTCTCATACGAAACTTCTGGGAACGAATTGTTGTGTCCACGCAGATATGAATCTACCGTAAAATATCCTGGAGTATTTGAAGTTGTATATTTGTTATAACGAATTAATAGTGGACCTGCAGGTGGTGTAACACCAGCCTTCAATACAATACTTGAATGATCGTAATAACTATCTCTCTGTCCGTTATCCAGTAAATAACGACTTGTTACGTTTGCCGCAGCACCCAAATTTGCCTGTGATATTGTTGTTCCCTGGAAATCAAAAATAGCATTAATAGAAACAACATCAGAAACATATAGAGACTGTGAAACACCTGGTAATTTATTTACATGAGATGCTGCAATCTGTGTTTGTCCTTCACTTGCAATTACATAGACAGTACCATTACCGAAAACGTCATTTGCCGTTCCGACGTTCTGTACACTTATATTAGCACGAACAAAATTCTTATTCTTCGATGAAGCTGTTGATGTTACTGTGATGAACATGTCAACAGTTCCAGTATATGTTGTTGCAAAGTTCAGAACTGTACCTGACATGCTTAGATTTGCAGCAGCAACAATTTGATTTGGAACGTATATACCAAAATTAGTCTTAGTCTGAACAATAAGTTTTTCTTGTTTTGTTGACGTTGATGATGATGCTGTAACCGAGAATGTTTCACCAGTTCCAAGATAAGATGCTAAGTCAACAGCACCAGCACTTACGGTAACACCAGATAAAAACTTTTGATATTCATATGAGAAAGAACCGATTGAGTTCTGTGAGACAAAATCTTCACCAATCTTGATTAGTAAAGGTTCAATTCCTTTTTCAGAAACAAATACATTCTCGTATGTTGATGCCAAATCTTTTGAGAACTGATAAATGTTTGCCGCTGAAGTGAATTGAGATGCTGTTGCTCCAGGTTCTACAATTGACTCTGCGTCTTTAATTTCAAAATCGATTGAGTAAATACTTGCCGTTGTTGGTGCAACTGCAAATGCTGGAGTTACTGTTACATTCTTCGATGTTCCACCATAAGAAGTAATAGTTCTTGGATATTCTCCTGCTCCAGGACCAGATAGAATTCTGATCTTAGCTCCTCTATAAGCATTATCAATAGTGGACATTTGACCAACAAATGAATTTGCTAAACCAAAGGAAGTTACATTTCCAGCATTATTAACTGAAGCAACAATAGAACCGACATTAATATCTGTTAAGAATGTTCTGTAGATATAAGTGTTTGCATCTGATTGACTTGATGCGGTTGTGTCAAAAGCAATTGATTTTACTCTTGCAGTACCAATTTTTGTGTTATTGTAAACTGCACTACTTGCTGTGTTAATGCTACTATTTGCAACGCAGTGAATATCAACTTGACCTAAAGAGTCTGTTGGTAACAATGCAAAATGATTCCAAGTGTAAAGGTATGAACCATAATCTCCAGAAACACGTTTTAAAGAAACATTAACCGTATCTCTTGGTTTTGGAATCGTAATTTTTATAGGTGCTACAGACTGATACTCATATCCTTTTACGTAGGCTTTACCTGGAGATAATGTGATATCAAGATTTGCAGTATTTGCGTTATTTGTATCTAACGAAATTAAGAATGGATTAACGACATAATCACCAGACTCGTCAAATGTTCTACGTGCTAATGTATCTTCTAGTTCAGCATATAATGGTATTCTAACAACCTTCTGAAGAATACCTTCTCTTACTTCTGCAAGTTCAATAAACTTAGTTAAGTCTGTACTGTCTAGTGAACGTGTTGTCAACACTAATTCTATTTTAAATCTATCTGATCCTGGTGCTTGGAAATTAGAAGCACCCTGAGCTGGATCAAGTAGAGAAGTGTCATTAACAGATTCTACTAATGACTCTGTAACCTCAAAACCAATTTTAACATTAGCAGAAACATTATCATAAACCGATGTTGCGATGGTTTGAGGATCTACCTTTATGAAGAAACCTTCATAGTAGAAAACACCACCACTAACAGAGAACACTTGTCCAGTTCCAACACCAGATGCTGCTACGTTTGCACGATTAGCAAATGCATCTCCACCATCTTCTACAGTTTTAATTGAATCACCAGAAGCAAAATTAGTACCATAAATTTGTTGTACTAAAAGTGTATGTGGAGTATTTGAAGTGGCATTGAAAGTTTTTAGAACCTGACCACGTTTCGAATCATCAGTTGATAGAATGATCTTGTCATCAAAATCCGCAATTACAATATCTGTTGTAACATACTGAGGATTAAGATTCATGTATGTAACATCTTGCAAGAATACTTGACCGCCAGTAACTACAGAACCATTCTTAAAAATATGATTACCAAAACGTTCGACTTGTTTTTGTAGGATAGTTTGAGCTTGAGTTAATTCACGAGCCTGAACCGCATATCCAGGCTTGTACAGTAATCTGAGGAATTTCTTATCCTCATCAAAATCGTCGTAGTATGGATTTACATTAAAATTGGTACTAATTGGCATGAATTAACCTTTAAAATTTAAGAACAAATTTAATATCTTCTGCTTGACCATCTTCTCTATCAATTGAAGTGACATTTTCAGTATGTAGAATGTCACCGGAAAATGGTTGAAATTCTGGATTTTTTACTGCAACAACGGTTCTTTGAATTGCTGAATTTGCACCCAACAAGTTCAGACCGGTAACCATAGTTCCTCTAACACCAGAAAGATAAACAATAGCTTCTGTTTGATCTACAACATAACCATACGCAGATGGATTTACAATCGATCCCTGATATACAAATTCATTTTGTTGATACAGAGAACCTGCAACAAGATTAAGACTGGTTGTTTGACTAATAGCAGCGTTTGCATTTCCTGAAGAAACTACTGAAGTTTCGCCATATTTATGCGGATCTCTAAGGATTCCATATTGTCTAAAATTGGTATTTGATGAAATCAATCCACCCTCAGTAGAATCTATTTCTCCAACACGAACAGATACCATAACATTAGTCGCACCCAATTGTTTTGCTGGATTGTATGCATGACCATACTTTGGAGATAGAATTACTCTAGCATTTGCCCCGGTTCCAGAACCATATATTGTTGCATTTGCAAAGGAATAATTGATACCAACTGTCGTTATTTTAACGTTAGCAACATTTCCAAAGTTGTTTAAGAAAACAGAACCCTCTGCTCTTGTTCCATCTCCAGTAATAGAAACTCTACTTGTCAACGATACTGGATTAGTATTACCACCGGATCCGTTAGTTTCCGTAGATAAAGTCAAAAGACCAGATGCAACATTAATTGATGATATGTAGGTTGCCGGACGAATACCCTGTCCTGTGATTGACATATTAGTTAAGTTTGCCAACGAAGGAATATTAAACTCATTTAGAGCGATAGTAGTATTCGAAATCTGTAGTATATTTGTTCCTGAAACGAATGAAACAACATTCAAATTGGCATGTCTATAACCAGTACCACCGTTCGTAACAACGATCGTTGTAAGTTCTCCATCAACAATACCCAAAGAATTGATAGTGTAATCTAATTGTATATTAGATGTTGGAGCTGGAATCCAATCATCTGTTAAGAATTTATTTGATGGTTTGATATTATACAAGTATTTCCAACGATAACCATCGGCGGTATCAATAACACCATTCGAAGTTGAATAATCTCCAGTTGGTTCTACTGTAGAATTTGCGGAAGTATTATTTGACAAACACTGAAAAACACTACGTTGTGAAGTAATCACATACATAGGTTTTAAATTTAATGTCGTGTTTGATGTTAGAAGTGTACTGTAGTTTACGAGATCATCGTACTGACGGTACTTTGTATTTGCAGTCCAATTGATACGAGGAATAACGAGTTCAACATCATTACCAGTAATCTTTTTTCCACCAATCATATTTTTCCAAACAGTCTTTTCGTCCTCAATCGTATCTGAAATATCTGATGGAACATTCTCATCTGGATATGCTAAATGATTACCAATAAAAACATATGAAATAGTTGGCGAAGCTTCCGAGAAACTTTCCTTAAACTGTTCCGCAGTATTGAATCTAGTCTTTAATGTGGTTACTGTATTTGCCATAGAAATTATTTATTCTGTGTTATAGAATCGCAGTATTTGATTGTAACAAGTAAACTGCATTTGCTAATCTATCTATTGCTGCTTGCATAGTTATTGGTGCAGAACCATTCCAAATAGATGAGTTTGCAGCAACATAAGTGTTGGACGAGTTTGCAGTATCATAAGAAGAATTGGCTTGAATAAATGCACTATTAGAAAAATCAGATGCATATACTGCAATAGCAAGTCCTGCGTTAGCTTGATTAAAAGCACCATTTGCATATAAAGATGCGGAATTGGCAACATGCGATGGTGTGTTTGCAGTTACAAAAGCTGCGTTCGCAATATTCTGAACAACTGAAGCGTTTGGTTCTAGTCTGATTGAACCGACCATCGTTGAAGGATGATTCGCATTTTGATATACATAAACTTGATTTGTCAAATCGTTTGGAACTTTCCAGTAAAGTATACCAGAATTTTTTCCTTGCGCTTCATCATTAAATGAAACGACTCCTGTAGGAGAAACGTGTACAAGTCTAGTTGAAACATTGACTCCACCGGCACTAATACGAATCATAAACGGATTCGCATCCACATAGTTCAGATCAAACGCAACAGTCTGACCTGGTAAGAAATGTAAGGTTGGATTATTTCCAATATATTGATCGAACAGATAAGCATCTGTGGAAGTATAGGAAACGTTTAGTCTAGTGACTGCATTCAAGTAACTAATATTTGCCTGATTAAACGCAGCATTCGCTTTGACAAATGCAGAGTTTGCATAAGTTCCAGCAGAAATTGCACCAGTGTTCGCAGTATTAAATGCTGCATTTGCTTGAACAAAAGCACCATTGGCGTATGTCGCCGCAGAGTTGGCAACATGTGAAGGAGTATTTGCAACTAAGAAAGCTGCATTTGCATACGTACCAGTTACATTTTGACTTTCATACGCAGAATTGGCATGAACAAAAGCAGAGTTTGCATATGTACCTGTTGTGTTCTGTGAATTATATGCAGAGTTTGATTTTAAGAATGCAGCATTTGCCTGGAGAAAACTTGCATTTGCTTTGTCTGTTGTATAATCAAGAGTGAAGTCTATTTTTTGTAACTCAACGTGTTTAGTTAAGGGTGTTCCAGAACTTTTATCAACAATAACAAGTAAAGTATTCTGTGTATTAGAATCTAAACTAGTCGCAACAGCCAGTTGGGTAATTTTAGTATTTGCCATTTTTATTCCGTCGTAAGAATTATTCCATCCTCTGTGACCAGAACATTGCCACTATCGTCAAGTAGTTCAGAAGTTCCGGTACTGATTCCACCCACTGCTCCAAGAACAGTAAATGGTTGTAAATTTGCTGTATAAGAAAAAGGTACAGTAGCTATTTCTACACCTGGGACATTTGTAGTAATCTGTGTTACTTCAATATTACTATTACTAATAACAGTTTCTACAAGATAGATTACGCCATTAACAGAAATGGAATCCCCAAGTTGGATGTATCCTTTAGAAAAAGCATCCTCGAATTTCGTATTTATGCCAGTCAAATAGATCGATCCTTCGCCAACATTTACTCTACCAGAAATTACTTTTTTGGTCGGCAATCTTACAATACCAAGATTTGAAACATTAGCAGTATTTTCAATTTTGTATCGAGAATAATTTACTAAACCTGCAGGATGCAATAAGTCTTTTAATATCTGTTTATACTTTCTAAATTCTACCCTTGAAGAAGTTACATAAGAGTAATCCACGTAGTAGTTTTTACCTTGTATTTTTCTTTCAGTAGAAGAAATTATAGAATCTGATGTTAACCATTTACCATCATAGGTAACGAACGAACTTTCGATCTCAGCCTGTGCGTTCGCTTGACCATCTCCAGAAAGAGTCAGATTGATGAATGGAATGTACTTGTATCCTCGACCACCATCTAGAATTCTAATTCTAACAATAGCACCTGGCAATTTAGAACCACGTGCGGTAATATTTTCCCCATCTCCCATACAAGCATCAAGAATGATACTTGCGTTTACACCATTACGTGATCTAACAGATAGTGTTGGAAAATTATTTTGTGTATAGTTTACTCCACCTATTGGATAAACATTATATCTTCCAAGTGAAATGTCTGATCCAGTTGTTGTGTAAACAAAAGTTGTGTTTACATGAGCTGTCGTAGAATCAACGATTGTATTGACAAATCTGATTTCTCCATTTACAACGATTCTATCATTAACTGCCAAATCAGTTACAAAGTCTGTTCCAGTACCACTGATAATATGACTGTTAGCCGAAACGTTTACTGTTCCATTAATTCTTGACGGTTCAAATGCAATCTTTAATATTCCACCATCTGCATCGACGGAAGTAACTCTTGCCGCAGCACCAACTCCATATGTCAGTGGAGGATTTGGACCAAATATAATCTCATCACCAATTCTATAGTCCTCACCTTTGTTCAATATCTGATAACCACCCAACGATTTAAAGTTTGTGATTGAGTGACGAACTGTTCCAGTTAAATATGTGGCACCTTGCGTTTCAACAATAGGAATAGTATTAACAACGGTGTTTGAAGAAATAACGATACAGGTATCAATACCGCCAACTTCAATACTTCTCGGATTCATTATTGAAACTATGTTTGAAGTATTGGTAATAGTTTTACCAGGTATTCCGTAATCAGCAGTATCGATAGTAAGATTAGCAACGTTCGCTATTAAAGTGTCTGACAAAATATAATAAGAGTTGATTATATTCGCACCAGTAGTATTAATAGTGGACACTGTTCCATTAACGACTAATGGTGGATCAATACCATCAATTAAACTACCGATAGAAAATCCTGCTCCAATTTTTTGTACGGTAATAGTATCGATATTTCCAGCAAAGACTTCATCGATGATTGCTACAGCTTCTTGTTCAGCACCACCGCCAGAAACAACAACTAAGTCTCCATTAGCATAGTTTGATCCACCTTCAATAACGTTGATTGCTCGAAGTGCAGATGTGGTTAAAAATTCAAATGTTAAAAGATTGTTGTCAATTATGGCATCAGTTACACAATACTCTCCGTTCCCAAAATTACCTACAAGTGATTTTGAGTTTACATACAAATCTTCAACGTTTCTATTTGAAATTAGACTTACCGCATATCTCTCTACGATTGCAGAAGCTCTAGATGTTTTCCCTGTTATCTTACGGTTGAGGAATAAATCAAAATTAAAATTATTGAAGTATATTTTAATAGTAGAATTATTTGGTGGGGCTGTGTTAAACAATATCTTTTTTGAAGCTACGTTTACCAAATAACTGGTAGTTTCAACACCATTAATCAATACAGTTCTAATTGAAGAATCTGGAGGTAATGAGAATGTTGTAGAAGTTCCGTTACCAGTGTGTAAAAGATATAACTCATTTGGATCAGCACGTAGAGAATTTTCGATAGACCAAACACTAGCTGAAGCTTTTAACACCTCATTTTTTGGTTCTATAATCTGAACTTCTTCGTTGAACAGTAATCTGAATAAAAACTTGTACGATTCAATACTACCTTTTGAGAGATAAAGTCTATTTAAATTTTTAAATAGAATGTCTTTTCTTACTTCCGCATCTCTTGGTAATAAAGAAGCAAACTTCTCATAAAAGTTGTTCTCAAATTCATCTAAAGACTGATTAACATCCGACAAATTTCTTAATGATTTAGCTTTCGCATTTAAATCATTATTTTCTGTACCTTGTTTTTCGTCAAGAAATTCGTAATAAGCTTCCATAAACGAAATGAATTTCGGATATTCATCTCGAATAAATTCTGGAAGCTGTGATCTAATTAAATTTGATGATTTTAAATCACTCATGTATTAAGAACTTCCTCTAAATCTACTGTGATTGCTGAAGAATCATTTATATCCATCTCTATAATTGTGTTTCGTTTTGTTTCAATAATTCCTCTCTCAGCCTCTATAGTAAGTCTCATAAAATTGTCTGAGGAATAAACTTTTTTAATGTTTAAATCAGTTAAAACTATTCTACCAGTTTCGTAGTTGATTGTCCCAGCATTCTCTTTTACGATTTGCTTTTGAGCATCAACGTCATAATAAACAGTTCTTACAGAACCAGTTTTTGCGGTAACAACAGCACCAGCTGTAGCACCACTTCCGCCACCTCCACTTATTAAAACTGTAGCCCTTGTATAGTTATATCCTTTATTGATAACATCGATTCTTTCTACTCGACCATTAACAATAACAGCTTCAGCTGTGGCACCAAGACCATCGCCAACAATCGTTACTGTTGGTGGAGATGTGTAGTTTAATCCAGGATTAACAACTTGAATCGATTCTACTCCAGTATAAGTCTCTGCCGATTCTTCAAATGAAACGGTTCTCAAAATTCCAAACGGATCTATAATATCAAACTCTGTTGATGTTAATCTGTTTGTCAATGTTCCTCTGTGCAGTGGTGCATTAAAGTCGATAGTATAATTTCTTAAAACATTTATTTCTGGTTCAAATCTTTTCTGCATTCTGACTGTAACTTCTGAACCAATAATAGCATTACTATTTGTTCCGTCAACAGCATCTTGTAATTTAGAAAGCACAAATCTACCACCAAAACGATTTAGATTAAGTTCTCTATAAAGTTGAACTGCATTTCTAATTTTGGTTTTAATTTGATCTGCTGTGTCGGTAGTTTTTCTCTTGTCATATTTGACATAAGCATTTACCAGTAGATACAAATATTCTGGATCACGTATCTCAGTTTGAATTGCGATGATCGATTTTGGTTTAATAATATCATCAATAATTCTTTGTTTCTCAGTTTCGGAAAGATAATAGTTCTCTTTTGGTTTCATAGAAACAATTACTTTTCCATATGATGCAGGAAGATCATCCTCACTGCCCCAAACTGAAACAGAATCTACAGAAGGATAATTTTTCTTAATATAAGATTCATAATCTTTGTATGTAACCAATCTATTCTGAGTTGAGTATTGTAACGGTGCTGAGTATCTAATACTTTCTACAGATTCCTTTTCAGAAGCACCAGAAGCAACATCATTAACATCGATTTGAATAGAACCAAATCCACCAATAGAAGTTAAAGCAACAAATTCATTTGCTTTGTTTGCCACAACTCCGTTTGATACTAGATATTTTACTCTAACAATCGCACCATCTGCAATCGCTTTTCCTATAATACCATCACCAAAATAAATCTGATACTTACCATTAGTTCCTTCTTCTAAGAAATAAACTAGTGATGATGAATCGATATTGAAGATATCTGTCGCAAGAGAATATGTTTCTATTGAAGTATTTCCAACTGCTGGTTGAACTGTAACTTTCAGACTTCCTGTGTATAGATTTTCATCAGGTAATACGAAAATACTTTTCGGATTTGTCGCAATGTCATTTGTAAAAGAAACGTTAATTATCTCGCCTTCATAAATCGGAACGTTCTCATATATGAACTGGTTACCAGTTCTTGAAACAGTTATCGGTTCGATGACATTAAACAGATATGAAATATTATCGATTAGATTTGACTGTAAACCATATCCTTCTGGTAATGTCAGAGATTGTGTAGGTTCGTTAGATGCAACAGTAACCGTAATATTGACGTTAGCTGAAGCTGGACGTCTGGAATGTGGAGTATAACCCAAAGTCTTTGCATGGGAAACAACAGAACTTCTAAGAACAGCGGTATCTAAGAAAGCCTCATTTGACACCATGTTGAGATAGTAAGCATTGTAATGTGTATTATACGCCAGAATATCTAATAGAATGTTCAGACCCGATCCCTCAAAATCGTAGTCTGTAAATTCAGATTGTTGATTCAAAAACGCTTTTAGATTTCTTTTAATCGTATCGAAATCAAGGTCTGTAATTTGTAAACGGTCTGCCATTATCGTATCTGTGAAAGTTGGAAGGTAACTGTAATTGGTGTTGTTGAATTAATTATTCTAAACTGTATCCTAACAGTAAAAGAATTCTCATCCAATTTTGGGGTTACTAGGACCTCATCTATCGGTTGCATAACCCTTGGTTCATGATTCGCAATAATGGTGCGAATCTCTTGTTCTATATTCGATGCGGTAATCGGATCGATATTTTCAAACAATAGTCTGCGAATGTTTCCGCCGACGAAAGGTCTAAAGAACTTTTCTCCTTGATTCATGGATACTAAATTTTTGACCGAGTTAATAACCGCCATGTTACCGACGTGTTTATTAATATCCTTACGGATAGGATGTATGTTGAAATTCAAGTCTAAATCCTTGAATTCTCTAACTGTATTTGTCTGTACTACTGCCATGTCTTATTTATAGATTATTTTTAAGTTTATCGGTACCAACATAATTCTCCACAAGATGTGCGGTAAGATCCGTAAATCCGGAGAATTTAGTCATAGCAATATAGTTGTTTGAAAGTCTTATTACATTTCCAAAGAAAGCAACATCATGATTTCTTCTTGTGTCCATAAAATTACTTGTATTTGACAGCAATCCAACAATCTCTTGTATTCTTGAAACTGACAAATTTGACGAATATGTATACGGAGGTAATGCACCAATCGTCACAATACTATTCACCAAATCCGTATATGCTTGATTTAACTGAACAGAGTAAGTCAGAAGATCATCTTCCACAAACAAACTTGTCATCGAACCAAGAATTGGTGTGTTATTTGATACTTCCTCAAATTTAGAAACCAGCATAAACGCTTGATATCCATATCCAGTTGCCGTTGAAAAATCTGGCAAAGCAAGATTGGTTGACGTTTCAACTCCAGACAATCTTTGTGTATGTCTGAAAAAGTTATTGGCAGCAGTAACTACATTAGCAGCGGCACTGTTTGCATTTGCCAAATAAAGAAATGTATTTGTCGAATTGTAAATGTTATTTGCAGTTATTGAGATTGCATTAATTACATTCGCCAGAGGATTTTTCAAATACAATGTTGGTGATGTTTCTCCATTTACTATCGCTTCATACTGCCACTTTCTCAGTAACGGAGGTGTTTGAATAATAGTATCTTCCAGATTCTCTCTTGGATCCAATGCGTTTCCAAACTTCGCAGTATCAAAAACTAAATTCAAAGATTCAAATAAAGGTTTACTCATCGTCGTTCACTTATATTGGTTTAACATAAACAGCACTTGGTATTGCTTGACGGTTTACTGGTTCTGCACAAGTTGCCAGATCAGTTAATCCAACTAATATTGGAACTCCATTAACTCTAATGTTTGGAGCAGTAACTCCAGTGACCATCCATGCTGCACAGTGTATATCACAACCAGGAGCTCCGCAACAAGAATGAGGTGCAATCTGTGTTCCTGTAGTTGCCATTGGAATTCCATTTATTCTGACATTAAGATGGCAAGTCGGTCCTGTAAGAACTCCTCTATCCGAAACAACATCTGATAATTTAACAGCAAACATTATTATCTTCCAACGTCTATTTTTATTTCTGGATTACCACAGATATCTTTTTCAACTTTAACTAAAGTTGAATCTGTGATAGGTAATGCTGTTTTTAATTGTGCCAGATAAGCATCGGCTTCTTTGTTGATACAATCAGCTAATGCTTTCTTAACATCGGATGGTTGAGCGCCACCCTGCAATCTCACTTCTGCTTCTTGAGCACACAGAGCACAAGACTCATCATAACGATGGGTATCGATCCATTCTTGCAATCCCTTTTCGTCTAAACCTCTAAGAAGATTTTTATACTCTTGAGTAATATTGTTCATCTTCTCTCTAAGTTTTTCACGATCATCTTTTATAGAATTAACTATTTCGGATGCTTTATCCTTTAACTCTCTGTAGACACGTTTAGTTTCGTTTCTAACAGCATCAACCGCACAAATATTTTGTGTATAATCACTTGTTATTGCTTCGATGCCATTAAATTGTTGGACATTAGTTAAAGTCTTGGCTGCAAGACCTGCAACATCTCCAGCTGCTTTTGTTACCGCAGTCAAATTGTCAAGGTTTTGAACTTTTGACAAATTGAAAGATGCTTTAACTAAGTTGTCTTTAGCGAGATCCAATTCTTTTATGTTTAATTGTTCAGCAACTTTAGTTGGAGCATTTAATATCATTTCTTTTGCCTGAGTATAAGTGTCACTTGCCGCAATTGATGCTTTATCAGCTAACGAAAGAGCGTCAGTATTTAATACAGTCGTTCCATTTAAACTTTTTGTTAGAACATCAGTTTGTGTAATAGAACCCTGTAACGAAGAAGTTTTTTCAACCGGAAACTCATATGTCTTAATTGCTTTTTGTGGATCAAAACCATCAACAACTGTTGTACTATCTGTTACCGATGATGTTGATGTTGCTGTTCCAGAACTTGTTGTTGGTGTAGTAGCTGTTGTTCCATCTGTCGCAGTTTTAGAATCTCCAGATTTATTTCCAGGAGTCGCCACATTTACAAGATTAATAACTGCTCCATTAACTGTTGTTGATCCACCAGAACCAAAAAGAGCAGCACCAGTTCCTCTACATGTTAGAGTAGACAGTGCGGTAACGTCAGTTTTCAATCCACTTACAGAAGTAAATAAACTTGATCCACCAAGACTACTAGAAACTTTACCACCAACAGAAGCCATCAATGAAGCAGACGCAGAGAAATTAGATTTAGCACTTAGACTAATACCTCTTTGTTGTGAAACTGCTGTAATATCTAATTCAGCAATAATGTTTACTTTACCACCAACAACATATGTTAGATCACCATCAATATAATAAACACAGTTTCCACCGATGTAATTGATATCGTCTTTTGCAACATTCTTTACATAATTATTTACCACTTTTTGTTGAACAGTACCTTCTGGTCGCATTTCAAGATTCGATCCTTTTGAATGATATAAATGCACACGTTCAAAACCAGGTGTATCGTCCAACTCTAATGCGTTTCCACCTTCTGTTTCAATTACTTTATTGTATGGATATCTTGTATTGTAAGATGGATCTTGTTCAAATAAAAGTTTGCTTCCACTTAATTGAGTTATTTGTTCTGGAGTAAATTCAGAATCACCACGAGCCAGTCGTGATGTTGTGGGTTCATCAATTTTTCTTGGATAATTTGTTGGTTCATCTCCAAACTTTACTGGAGAAGTATTCAATTGTGCGTCAGTTCTTGGATCATTGAAAGCAATATTTGGATTTCCCTTTTCCATCGGAATAGATGGAAGAACACCCATCATCACTGGATGTTGAGCATCTTCTCCATCCATAAAAAAACCAACAACAGTATCAGATTCTTTTGGCGAATATGCATTTGTATTGTTTAGTGGAAGCATCGCTTGAGACCATGGTAAAGCGCTTGTTGGTAACTCTGCTTTATTTTCTGAATGCCATCCAAATATTCTAACACGACAACGACCAAGTTTCAGTGGATCTTTTCTGTCCTCGACGACACCCATCCACCAAACAAATCCATTCATCCCCATGAAATTTTTATCGATCATTTTAAACCTTTATATTGTAAATGTACCTTCATTTATTACTCCAAGTGGACCGAATCCAGAAGATGAAATGACTTCATTTGAATAGGAATCTGTGACTGCTTCAAAGATAGTTTCATGTTTATTATAACTTATAATGTGTCTTGTGGATATGATTGTATATTTTCCTCGTCTTGTCAAATCTCTGTTATCCACATTTTCTACAGAGTTTCTTTCTTGTGCATGAATATCAACATTCAAACCAGAACTTATGGCAAAGTTTCCAGGAACAACACCCTTAACTCTTTTGTTTAAGAAGTTTTTGAATATTGATTTTCTTTGTAATGCAAAGTTTTCCGAATCGTATCTGACAATGTTATTATCTTCAGGATTTACACGAATTCTGTTTTTTATGTATTGACTATTTGATCTGTTGTATTCTACAGGATAGAAAACTTTTCTTGCGTCATAGTTCAAAACAGAATAGTTACCTTTATTATCTTTTACTAAAGGAATGTTGGGATTTCCATGATAACCTGGTTGTGCTTTGTTACCATACATTCCAACAAAGTCTAATTCTCTTTTTACATAACTTCTAGTAATCGGATCAAAACCCAAAAACGTTCCTGCATAAACACCAGAACTAAGTGTGTCAATAATGTTGAACTGAGACTTGACTTCAAAATCTCTTAAACCAGAACTCTCAACAGACATACTTTCATAACTTGGATATCTATCATCATCCAAATTCTTAATCATTTCATTGATTAAAGTTACAGATGGTAATGATGTTATGTCAGACAGAGAAGCAAAGTTATAACCAAGAATGTTCTCGTAGAACAAAAAATCTGGAATATTATCTTTATTCACACTTCTTCTTGCAATCCAATTTATTGCTTCGATCGGACGAAGATTTGGTATTATTTCAGTCTTATCACCTTTAGTTATTGAAGGTGTTGCAAACTTTTGTCCAGTCAATCCAAGAGACTCGATCATTATACTGATTGCCATATCAGTGTGAGTCATACCAGAATATGATCTGTTCAATCTTTTTTGTAAAGAGATAATGTATTCTTCACTGATAAAATTTAAGACTATTACTTGACTAGTCTGATTGATGTTTTTTCTATTTGTTAAACTATAGACTTTATACTTCTTTTCATATTTCAACGATCCTTCATCTTTGTAAAGGACCATAGTAATATACTCACTACCATTTAATTGTAACTTATCCACAAGACCAACAGAGTCTCCAAGAACAACATTTCCAGTCATACAAGGAAAGAACATGTTGTCATATAAATTTATTTCTTGATATAGATTGGTTAAATCAAAACCTTCTGGATAAACATCAGAAGAAATAGAAAGTTTTTTTACACCTATTTGGGTACTTTCAATTAAAGCCATTTTACAATCTTCTAGTGTTAGTTACATTAAGAAATTCTTCTTGTAAAGCTGAAGCAAATTCTGGTTTTAATACTTTTATTTTTCTTTTTTCTTCGTTCAAATCATATTCATAATCATAGTAACTTTTCGTAG
>JACCED010728518.1_pt1 | contig 15739 bp, 15 predicted proteins | sample 7455021 | NCBI WGS metagenome assembly JACCED01 (sample SAMN15323456, study PRJNA562643) | freshwater metagenome | isolation source: river surface water | place: USA:Blue River Watershed | collected 2017-08-19 | reverse complement strand
TCTCCTTACGAGAATTCGGACCCTCTCCAAATCCTAAAGAAGTGATGAAATCGATCTCGGAGACGAAAGTTCTTAACGACTGCTTGATGATGATGATGACGTCTTTACAAGCGCCCGCGATCTCAGTGGCGCCTCCCGCTCCAGGGAGGCGAACCTTCGGCTTGTCGTAACTTTCACCTATGAAGGTTGTGTTGATATTCGCGAAGCGGTCAATCTGCGCCGCGCCGAGGAATCCGACGTCAATCCGTCCTGGCTGAAGCCAGTAATTGAAGATCTCTGGCATGCTCACAACGGTAAGTGCACGATTTGCAAGCTCTCCATCACCAATAGAGAGTGGGAGTTTTTGTGGATCGGTATTGACCGTTCCTGATTCATATATGAGAACCAAGTTTGGCGCGTGTGTTGCCTTTGCAAGGATCGCAGCAGTGCTTGGAATGCCGATACCGACAAAACAGATCATTCCGTCTTTAAGAGTGCGCGCAGCGGCGATAGTCATCATCTCGTTGCTATTCCACTGCACTTGTTCGGCGGATACTTCAGTTCCGATTTCGCTGATGGCCATCTCTACTTGCCCCCAACTTTCGCGCTGATTTGGTCGGAGTGGGACTTCTTCGAATAGACCTCTTCATCGAGCCATTTCTGGAAACTTTCCCGCTCTTTCGAGATCTCGTCCCAAGCGATATATGCATCGTTATCTCGCTCGTAATAGCCGGAGGCATAGGAGGGCCAGGCACCGCGAGGCGCTTCTGCGATAGCTGTGATCAACGCTTCTGGATAGATGACGCTATTGAAGCGAGGTTCGAACCTCTCGACTATCTCCTCTACGGTAACAATCACTTTCTTTGCAGCAAAGACTGCCTCCTTTGAGGAGCCGGTAATCCCCCACGCCATGATGTTGCCATTGCGATCCGCCTGTTGAGCATGCACGATCGTCACATCCGGATTGATCGCAGCAACCGCTAGAACTTTCTCGTCCGAAAATGGCGAATCTATCGTTGCGATGTTTGTCGTATGTTCGATGAGGTCTGATCCAAAGTAGCCACGAAGGATTGCAAAAGGCATTCCTGATGCTCCAGCTAGGTAGCGGTTGGTCATACCGGCATGAGTGTGTTCTTCAATCTCCAGTGGCGCGGGCCACGAGTTCTGATACGCATCACGAAATCGATGAAGTGAACCAACACCAGGATTTCCACCCCAGGAGAAGACCATCTTCTTGACGCAACCAGCGCCGATCAATTGATCGTAAATGAGATCCGGAGTGAGTCGAATTGCCGTGAGATTCTTCTTTCGCTGTCTGATGATCTCTTGTCCAGCAGCAAAAGGAATCAGGTGGGTGAAACCTTCAAGAGCGACTGTGTCGCCATCCTTGACGTGCTCTTTGATCGCTGACTCGAGTGTCACGAATTTACTCACTGCCACTCCCATGCATTTATCTCGCGATCAGGTTCTTCTTTCTCGTCACTATTCTAAGTAGGGTCAGGCATTGAAGGGAAGTCACTCAAGCAATTGAATTGAGGTGTTCGTATGACGAACGCAGAGATAAATGAAAATTCTGTAGTTGTCGTGACAGGTGGTAGCTCAGGATTTGGTGAAGCCCTAATCGATTTCTACTTAAGAAAAACTCAAAATGTTTATTCACTTGATATCAATCCTGGCACTTCTCATGCTCACCACATCACATGTGATGTTCGAGATGAGAATTCAGTTCAAAAGGCTTTTGAAATCATTCGAGATCAGTCCAATCAGATCGATGTGCTGATTGCGAACGCCGGAGTGGTTCCAACATGGCAATCCACTGATTCTCTTGATATTCCAGATTTCAGAAAGGTCCTAGAAATAAACCTGATCGGCGTCGCAGTGACTCTCAAGCATGCTGCATCGTTAATGCGCTCGCCTGGGGGCTCCATCGTGATTACAGGGTCCATCAACTCCTGGAAAGGGGACCCGAATCTGGCGAGTTACGTTGCGAGCAAACATGGTGTTCTAGGACTGATAAAGAGCACAGCTATCGATCTTGGCGGCAAAGGGATCCGAGTCAATGGCGTTGGTCCTGGTCCAGTCGCAACTGAAGCGCTCAAGAGCCGAATCCTTGCAAGAAATAACAATGACGTAGAGGCTGCAAATAGTTACTTCGAGAGACTTGCAGAGTCAACGGCTCTTAAGAGAATTGCAACTGTCGATGATGTCGTCCACGCAATTGATTTCCTTGCCAGCCCTCTCTCCTCTGGCATTACAGGGGAATTGATCAATGTCGATGGTGGAGTCCTTTAAGGTTCGTTCCATGACTAGCCACATTTCACTTGAGGGTAAGAATGTCCTCGTCACCGGCGCTTCTCGTGGAATCGGTGCTGCTATTGCCCGTTCAATCTGTGAAGCCGGTGCGCACGTTATCTCTCACTACGGCTCGTACTTAGAAGGGGCCAAAGAGAATCTTGCAGGCCTACCTGACGATAGAAAGACTTTCATCTCGGCAGACCTCACAAAACCTGGAGCGGGCCGTGAGCTATGGCAAAAGGCTCTCGCGCAGGTCGGTCATATCGACGTCTTGGTCAACAACGCCGGAGTCAATATTGAAACCGCCTTCGAAGGCGATGATGAGTCTTGGGATCGTGGCTGGCAAGAGACATTTCAAGTAAACGTCTTTGAAGCAGCCAATGTTGTGAAGGAAGCCGTCAATCACTTCCTTCAAGAGAGAGATGGCAAGCCACGTGGTGGAATCGTGATCTCACTTTCAAGTTGGTCCGGTCAAAAAGGTTCCGCACTTCCCACTTTGCCGGCATATGCCGCATCCAAGGCGGCAGTAAAGGCTCTCACTCAAACGGTTGCTTCAAGTTATGCAAAGCAAGGCATCTATGCCTTCATCATCTCCCCCGGTATCGTCAAGACTCGAATGGCAGATCTGGCTGCTGTTGTGCGTGGCGGCGAAGATAAGATGAAAGCAGCGCTTGCTATGGGTGAGCTTGTTCCACCTAGCGAAGTTGGAGACCTTGCAGTATTTCTCGCGTCAGGTAAGTGTCGTCATCTGACTGGTTCGACGATCGATATCAACGGCGCAAGCTACGTTCGATAAAGGAAACTAGCTCTCTAGAATCTTTCGGAAGTCATGCATCTGACTTCTGTGAAAGTCTTCTGTTCCGCTGGCGAAAAGTTTGAGATCTGAGATCAACCACTCGTCATCGACTTTTCTGAACTGATATCTGTATCCGCCCCATAGGTGGCCGATGACATCGCTGCCGAAGTACTTGTGCCAGGCATAAAGATGGCTCGTGCCATGAGCTCTTTCGTCGCTTTCGAAGATAACAATCTCGTTACAAATCTGATGGTTGGTTGATTCAAATCGAGTTGCTGCCCCGTTTGCGACCATTGTTCGAAGTTTGTCCCGACCAAGGATTGGCTCAACCTCCGGCCCATAATCAATTCGTGCATCAGTGGTGAAGAGCGCAGCGAGAGAATCTGGGTGTTTCGTATCGAAATAGAGACAGTATCGCTTCATAAGTAACTCAATCTCATTGCGATCCGCTAAGCGCACATCGTCAGCCATGCTCTGCTTCCTCTCTACAAATACCCAGCCAAGTACGCAGACTGTATGCGCGTTCGTCAGAAGTCGAAAGAAGGCACGTGTTCGCAATAAGAACAGCACAGAAAAATTGCTACTCAGAGTTGTTCTTAAAGTCGAGGGGTTATGTAAGTATTTCGCCCTAAGGCGACCGGGAATGTGACTTCTCGGTTAGCAAAATGTGAATGAAAGGTGAGCCATGTCTAACGCAGCATCAAGCAGACAAGCTTTGATGTCTCTTCGTGGCATTCGTAAATCTTTTGGTTCTTCAGAAGTTCTTCATGGCGTTGACCTTGATGTCTACACCGGAAGTCACACAGTGATCTTTGGGCCATCGGGTTCTGGGAAATCCACTGTTCTTCGAACTATGAATCTTCTTGAGGAACCGACAGAAGGCTCCGTCATCTTTGAAGGCGTCGAGTATGGCCCGGGCTTACCTGGTAGTTCTGCGAAGCGAGGAAAAGCAATCGACTTGCGCAAGCAAGTTGGAATGGTCTTTCAGCAATTCAATCTCTTCCCCCACTTGAGCGCGATTGACAACATCGCACTGGCAGTTCACTCTGTAACAGGAAAATCAAAAGAGGAAGCTCGAGAACGCGCAGCAGTTGAACTTAAGAAAGTGGGATTGCTCAAATGGGCGATGAATCACCCAGCACAACTTTCTGGCGGTCAACAACAACGTGTAGCAATCGCCCGCGCACTGAGCCTTGATCCAAAGCTCATGCTCTTTGATGAGCCCACTTCTGCTCTCGATCCAGAGCTTGTCGGCGAAGTACTCAACGTTATGCGTCAACTCGCTGAAACCGGCATGACTATGGTCGTTGTCACCCACGAGATGGGCTTTGCAAAAGAGGTCGGCGACCAATGCATCTTCATGGAGGATGGAAACATCGTTGTTTCAGGTGGAAATGACTTCTTTGATACGTGCCAAAACGAACGTGCTCGCCAATTCATAGGATCGGTGCTCTGATGGAAGATACGCCCAGACTGAATTTCATGTGGCACCTGGTGTGGGATTTCCGCGCTGAACTTTTACAAGGCCTTCTCACTGCTGTAAATGTCTCCATAACGGCACTTTTCACCTCATTCGCTGTCGGACTTCTTTTTGCTCTTATGAAAATGAGTCGCTTTGCGGTGCTCCGCGGTATTTCGGCGGCATATGTGAATATCTTTCGAGGAATCCCGGCACTCGTTAGTGTCATCTGGGTCTACTTTGGCTGGTCACTCCTCTTTTCTTATAACTTCACTGTCTACCAAGCCGGAGTCATTGCACTTACATTGCTCTACTCCGCGTTCTTCTCTGAAATATTTCGATCCGCTCTAGAAGCCATTCATAAAGGTCAGCGCGAAGCTGGCCTAGCTCTCGGCATGTCGAGATTTCGAATCTTCCGCTCAGTGATTATGCCGCAGGCTCTCAAAATTGCGATCCCTAATATCGGCAGCATGTTCATTGGCATGATCAAAGACACCTCCACCTTCACAGTCATAGGTCTCGCTGAGTTGGTCTATGTCATGCAGAACATCAATTCACAGTATTTCCAGCCATTCGTTCTGTACACGGCCGCTGCTGGACTCTACGTCGCCGCCGCATTCATCGTTGATTTCATCTTCCGCGGTTTTGAAAGCGGACTGAGTTACCAAAAGCAAGGAACAATCAAAAAGTTTCTCACTCGCAAGAAGCGAGCTCAGGTTCAGAGATTGGTTGAGGCCAATTAATGAACCAACTTCTGGCAAGTGGGGAAAACACCATCCAACGTTCGGAAGGAAAATAATGCGAAAGAAGTTATCGCTTCTCGTCGCGATTGCAATGTCCCTCACTGTGGCTCTCACAGGAAGTGGCGCTGCCTCAGCGGCTGAAGACACCTCCAAGCTCAACCTGGTCAAGCCTGGAACCCTCGTTGTAGGCATGACATTGCAGTTCCCACCACAGATGTACCTCAATGCTCGCCAGAAGCCAGCGGGTTACGACTATCAGTTGCTGCGCAAGCTCACAAAGGATCTTGGTCTCAAGCTTGAGATCCGCAATATGGCTTTCGCAGGCTTGATTCCAGGTCTCGTTGCAAAGCAATTCGACTTGGTTTCTGTTGGTCTCGGCAAGAACCCAGATCGTGAAAAGTCAATGACTTACGTAGGCGAGTACATGCCATACAGCACTATTTTGGTATCGGGCAAGAACGATAAGACTGCTCCAACCATCGCTGGATGGAACGTAGCAGGCAAGAAGCTCACAGCCCTTCAAGGCTCCCTTGCTGCTCAGAAGATTAAGGAAGTCTTCCCGAATGCAACTCTCGTCGAGTTCCCAACACAGGACGCTGCTTTCCTTGAGGTTGCATCAGGTCGTGCCAATGGAATCGTTGCAGAGGCAAACCTCTTCGGCTATTTCAACAAGAACAACCCAGGTCTCTTGAAGCAAGTTGCTCTTCCACAGGATCTGCGCAACTACTTTGGACACTGGACTGTTCAGCTCGGCAACACTGCACTTCAAGCACGTTTGAAGACCTGGCTCTGCGAGAACAATGAGTCTGGTTGGCTAGAGAGGACATTCCGTCGCGAGATGGGCTACAAGATGCCTCCACTCCCTGCTTGCTAATTGAGCAGTGACCGAGAGGGGCAACTCGCAAGTCGAGTTGCCCCTCTCGCATTTGTAAGATGGTCAACTAGATTGCATCAATCGAATCAGGAGCGTTAAGGATTCATGGAGACGGTAAACGATTTCGACGTAGTCGTTATCGGTGGAGGACCAGCAGGCATTGCGGCTGCCTCGACTGCGGCCGCTCTTGGAATCAACGTTGCCCTCATTGATGAGCGAGTGACTCTTGGCGGTCAGATCTTCAAGAGAGTTGGTCCCGGTTTTGATTTAGCAAATAAGAAGTCCCTTGGAAAGGATTATTTCCGCGGTAGCGAACTCATCGACGAGTTACAGAATCCCAAAATTCAAGTATTCACTTCGACAACCGTCTTAACGCTTGATGATGGAAAAGTCATCACTTCGCATCCAGATTTAGGGGTGCGCGCTTTCACATTCAGATTTCTTGTCATCGCACCTGGCGCTTATGACAGGCCCGTGGCTTTCCCAGGTTGGACGCTTCCAGGCGTAATGACTGCGGGAGCTGTCCAAACCATGGTGAAGACCCAGCGAATCTCGCCCGGAAAACACATCTTCTTCGCTGGTAGCGGACCGTTGGCATTGGCTTTCTCTGCTCAACTTATCTCGCTCGGCGCACCAGTTTTCAAAGTCATCGAAAGTGCGCCGTTTCCCTCGCCGATCAATGCGCTTCGACTCGCGTCACGAGTTCTTGGAAACTTAGACCTTGCGCGAGATGCAGCGAAATATCGAACAGCGCTTCTTAAGGCGCGAGTCCCCTTCCACTATGGTCGAATCATCGTGCGCGCAGAAGGTAACGGCCGAGTTGAGTCTGTAACACATGCCAAGGCAGATAAGAATTGGAATCCGATCCCTGGCACCGAGATCACCGAAGCAGCTGATGCGCTCTGTATTGGCTATGGCTTCTTTCCTTCGCATGAACTCTTCCGCCTTGCTGACTGCCAATTTGATTACGATGAGAATAAAGGTGGTTTTTCGGTCAAGAAGGATTCGTGGGGCGAAACCACTGTCTCTTCTATCTTCGCGGTAGGCGATGGAACTGGAGTGACTGGTTCTTATTCAGCGGTGGCCCAGGGAAGGCTCGCGGCACTTCGACTCGCGAATCAGTTCGGACTCATTTCTCGTGATGTGCTGGAAGAGAGATCCCGTCCGTATCGGAGAGAATTGCGGGCGCGAAATAGATTCCAACTGGCTCTCAATAAGATGTTCGATGTTGGATCTGGAATCTATCGACTGGCGGACGAAGAAACTGTGATCTGTCGATGCGAGTCAGTTAAGCGTAAATCTATCGATCCGATTATCGACTCCACCGATGATGTCTCCGTTGTAAAGGGAATCTCTCGCGCTGGAATGGGGCTATGCCAAGGACGTAATTGCCAGCGACATATCGCGGCAATGATCGCAGATCGCCACCGGAAACCTATCTCTGAGGTTCCATTCCAAACGCCTCGTTTTCCAGTCAAACCGGTCGAAATAGGTGTCATTGCAGATGAGACGATTCGCGATGAGAAGTACTTCATTACATGAGTGATTTTCTCGTCGGATACCTCTCCCACACCAAGAATCACGATGAACCTCCTCGTGAGTGCGATGTACTCATCATCGGTGGTGGACTCTTAGGAACCTCTCTCGCCTATTACCTTGCCAAAGAGGGTACGGAAGTAGTTCTAATTGAGCGTGATGAGATCAATCGCGAAGCCTCAGGTACTAACGCGGGTTCATTTCATTTCCAAATTGCTCTGCATCAGCTCACCCCAGATATGACTGATTCTGAGAAGTCTCGTTTGGCTTCGGAAGTAAAACTTCAAGTAGATGCTGCTTCACTCTGGGATTCCCTCGAGAAAGAGCTCGATGCTGACCTTGGAGTTCATTTTGACGGCGGAATCATGGTTGCTGAGACCGATGAAGAGATGCGAGTTCTCAAGGACAAAGAAGAGATCGAGAAGAGTGCAGGCTTAGAGAGTCATATCCTCACCGGGGATGAGATGCGCTCCTTCGCGCCATATCTGGCGCCGGATCTTGCCGGAATTGCGTTTTGCCCGAGAGAGGGGCACGCCAACCCACTTCTTGTCGGACCTACCTATGCCTACCGCGCTGCTGAGCGAGGTGTTCAGATTCGAACTGGTTGCGCAGCCGAGTCGATTGAGGCCAGTTCCTCCGGAACACATCGCTTCACGGTAAAGACCAATAAGGGAGTCATCAAAGCGAACCGGATCGTCAATGCCGGTGGCGCATGGACGACCGAACTTTCAGCACAGCTTGGTCTCAATCTGCCTATGGGCTTGAGTGGTTTGCACGTCAACGTCACGGAACCGCGCGAATACTTCTTGAAATCGATGATTCAGCACATTGGAAGGCGTCTAACGCTCAAACAGACCCATAACAACACTTTCATCATCGGTGGCGGCTGGCCATCAAGGTCAGAAGTTTTCCCGAAGCGATATTCGAATATCTGGAGTTCCACTGCGGGCAACCTTGCTGTTGCGTTACGTGTATTGCCAATGCTCAAGGATGTTCGACTGATTCGTACCTGGACTGGAGTTTGGGCATACACAAAAGACTTCAAACCAATCCTTGGCGAATCCGAAAAGGTACCTGGTTATCACGTTGCCATGGTTCCAACCGGCTTCACTCTCGGACCGATGGTCGCGCAGATGCTCGCCGATTACATGACTGCCCCTCAAGGTTCAGTCACACTCCCCCATGAATTTCGAGTCGATCGAGAAGTCAAGTAGATAGAGGATAGAGAGGCAAGGAAATGGATCGTAATTCTGTTGACTGGCGCGGTTATTGGCCAGCTGTACCAACTCCTTTCAAAGAGAATGGGGAGATCGATTGGGCCAGTTACGATGCCTTGATCGATTGGTACCTCGATCGAAAGATGCAAGGTCTTTTTATCAATGGAACGACCGGCGAATGGTTCTCCCAGACTCACGATGAACGTCGCCAAGTAGCTGAATTCATCGCCAAGAAGGTTCAAGGACGAGTCCCCGTTGTCATTGGCGTCACGACATTCACTGCAAAGGAATCAATCGAACTCGCCAATCACGCTCTCTCCGTTGGCGTAGATGGCGTTTGTTCATCTGCTCCTGCGTATGTAAAGACTCTCCCTGATGAGACGGTTGCTTACTTCCAAACTCTCTCAGATAACATCAATGGTCCGATCATGATCTACAACTGGCCGCATGGATCTGGAATTGAAATTTCTGGAGATCTCGCAGAACGTCTTGCGGATATTGAGAAGATCGTCGCAATCAAAGACTCGACTCCCAATTCCGATCAATTCCTCGACACCACAAAACGCGTCGTTGGAAAGGTACGAATCTTCGGCAACTTCATGGTTCCGACAAACCTTGATTTCATGTTGGCCAACGGCGGCGACGGAACAATCGGTGGTGGAAGCATCTTTGGTCGCCCAGATTCGCTCTATTGGGAACAAGTCTGGAGTGGTGATATTGAATCTGCTCGTAAGCATGCAGAACGCAATCTTCGCCTCCTTGAAGCCCTCTGGCTCCCTGGTGGCTGGGCTGGAAAGTGGGGCGCTTATCAAAGCCAACTCAAGGCCATCATGGCCATGATTGGAGCTCCTGGCGGCACTGTAAGAGCGCCTCGACTTCCGATCACAGATACAGCAAGTTTGACCGCAATCCGAACAGTGCTTAAAGATTTCGATCTCGTCTAATCCTTGTTCAGTAGTTGCAAGGGTGAATAATTTCGCCACTGAGTACTGGCAGGCTTAGATGAAAGTTTTAGACGAAGGAGCATCGCAATGAGCAATTTCCAAGGAGTTGATCACGCAGGTATCGGTGTTGCGGACATGGATGTTGCATTCGATTATTGGATGCACAAACTCGGCTTCACTGAAGTCTTCTTCGACTACACCGGGCCAGTACCTGGCCTTGAAGAGATCACCAAGACCAAAGCCACCAAGGCGCGCATTGTGATGCTTGGTCATAAGAACACCACTCGCCTCGGACCAGGCAAGGTCAAGTTGGTTCAACGTCTCGATACAGATCAAGCTCCACCATATCCAGCTGGAATCGGGTATGGCGAAGTGGGTCTTGCTGAAGTCTGTCTACACACACTTCATACTGAGCAGATCTTCCGCGAACTCGTTGATAACCACGGCGTGAAATCTCTGATGGAGCCGCTATCAGCCGCAGTCGGAGAACAACAGATTGAACTTGATATTGCTTATTTCGCAGATCCTTGGATGGGTAAAGTTGAGTTAATTGATTGGAAGGGTCTATGGACTTCACGTCCAGCCAAACCACGAATTGAAGGCGTCAATCACGTTGCCTTTGGTGTTCACGACATGAAAGTGACAACTGAGTTCTATCAGCAACTCGGTTTCACTGATCGAATCTTCGAATCCACCGAGTTCTTTGGCCCCATGGCGCCTTGGTACCAAGTCGGTCGCCCACTTCCAGGCCATCACATGACTCTCTGGCTATCAGGACAAGGAGCAGGAATTGAGCCAGTTCGCCTTACTCCGCTATGGGAAGACTGCCGTGGCGAGTGGGGGCACGTTGGTCCTATGGACTTTGGTATCGGTGTACAAAACATCAAGAAAGCCGTTGAAGAGTTGAAGAAACTCGGAATCGAGATGCACTCAGATATTCAAACCCTTGATGTTGGTGTCTCAGAATTCAAGTATGTGTATTTCAGAGATCCAGACGATCAATACGTCTCGATCGTTGAAACGTCCTACTAGTTTCTACATTACATAAAGTAAGGCAGAGCTAAGCGCTCAACCCGCGCTGTGTCTTGATCTGCATTCCTTCTTTTACCCAGGTCATGCACGCACGTGTGTTTGGAACGCCATCGACAACAACTAGGCAATCGAAGCAAACTCCCATGCCACAGAAGACTCCTCGTGGTTGATTTTCGGTTGTTGTGCGCATCGCGACTTTATTCTCGACCATCATCACCGCAGCAACGCTTTCACCTTCAAATGCAGCAACGCTTTCACCATCTAGATTGATCGTCACTTTCTTTCCGCGTACGACACTTCCATCTTCGATTCTGAAGCTATGCGTTGCATCCATGATTCGAGTCTGCCAACTTAAGATAAGATTTTCAACATGGCTTCTCAACTCTTCTCCCCTCTCAATATTCGTGGCACTGAATTCAAGAATCGAGTCTGGGTAAGTCCAATGTGCCAGTACTCCGCTGAAGACGGGGTTGTTGGATCGTGGCATATGGTGCACCTTGGTTCCTTTGCGACCGGTGGCGTTGGAATGATCATGGTTGAAGCGACTGCAGTGATGCCTAATGGTCGAATATCAGTTGGATGTGCAGGTATCTGGAGCGATCGACAAGCAGAGGCATTTAAACCCGCGATCGATTTCGTCCATAGCCAGGGATCTCTCATTGGAATTCAACTTGCCCACGCTGGTCGTAAGGGCTCAACTATGAAGCCTTGGGATGATCACGAAATCGCAGAGCCAGAAGAGGGCGGTTGGGAGACGATTGCACCCAGTGCCATCGCCTACAAGGATTTTCCAGTCCCTCATGCAATGACCGTTGATGAGATAAAAGCTGCAGAACAGGCCTTTGTTGACGCGGCTATTCGCTCGGAGAAGGCTGGCTTTGATCTCATCGAACTCCATGCGGCCCACGGCTATCTCTTCCATCAATTCTTTTCTCCGCTGACTAACACTCGAACAGATCAATACGGTGGTTCCTTTGAGAATCGAATTCGATTCCTTGTAGAGACGGCCACCGCCGTAAGAGCAGCCATCAAAGAGAGCACACCGCTCTTTGTCCGTATCTCAGCCTCTGATTGGGTCGAAGGCGGATGGGATGTTGCTCAGTCGATCGAGCTCTGCAAGATCCTCAAAGGAATTGGAGTGGATTTGATCGATGTCTCCTCTGGTGGATTGGTTCACGATGCCAAAATCACCACTGGCCCTGGGTATCAGGTTCACTTTGCCCAAGCAGTCAAAGAGGGCGCAGATATTTTGACTTCAGCAGTTGGACAGATCAATCAGGCGGAACAGGCCGAGGCGATAGTTTCCGAGAAGAAATCAGATGCAGTAATGATCGGGCGTGAGATGCTGCGTAATCCTCGATGGGCTATCGCAGCTGCTGAGGAGTTGGGTGAAAAGATTCCTTGGTCTCTTCAATTGGAGAGATCGCGCCGTATCGGTGCTAGAAAGTCTCCTCAGTAAGACTTATTGGTCTTCTAGAAGCGTGAGAGCGCAAAAGGTGAAATATCTCGCTCTGTCTTTCCTGTAAGAACTAATTCTGAAAGCAATCGTCCCATCAGAGGCGATGCGGTGAATCCCATGTATGGATACATGCCGACATAAACACCAGGCATGCTCTTGATCTCATCAATAATCGGATTGTGATCAGGAGTGCCGTTACCAACACCGATCCAGGTTCTAATGACTCGGATATCAGCGATCCTTGGAACGACCTTCAGTGCAACACGAAGGTTTGCTCGTAGTGAATCTGGATTGAGGATGGGATTGCCTTGAGTGTTGTAACGAGCCGGCCACCCTCCGCCAATGAGAAGGGATCCCGAAAGTGCCTGCTTGAAAGTCAGCTTTTCGCTGGTGAAGTAGACCAGATGATGGACGAATTTCTCGATCTGCTCCGTGACTGACACTTGTACCGGAGCATCATCGATTGGAATGTTCACGCCGATTCCTTGACCCAAAGCTGGAATCCCGGCGTTAGCACAGATGACTACCTTCTCCGCTCGAAAAGAACCTGCGGCGCTCTCTATCAAGTAACCGCTACCTTCTTTGCCCACGTCCTTTCGAATCGAGTGGACCTTCGCCTGGGTGAAGACCTTTGCTCCATAACGCCCTGCTGCTGCTGCGAATGAGGGCGCCAAGAGGAGCGGGTTCGCCTTTCCTTCAATCGGACTTATCGATGCGCCAATCATCTTCTTCGAAATATATGGCGCAACCTCTTGCAATTCTGAGGCGCTCATCAATCGAGAAGGGATACCGATTGAATTCTCAAGTTCGACTTTCTTCTCAAGGTGCCTCATGTTGTTCTCGTTCTCAGCGATCATCAGGCCACCATTGCCTGATACTTCGAGATCAACACCCAATTCTTCTGACAATGTTTTCCAGATAGAGAGTGAATCAGCAAGGATTCCAAGTCCATGCAAGAAAGTCTTCGCCCATTCGATGCCGAGCTCTTCAAATGGTTCGTATTGGATCTGCCCGTGGAGACTTCCAGCGTTTCTCCCTGAAGCTTGTGTGTTGAGATCGAACTCTTCGAGGAGTGCGACATTCGCACCAGACTTCGCTAAGTTGTAAAGAGTCGATGTACCAATCGCTCCGCCACCGATGACAATGATGTCGAATGATTCTTTCATAGCCTTATCAGTGGACACGCGACTATGATAACCAACAGTCGTAATAGAAATTGTCGAAAGGGTCGTCGCAATGGCTGAAGAATTTCGTGGAAGTTATGGTGTTCTTGTCACGCCATTCACCGAAGGCGGAAAGTCGGTCGATGTCGAAGCTTTGAAACGACTTCTCGATTGGCAGATAGCGAGCAAATCCCCTGGTGTGATCATGCTCGGTACGACAGGCGAATTCTTGACCATCTCTGATGAAGAACGACGACTCATCGTCGATACGACCGTAAAACACATGGCAGGTAGAGCGAAAGTTCTTGTTGGCACAATGAATGCCTACACGCCAAACGCTGTCCGATATTCGGCTGAGGCTCAAGAGCTTGGCGCCGATGGATTGATGATCCTTCCTCCCTACTACTACACCCCCACTCAGGATGAAGTCCATGGCTATTACAAGGCGATCTGTGAAAAGGTCTCGATTCCGATCATGGTCTACAACAATCCATTCACATCTCGCATCGATATGCCTGCCTCTTTGATCGCAAAACTGGCTCGAGATTTCGAACAAATCCGCTACATCAAAGAAGCGAGCAAGGATGTCGCCCGCGTCAAAGATGTGATCGATGAATCTGACGGCCTAGTTAAAGTCTTTGCCGGAGAGCGAGTCGTCGAGTCCTATATGCTCGGTGCGACGGGTTACGTCAATCCTTATGCCAACTACATCCCAGAGGCATCAACGCTGATCTGCGAACTCCTCGAGAAGAAGGAGTATGAGAAGGCAGAGAAGATCTCGCACTACATCAATCGCATCGATCATTTGATCGCCAAAGGTCATCCACTCTATGGCCACCAGTGCTACTCAAAGGCGTTGGCTGCTGCGCGTGGCTATCCAGTTGGAGATGTCCGTCCACCGATCACCACATTCGCATCTCTCGGTGATGAAGGTCGTGAACGTTTGAAGACTTTGATGGGGATGATTGACGAACTAAATGGAATCCTGCCTCAGCTCTAATTTCTTCTAGAACTACCTAGTAGAACTACCTTCTAGAGGGAAGAGGTAACAACTCGACCTGCTTGAACGACGAGGTCGATGTTCCTAAGGTTCTGCGGATCGTCGAGTGGATTACCCGAAAGCGCAATCAGATCACCTTCGAATCCTTCGCGGACCTGACCCAAGGAATTCTCTTGGCGAATCAAAGCGGCCGCAGTGCTGGTGATCGATTGCAGCGATTTGAGAGTGCTCAAACCAGCGCTATGCATCAGGAAAAGCTCATGGAGTGCAGCAGGAACGCCATCTACAAGATCTCCTGGTGGATAGTCAGTTCCATTGGTCATCCGAAGGTCTGCCTTGATTGCAAGCTTGACGCTCTCTAGGTGACGTTCACTCGCCTTTAATGCGTTCTGAATCGACGGCTCCTCAAATCCCTTTGCCCTCATCCAAGATTCTGATCGGGTCACACAGAGGGTCGGCGAATAGAAGACATTCTTTGCCTTCATCGCCTCGACTGTCTCTTGATCCATCACATACCCGTGCTCGAATGAAGTGACGCCAAGGCGCAATGCTTGCTGAATGGCTTTCGACTCACCGGCATGGGCAACGACGTAAGTTCCATGCTCTTCAGCTGCCTTCACAACGCCGCTGATCTCATCATCAGTCATCTCTGGGACATCAGGACTCTCGCCAGCGTGTGCAAGACCGCCAGTGATGAAGATCTTGATGTGATCGGCTCCGGCAGCCAACTCCTCGCTTGCCGCGCGATAGAAACCATCGAAATCTTTTGCGTAGGCGCAAGCCGAACCTTTTCCATGTCCGTCTGGAGTCGAGATCGCTCGACCCGCACCGAAGATTCGAGGGCCTTCAAACCATCCTGACTTTGAGGCGGCGCGAAGCATCAGATCAGCTTGGTTCTGCTCATGAACTGACCTCAGTGTCGTGATTCCAGCTTTCAGGGCCTCAGTCGCTCGTTGAGCTGAGCGATATGCCGTTACAGCGGGATTCTCATTTGGGTCAGTGAGCGAGAACGGAAAGACAACGGAGAGGTGTGTATGACAAGAGATCAATCCAGGAAAGAGGTAGCGACCTCCTAGATCAATGACCTCTTCTCCCTTTTCGAGACTGCTGGCTATACGCGTTGACTCACCCATCGCTGTGATCTTGCCTGACTTATCGACGCGAACGGCTTGATTCGCGATAACGCGACCCTCAACGACATCAACAACATTGGCATTTGCATAAACGGTCATTGAATTGTTC
>JACCED011137418.1_pt1 | contig 15742 bp, 14 predicted proteins | sample 7455021 | NCBI WGS metagenome assembly JACCED01 (sample SAMN15323456, study PRJNA562643) | freshwater metagenome | isolation source: river surface water | place: USA:Blue River Watershed | collected 2017-08-19 | reverse complement strand
CTGGGGCATTTGTATTTGTTGTGATTGTTGTGGTTGTTGAAAAACAAATTGGTTTGCTGAAGAATTGTCAAACATACTTTGATTAGAATTTAAAAAATTCATTTGGTTTCCATTATTTAATAATCCAGTATTTCCAAATTCAACTGAGGAACAATCATTACATCCATTTGAAATATAACTCATTTTATATAACTAAAAGAAAAAATTAAAAAACTAAAATCAAATAAATAACTAAAATCAAATAAATAACTAAAATAACTAAAATAAATTATTGATTACGACTTGTTGATGTGCTTGTTTTCAGAAAAACATCAAAATTTTTAATTAAACTATCTGGATGAAACCCACATGCAAATTCTTCTTTACCAACTTTAATATTTTCTAAAATATCAGAACCATTTATTATTTTAACATTTTGACTTTCTAGGTTTAATGCCCATGGATTATTTTCCTTCAAGTATTCTTGAAATTTACTTTCTTCTTCCTCACTTTCTATTTTCTCTAAATATTTAATAATTTCCATTTGACTTTTAAAGAATAAATAATTATTAACCTTTGTTTCATTTTTATCAGAACCAAATGGTAATGTAGCATCATAAATTAAATTGACATCTTCAAAACCAGAACCAACTGCATCAACTAATGTCGACTCAACCATCATATCTCTAAAAAGACCAACGACAAATAATCTTTCAACTCCTTTTTCTTTAAGAAATTCTGATAATCCAGTTGATGTCATATTACTATCCATAAAAGCTGATCTAGGATAAGATGAACCATCAGCACCTAACCACATTATCTTACCACGACCATCAATCACAGGAGGTTTAATATAAACATCTGGGTTAATATTCATGTTTGGGCGATATAAAGGAGCAATATTTAATCTAGGGTGGAATTCAATCCCTCGATAACATTTTTGATTTTCAATAATAACATCAGAACCATCAACTAATGCATGATCTGGATATAATTTATCCATACCATTAAATTGATTCATACCTGTGTTAACAAATGTAGGATCCACATAAGACCAGAAATGTTTATCAACCATATCATCAGTAGTCTTTTCTAAGGCTTGTTGATAAGTTATATTTTGTGATGTAACCAAATCCTTGATTTTACCCTTTTTTTCTCTTAAATAATGATGACTAGCGAAACTAGGATGGTCAGGAGGATATGCAGTTTGAGTATAAACAATATGATCGAAGAAATATTTTTTACGTGTTCCTGTTGGGTAACTTCCTTCAAAATATTTTAATCCAGTATTATAATCAGTTACTTCATTTAATGTATCAACCATTGCAGGTGAACCAGCTAAACCAGCATTAAAATAATCCATGTCTTCTTCAAATAAACCAATTAATTGATTAATCTTACGAACAAGATCTTTTTCTTTAGACACATCATCATTGATATCTTTTTCAGGATACATTGAAAATGCACCACCTCTAAAAAAACAATTTTGCATATTAACAACAATTAAAGCTGTCTTTTTTGTTCTATCCCCAATTTCAAGACTAGGAATTCTATGAAGAATATTTACACCATTTTCTTCTTGTTCTTCTGTTTGATTATTTACACCCATACCATTATCATTATTTAAATTAGCCATAGTATTATTTAATGTGTTTTCAGTTTCAGAATTTAAATCAGATTCTTCAGGTGTTGGTATCGGTTCTTGTTCTGATTCTTGAGGAGATGTTATAGGTTGTTGTTCTGATTCTTGAGGAGGTAGTATAGGTTGTTGTTCTGATTCTTGAGGAGGTGGTATAGGTTGTTGTTCTAGCGGAGATGGTATAGGTTGTGTGGATGGTATAGGTTGAGGTTCTATATTATTTTCAGATTGTGTGTTAGGATTAGTGTTTTGATTAGTTTTATCCATATTTCTTTATCTATTACAAAGAAATTTTATATTGAAAATAATTATTTTATATTATTGGGTCTAAATTATTTTGATTATATGCTTGAGGTGTATTCCATTCTACAGGACTTAATTCATTATAAGTATTTTCAGACCAAACTGTATTGATTTGATTTTTAACCATATCTAGAATAAGATCAAAAACTGTTATCATTTTTCTAATCAGAACTCTAATATGAGTATCAAGGGGTAAATCACGCTGTTTTGTAAGTGTATTTTCTTGTAAATTAAGTGTTTCATTAGAAACTATTAATGCAGACATTTGATTCAATATATATTTTCTTTGGTCAACCAATGTAGAAAAAACATGATGTTGATAAGTGTTTTTTTTATTATTCATAACAGATTGACTTAATTTAATAAAGTTTTTCCATGTGGTTTTAATTGATTGATAGATTAATGAATTTGTCTTTTTAAATTTTTTTAATTCTTTCATGATAGAATTACCTTCCTGATATAAAACATTCATATTCATATCATAATCACCATTATTTGTATTTTTCTTAGAAATATTTAAATTATTATATATACTATTCCTTTTCTCTGGAAAAATTAAAAAATATATTACGATTATGATAATTACTAATCTAAAATTATATTGTATTAATGGTAATCCAATAATTATTAAAAAAGATATTAAAAGAATATCCGTATCCATAACTTTACTTTTTTACAAGAAAAATAATCACAATTAATTTACTTTAGTTTAATAATTTTTGTAGGTTGGTTATCTAGAAAATCACTTAAATCACTTAATGAAATCAATTTATCTTGTGAAATAACCTTAAGTAATTCATAATTTTGTTTGTACTGAATTTTATTCAAAGATTTTAAGAGATTTTCAGGAAATACTAATTGAATCTTTTGAGACATTTCAATATCTTAATAAAAATAAAATAAAATTAAAAACAAATCAATTTTTTATACCAACATGTCTATATTTAACTATATTATCATGTTTTTCCTGTACATATAAATATTTTTTATTATCAATTAAATATTCGACACCATCAATATTAATTGGCTTTAACTTTATGGTGTTCGATTTTTCTCTTTTAGGTTTGATTTCGACTGTTGGTTCTTCGTCGATTCTTCCATATGGATGTTTGGATTGATGACTAGCACAATATTCTGAATTATTTTTACGATTGCGTGTACATCTCTTCATATTTGGCTTTCTAGCAATACAATAATTTATCGGATCGATCGGTCGTGTTCTAGATTTGTTCTTAATCAGAGATGTATAATCAATAAATTCCATCAATTCATCATTATCAATATTGTATCTCTTTGAAATAGATAATATGATATCTTCCAAATCTGATATCTTTAAAGTTACAACATCCATATTTACTTATAAGTAATACATAAAACAAACTTTTTAAACTCATTTTAGATACAAGTTTATTATTATTTATTGCTGTGCACATTGTACACCTGGACCTCCCATTTCTTCAAACAGATTACCTGTTTCATTTTCAAAGAAGTGTTGCTGTTGAGATTGTTGCGATTGTTGATGGTTAAGTTTAGTTTCTTCTAGAGTTTTTACTTCCTTAATATCATTATCATCAATAACTGGATTATTTCTTTTATGTTGAGGTAAAACTTGTTTGAAAATATCCTTTCGACTGTTATCTAGGTTCTTCGGTAAAATAACCGTAAAATGAAGATACATATCACCTTTACCTTTACTATTGACTATCGGCATACCTTCATTACTAATTTTCATAACTTCATTTGGTTGAATAGTACGACCACTATAGTTAATAACTAGTTTACGTTTATCTAATTGACAAATAATTAAATTGAAACCACACATTGCTTCCAATAGATTTAATTCAACGTTCATATGTAAATCATTATTTTTACGTGTAAGATTCGATGGATTATATCCTTTTACTTCTTCTGTAATAATTACTAAATCACCTGGTTCATCCGTATCTGGATATTCATCACCCATATTATTAATCTGAAAGTTTGAACCAAAAGAAGAACCTTGCGATAGATGAAACTTCATCGATTTTTCTTTTCTAGTCACTCTTTCACCATTACAACTTTTACATAAATCTTTAGGATCAGGAATAGTTTTACCTTTGCCTTTACATTTTCCACAAACATGCATACTTTGTTGAATCATACCAGGACCAACTTGACGAAGTTGTGTAACCTGACCTTTACCTTGACATGTATCACATCTCTTAATTGCATCTGGATTTGATGAACCTTTACCATCACAATTTGTACATTTAACCTGTGGTCTAAGTTTAATATCAAAATCTTTGCCGTTATATAAATCAGCAAGAGTAACATTAAGTACATGTTTAGTTGGTGGAGGTTTAGATTTCTGTCTTGTCATCCGTTCACTAAACCCATTAAACCCAAATCCATTACCACCAAAAATATTTTGGAACATATCAAATGGATTATGTGCTTCACCACTTGGATTTTCATCTAATCCACTCTTACCTGTTCGGTCATATACAGCACGTTTATTAGAATCTGAAAGGACTCCATAAGCATAATTAATATTTTGGAACTCTTCAGTTGCTTTTTTAATACCTTCTGGAGTTCTGTCTTGACATTTATCAGGATGGACTTTGGCTGCTAATTTCAAATAAGCCTTTTTAATTTCTTCAGGAGAAGCATCAGGTTTTACGTTAAACATATCATAAAATTCGGTTTCTTTAACATTTTTAGACATTGATTGTATGATTTAAATTATATATTTAAGTGTTGTAAATTGTTTAAGTTAAATATTATTAGTATCTTTTTGAATTCTAATATATTCCTTTTCTAGGTCCTCCTTGAATTTTTCTTGTTCCATATTATATTTCTCCTCTAATTCATTTAATGATAATTTAATATCAACAAAGGAATCTATATTATTCTTTTTTTTCCCAATTAAATCCATCAAATATTCAATGTCTTCTTTTAATTTTTGATGTTTTTCTTTATTGACTTTTATATTTATAATGATTTTCTTCATATTTAAGAATTGCCTTTCTAGCATCAGAATTAAACTCAATATCTCAAGTATTGTTTCTTGTTTTTCATTCATCCACATACTTCGAAATAATCTCCATATCATATTATTTTTATATTCAACCTCTTCTAAATCGGAATAATATTTATCATAAAAATTCAATATTTCAGTATCATTGTTATATCTTTTTTTTAATATATCAACAACTTGATATTTTTCCTTCAATTCTTTAACAACTGATTTTGTTTCATTCATTATTATTAATTGTTATTATATATTATTTTAATCTATTTATTACTCAAATCTTTTGTTCATTAGATTAATAATAGTATAAATTGAAGATTTGTCTTTAAATCCTAAGTCTTTTAAATTTGTTTTAATTAGATTACAATATTCAATGTATTTTTTCTTCAATTGGTTTGGTGAAGTTTCTAAACCATAATTATTAGATTCGTTATCGATTTCCATATCTGTATAATCATCACTCAATTGAAAAGCCATACCTAAATTTAAACCAATAATTGATAATTTATCCTTTAAATCATTGTTCATATTTGTCTCTTCACTAAGTAAATAAAAAGGTCCCAATGTTGCTAACTTAAATAATGATGCAGTTTTTAATTCGGCGATTCTTAGTGTTCTAGCACCTTTATTCCATGTTGGGTCCAAATCATATTTTTGACCATTAACTAAATTAGTCATTTCTGAATTTATCAATTCTTCTAATTCTAGATACAACATACTATAATTATCATTTTCATACATTAATTTTTTAACCAAAGTTAGTAAATTAAAGACCATAATATATGCACTTTGACGACCATATTTAGCATGAAATGTTAATTCACCTCTTCGATACATATCATTATCCATGCTAGGTAAATCATCAATAATCAAAGAAGTACAATGAATTATTTCTAGCATAACAGCATATCTTTTAATTTTATTATATGAAACTGGATTGGTTCTCCATGTAGGATTTATATAATTTGCTATTTCTAATACTATAATAGGACGAATTCTTTTACCACCTTTGAAAATTTCAGAATATTGCTTATAATCTTCCAAAAAGGTTTCGAATTCTTCTTTCATTTCATTCATTTACCATTTTCCAAGAAAAATTACTTCTGAAAAAAACCCATTCAAAAATTAAAAAGTAAAAAGATTACATTATAGGGTAATCTGTAACTCGTCGAGTACCATCATGATGCTCTTTAAAGTGTTTTAGATTAATAGCTTCTCTATCGAGATTAGGTGAATAAATATTTAATGAATACGAAGTAGTATTATTTTCATTCAAAATACGATGGAGTCCAATATCATCATGAATATAACTAACATCACCTTTGCTTAATGAATCAATAATTGAAAATGATTCAGCGTTCATAAATCGTTGTTCTGTAATGTTACCATTAAGAATTTTCATCAAACACCCACCTTCTGGATGATTATGAACTGATGTATGACAAAAAGGATTCCATGCAATTAAATACATGCCAAATAACCGACCATACCGATTTTGGTTAAATTCTTCAAAAACAATTGGGACACGTTTATAATTATAATTAGAATCCAAACTAATATCTTTCTTAAAATCCATCCAATCTTCACCTTTATATTGTTCTAGGATAGGTTTAACATCAAGTAATTTGAATTTTTCTTGAGGATGTAAATTACTGATATGTTTATTAATTTTATAATTAAGATTGAAAAGTGAACGAATCATTTTATTATAGTTATATTACTTTTCTAGTTATTCCTTAAATTATTTTTGAGTATGAATCCGATTTTCTTTTTATAAGTTAAAGTTTAGAATAGAAATGTCAGAAATCAGTAAAGCTTATATTTCAGATTTTATACAAGACCTAGAATTATTATTTTTTAATATGGAGAAATCTAGATTAGAAAAAATAAAATATCCATTCTATGATGGAGGATTAACACCAATCGTAATATATTATACTAGAAAATACAAACTTCCTATTAAATTTCCTAATTTTATCAATGAAATAAAAGGAAGTACTTTGCTAGAAATAACTAGTAATTTTTATACATCTACAAAAGAAAGATTAAATTTAGAAGGTAAAGAGAATGATTTATTTTCAATCGAATATATTAAAAATTATTATTTTTTCAATACATATTATGATATCAAAGTCGTTTATAATAAAATCAAAGGATTATATGAATCTAAACAATTAAACCAAGGTGGTGAATTTTATTGGATGTCAGAAATCCAAAATGCTTTATTAAGTTTTATGGCTGTTAATGAAAAAATATCATTGGGTGTTAATGATGGAAATATCAAGAATTTTAATCAATATTTTGATTTTATTAAAGAAATAACTGAAGAATATCTAGCTAACTTTTCAAATAAATCAGATGAAGAATATATAACCAACTTCTGGCTTTATCAACTTATAAATCCAACATCAAACGCAATTAAATCAGAAGGTGTTATTCTAGTTAACTCATTACTTAAAAAACGTAATAAGAAAAAATTATGGACAGTTGACTATTTAACTAATTGGATATATTATGGTGTAATTAAAGATTACTTAAGTTTGCCAACAAATTTAGATAATTTTTTAAGTAAATATTCATTAAAAGAAGTTACCAAAGGATTAGTTTATGAAGGTTTTACAAATAAATCCAAATCAAAAAAAAATAAAACCAAGAAAAATAAAAAAAGTAAAAAAACTAACAAGACTGACAAACTAAATAAAAGTAAACCTAAACAAGAAATTAGTTGGTGGAAAACAGGTTTAGTATGGGTCCTCTTACCTTTAATTGTTTTTCTAGGTATACGTTTAATGATGTTCTTCTGGTCAACTATTTTTTCATTTATTTCTAAATAAAAAAATAAGATAATATAATAAAAACTATGTCCACAAATGATTTAAAATTAGAAAAAAAAATAACAAAAGCCATATCTAAAGGTGTTAAATATTTATTAAGTTATAGAATCAGAATTATGGAAGAAGATGCTAAAAAACCAACATATGATGGAGGTGCTACTATTTTACTTAATTTTATCCAAGGACGTTATGGTATTGACCTAGGTAACGAAAAAACATGTGATAACCTAGTTAAATGTGCACAAGATTATATGATTGACCACAAAAAACCAATGTTCTCAACATACAATGAACAACAAAATGACTTATTTGATACTAATTTTTTAAGAGATATTTACTTACAAAAAACTATTCAACATCCATTAAATATTTATATTCAAAAAATGGAAAAATACCTCCAATCTGGTGATGGTTTTATTAGTCAAATTCTTCCTATTCTAGATATCTTTAGTCAAAGACAAATCAGATATCTTAATGTAGGTCTAGCTTTATTCGGTTTAATGGAAAAGAATTATCAAAAAACAACTCAAGATAAGATGTTCAAACATCTCAAAAAACGTGTAAGTCGTGAACTAGCAGATATGTTTAATAATAAATCTAATTATGACCCATTATATTTAGATACCACTAAAGCTTATTCTTTATTCTTATTACACTTATTAGAAGAAGGAAAAAGAATTGACCTAGAAGATTATCATAAATTCGTAGTATCTCTTTTAAAAACTCAGAATAGTATGGGTCATTGGATACATACTGATACATATGACAGCGTTAATGAAGTTAATAACACAATCTTAACAGTTTTCGCAGTTATTAATTTATTAAATTATTATAATATAATAAAAGACACAGAAACAGAAAAACAAGATAACCTAGAAATGATAGAAGGATTTGAAGGTGGTTTTTTAACACAGAAAAATATGGATGCAATTTTTGCAAGTAAAGTATGTTCTAGCACTTTAATTGAAGTCAGTGTATTATTATTTATGATGATTGTATTTGGATATTTATTGATTAAATTATATCGTATTAAAAATATATAATCATTTTTTCTTTCCGAATAATAAAGAAAATTAATGATTAATGATAGAATGAAAATTGTATCTAGTAGTAAAGCTATTAAAGAATTAGGATTTGACCTTTTTTCAGAAAAATTAGAGTGTATGTGTAAAAGTACATTTAAATTATGGTATGATTCTTATTATTCACTTAATCAACATAAATATCCTAATTGGCAAACTTTATATCAAATTTACCTAAATATTGCTTTTGGTCATCCTGGTGGAAATTATACACATGGTTTTGTTGCAATTGATAAAGGTAATATGGTGGGATATATAAGCATAAACTATAATGATTTTAATATTTATTGTGATTCAGAAAAAGATAATATAACATGGTGGATGACTGATGTTTTTGTTTTTCCAAACTGGCGAAACCGTGGAGTTGCAACCGCATTAATAAACCATGTTATTGAATTCGCAAAAGAAAATAATCAAGACTTATATCTTGCATGTGAAAAAGAATTAATACAATTTTATCAAAATAAAGGTTGGAAAATTCTAAATGTACCTCATACTAATTTAACAAATCATTGGACTATAATGGCTTTACCAATTTTTTCAGAATCCCAAAATATTTTTTGATATATTTCTTCTTTAATTTTATTAGGGGATAATGTCACTACTAGGAAATGTGACATATCAAATAACTGTCTAGCATACTTTAATAAATCATCAATTGATATTTTTTTATATTCATTAACAATTTGTTTATAGGATTGTATTTTTCCTTCTTTTTTTAATAATTGTGTACCATAAAATAAACAATTATCATATGAATCTTCTTGAGCCATTTTAATACCGTTTTCCATTTTATTCAAACAAGTTTTATATTCCAACAAACTTATTTTTTCATTTAATAATTTATCAATCTCACTACGAATCAATTTCAATATCTTAACTTGTGTCATTTTATCATGATTGCAACTATAATTAATTGTAAATAAACCAGTATAATCACTATCAGTATGTGAAGAAGAAATATTATAGACTAATCCATGTTTATTTCGAATTGTTTCGAACAATCTAGAAGACATACCACTACCCAAGATATTTGAAATAAAATCATATTTGTATTTGTCATTATCATTATACTTTAATCCTTGAAAAACTATCCCTACAAAAGTATGTTCTTGTACAGTTGTAGGTTCAAAATGACAATTGATTTGATTAAATTTGATTGTCGACATATTTTTAACTAATTTTAATGCATTGGACCATTCATTATAATATCTTTCTAAATCATTTGTTAAAGCTGTTCTAGATATTGATTTTATTTTAGTATCAAAACATCCTTCTAGCGTTTTATATAATGAATCATATGATTTAAAATTACCAGCAACAGATATTATCATATTTTTAGGAACATAATATTCATTAATAAAACCAACAACATCCTTTCTAGTTATCGCTTTAATATTTTCTGGATTTCCAGTAACTGATTTTGCAATCGGTAATCCCTCAAAGAATGAAGAATAAATTGCATTACTTAATACATAAGAAGGATTAGAACGTCTTTGATGGATTTCATTAATAACAACATTCTTCTCCATCTCAATATCTTTACTACGATAAAGTGAATTCATTAAAACATCACTTAATATATTTATAATAGGAATCAAATGGTCTGAATTAACCTTAATGTGATAACAAGTCATCTCGCGAGTTGTAAAAGCATTCGAAATTGCACCATATTTTTCTAATTCTAATGAAAGACTACGTTGTGTAGGGTATTTCTTAGAACCTTTGAAAAATAAATGTTCAACGAAATGAGATACACCGTTTAATTCTTTGATTTCCCAGTTTGAACCTATATCTACCATAACAGCAATTGTGGTAGTTGGTTGATTTTTATTTTTATTCATGACCACCCTCATACCATTCGATAAAGTTCTAACATTAAAATCCATTTAATTTAGATATAATATATTTTCAAAAAAAAATTGATTTAAAAAAATGATTAATAAAACAAATTATATTAACTAACATGGAATCTAAATCTAAACATAAATCTAATTCACTAGACATCATTCTTAACAGTGTTTCTGATGATGAACAATATAATGAAGGTATTTATGTTATTAAACGCGATGGACGACGTGAACGTATTGACCTCGGAAAAGTATCCCAACGTATTCGTGTTCTTTCTAAAGGTCTAAAAGTAAATCCGGATACAGTTGCACAAAAAATTACTGACCAAATTTATCCTGATGTACCAACATCACATCTAGATGAACTCGGTGCACAAATCTGTGCTTATCTTACAACTAAACATCCTGACTATGGTACTCTAGCTGCTCGGATTATTATTTCTAACCATCACAAAAATACGTCACCATCTTTTTCAGAAACAATGGAGGTTCTTTATCAAAATCGTGATACTCTAGGTAATCATTCACCACTTATCAACGATGAATTCTATAAAATTGTCAAACAACACAAAAACAAACTTAATACAATCATTAAATATGAACGAGATTATAACATCGATTACTTTGGTTTTATGACTCTTTATCGTTCTTATCTTCTACAAGTCAATGGGAAACCAGTTGAACGTCCACAAGATATGTATCTACGTGTTGCTCTAGGTATTCATCGTAATGATTTTAAAGAAGCCATTTATACTTATGAAATGATGTCTCAAGGTTATTTTACTCATGCTACACCAACTCTCTTTAATATGGGAACCAAAAATGAACAAGCTAGTTCTTGTTTCCTTCTTGCAATGGAATCCGATTCGATTGATGGTATCTATAATACACTCAAGGAATGTGCTTTAATCTCCAAAACTGCAGGTGGTATTGGTCTAGCTATCCATAATGTTCGTGGTAAAAATGCAATCATCAATGGTACCAATGGACGTTCCAATGGTATTGTTCCTATGCTTCGTCCATTTGACACAACTGCCGAATATGTTGACCAAGGTGGTGGGAAACGCAAAGGTTCCTTCGCCATCTACCTAGAACCATGGCATTGTGATATCTTTGAATTTATTGACCTCAAGAAACCACAAGGTGCTGAAGACATGCGGGCACGTAATCTCTTTTATGGTCTTTGGATTCCTGATCTATTCATGAAACGTGTTAAAGCTAATGAACAATGGACTCTATTTAGTCCAGATGAAGCACCGGGTCTTCATGATGTTTATGGTGATAAATTTGAAGCACTATATTCCAAGTATGAAACGGAAGGTCGTGGACGTGAATCAATTCCGGCTCAAAAACTATGGAAACGTATCCTAGAATCACAAGAAGAAACTGGTGGACCTTATATGCTCTTTAAGGATCACGCTAATAGTAAATCAAATCAAAAAAACCTAGGGACTATTTGGTCTTCCAATTTATGTACTGAGATTATTGAATATACCGATAAAGATGAAATTGCAGTTTGTAACCTAGCTTCAATCGGTCTTCCCAAGTTTGTTAATAGTGAAACTAAAACATTTAATTTTGATATGCTAGAAGAAGTTGTACGTATTGTTGTTCGTAATCTCAATAAAATTATTGATATTAACTATTATCCAGTTGATAAATGCAAAACATCAAATAAGAAACATCGTCCAATTGGTATTGGTGCACAAGGTCTAAGTGATGTTTATGCAATGCTTAAATTTCCATTTGATAGTAAGGAAGCGGCTGAATTGAATGTCAAAATCTTTGAACATATTTATTACGCTGCTGTTAAAACTTCAGTCGATATTGCCGAAAAACGCGAAGGACAAATTCAACGATTTAAAGAATTGAATAATATGATGAAGAAAGACATGACACCCGTCCAAAAGAAAGAACGCTCAGAACTAGAAACAATCCTTCGTTTGATTCCTGAAGAATTGAACCGTGAAAATTATCTAGGTAGTTATGCAACTTTTGAAGGGTCACCTGCATCAATGGGTCTTCTCCAATATGATATGTGGAATAAAGAACCATCGGCTGAAATGAAACCGCGATTTGATGAACTCAAAGAACGAATCAAGAAAGTTGGTATGCGTAATAGTCTTCTACTTGCACCAATGCCAACTGCTAGCACAAGTCAAATTCTAGGTAACAATGAAGCGTGTGAACCTTTCACTTCAGTGATTTACAAACGTCGTACTCTTGCAGGTGAATTTGTCATTATTAATCGTCATCTCATTCATGACCTCCTAGAAATTGGTATTTGGAATGAAGACCTCAAAAACAAAATCATTAGTAATGAAGGGTCTATTCAAGAAATTGAAGAAATTCCCGAAGAAATTCGCAAAATCTATAAAACATCATGGGATATGTCACCTCGTGTGATTATTGACCAAGCTGCTGACCGTGGTGCTTTTATCTGTCAAAGTCAAAGTATGAATCTTTGGCTAACCGACCTTAACCACGATAAAATGACTTCAATGTACTTTTATGCATGGAGTAAAGGTCTTAAAACTGGTCAATATTATCTTCGCTCACGTCGTGCAGTCACGGCAAAGAAAGTAACGGTTGCAATTGAAAATCAACGTGGACGTGGACGTGTTCCAGTTGAACAACAACCATCAACATCACCTAAAAATGATGATAACATCCCAATGTGTCGTCGTGATAACCCTGATTGTATGTCATGTGGGTCATAATTAATCATTTATTAATTTTAAATTAATATTTTTTATTGCTTTTTTAACTATTCATAATAATCATAAAATTGATTATTAATTATTGATTTAATTATTATAATTAACAATAGTGAGAACAGATTTTACATATTTGTTTTCATCATTAACCATGACTACCGAACTGTCACCGATTATTCAAAGCATTTTTGGTTCTCCTGATGATTATTCAACTTTCAAATTGAAAATCGCCAATGAAGACAATGAAATTTACAAACTGCGTCCAGTGGGTTTTATCAAAATGACATCCAAGTACATTGACCAATTCATTGCTGATTTTGTTTATGGAAAAATCATTAAAGCATTGCGTTATCGTTACAAAATCACCGTTAAATTTAATCTTTCTAAGTATCAAACTTCCAGAATCTTCCTAGAAATCATTTTCAAACACCAATTCACCAAAGAATTGGATTTGCTTTTTGAACAACTCAAATTGTATGGTAACTTTATCATTAAGGTTAACTCCGGTTTTGATGAAATCATTAACTATATTCATGAATGCAATGTCAAATCAAACAAATTGATTCAAGACCAAATTGACATTCTCACTGAGAAAATGTCTCATCTGAATTCTTTCACAAATCCTGAAATTATTGAAAATTACCAGGACCGTATCAAAAACTACAAATCTAAGATTCGGATTGCTGAAGTAAAAGAAATTGAACAAGTTGTTGTCTCAATGTTCACAACTCAATTGAAAAATATTTCAATCCCCAAACAAGAAATCATTAAGACAAAAGTTAAGGAATACATTGAACATACTTTTATTAATCCTGAATTGATGAAATCACTTGCGGATTATGAAAATAGTTCTTGTGGTGATGCATTGGGTAAGAAGTTCGAAAATTACGTCCTTGATACTATCAAACCTATCCTATGTGAAAAGGGATTTGATATTATCACCAATACTGAATTTGTGTTTGATTCTGACATCTCAGGTGTGAAGCTAGAATATGATTACATGATTGGGAAGATTAAAGATAGTAAGTTCATCATTTATGGTGTTTTTGATGCCAAAATTTCAAAAGGATTGATTAAGCAAGATATTGAAAAATTTAGTCATAGCATTAAGCGACTGATTGATAACAAGATGGAAATGCGAAAAGATTCTAAAAGGGTCAACTATGGTAACTTTGATACGATTGAAGTTGTCAATCAAGATGAGATTATGATGGGATATTTTTGTATGTCAGAATTTAACCGTGAAAAAGAAGCTAGTAAATACATCTCGACTTATCTGATTAACCATGCCAAACAAACATATGAAATGATTGAGGGGTCTACCGTTAAATTTACCGATGGATTGATTGATTTGATTGAGAAGGCAATGAATGTTGATTATGACAAGTTGGTTACTATTCTAGGTAAATACAATAGTAAGATTTTCACAATTGAAATGCAATAAAAAATATAGATTTAAGATTTAAGATTTAGAATTGTAAATAGTTTTTTTGTTAATAAATAAATAAAGGCAAATATAATGTCATCTATGTTTTATAAAATATCATGTATCGATAAAACAAAAGAGTGTAACATAATAGAACCAATATCAGACAAATTAGACTTTGGTGGGATTAACCCTATTACTGGACAAAGATTTGTTAAAGATGATATTGATGCTGTTATGAAAAGATATAATAGCATTTGTTTAAATAAAGACGGTAAAAGTGATAATTGTTGCGACCCTAGAGAAACTAGATTTACAGTTTCAGAAGAATTACGCAATCAATATACAAATAAAAAAATAAAAGCCAATAGAGAATTCGGTAAAATTAAATCTATTGAAGTCTGTACTGATGCTCAATCATGTTCTGGTCCAGATTGGCAAGAAATCAACCCATATTTAATGTGCAAAATTGGTAGCAATAACCCCGAAGTAAAAGACAATGTTATGAAATATAATACATTAACACCTGATTGTTACTCAGAAACATGTACTGCACAAGGATCGCAAGTTTCTTTTGGACAACTAATTAGTGGTAGTGGTAAAAGTACCGAATCAACATACATTAATGATTTAACATTATCCCAAAATCTCAAGGAAGATAACATTGGAGCCCTTAAGACCTTTCTTGATAATTATCAAAATGATACTAAGAGAAGTGGGGTTGATTATGTCTTATCAGATGATGACAGTGGAGATTCACTACTTTTACGTGCAATTAAATACAATTCACCCAAATCAGTTGCTTTATTATTAGGTAATGGAGCGAATGTCAATAATCGTGCAATGGATACCGGAATGACAACCCTTCATTATGCTTGTATGTATGGTAATGAAAATATGGT
>JACCED010230740.1_pt1 | contig 15747 bp, 9 predicted proteins | sample 7455021 | NCBI WGS metagenome assembly JACCED01 (sample SAMN15323456, study PRJNA562643) | freshwater metagenome | isolation source: river surface water | place: USA:Blue River Watershed | collected 2017-08-19 | reverse complement strand
GAGCGCAGCCGTCCGCCATCGCATCGCAACCTGCCGAGAGACACAGCAAACGCGTTTTCGAGGTTCATGCCGGAACAATGCACGAATGACCTCCCGTCTCATTCGTCAGCACTGTCAGTTGGACGATTCCTCCACCGCACTCCTCCAGGATGCCATGCAATCGCTTAAACTCAGCGCCCGCGCCTACGACCGCATCCTTCGCGTGGCACGAACCATCGCAGATCTCGCAGGTGCTCCCGCACTAGACGCGGAACACCTTCACGAGGCCATCAGCTACCGTACCCTCGATCGAGGGACCCATGCCGCGTAAGGCACCACGCCCTCAGCACGACAATCGTCGCGCCAATCGAAACACACGCCATTGCGACGGGGAAAGCCTTGCAACCCTAGGAAGAAGTCCCCAAAACAAGCCGCATCGGCATCATTTTCGACTCTTGGAAGCCGTGCCGCTTGAAAAACCGGTGGCCCCCATCGTTCAACCGATCCGTGAGCAACGTCATCCGTAGAAACGACTTTTTCTTCGCAAACTCAATCGCGTGCTTCAACAAAAGAGCTCCAAACCCGTGCGCGCGAAACGCTCGGTGCACAATCACGTCCTCGAGCAGAATCACAAACCCTCCCTCCGCGGTGGAAATCGTGAAAAGCAGGTTAATCATGCCCAAAATCTTCCCCCCCTCGCGCAGCACAAAAATTCTACCACGATTCGGCTGCTCCAAAATCAACTGCAACCCCCGCATCTGCTTCGAACGATCAGGGATGAAATCTCCCTCGTGAGTGAACAAATCAATCAGAAGATCCGTCATTTCAGGCAAATCTTCCAGCGTAGCTTGTTCAATGTGAGGGGCGTCCGACATGAGTCAAAATGCCACTTGGAAAGCGGCGCCCATACCTTGCTTCGCCCCCACTATTTTTCAACGGTTTTCCGTAAAATCCCTCACCGCGCCCTCACGAGGAACCCTTCCCTCCATCAGCCCTTCACCCGCACCGCATCCACGTAAACAACCTCGGCGCGAACTATTGCGAGTCCCAGAGAAAACCTATCGTGAAGGCGCATCCGCCCGCGAGGGCGAAGCCACCTCACGAATCACTGCGCCCGTCTCTTCTCCGAACACAAGAACGGCAAATCGTTCCACTGAAGAAACCTCCCCAGGGCGAATCGCCGGGTGATCCATGCCCTCCGACGTGCTAACCGGTCCCAGCGCCGCAGAATACGTTGGACCATTGAGCGAGGCGTAATCAAATCGTCCGCGCACATCCGTGTACCCGTCTTTGAAAAAGCGCACACCACCGGAAACACGGGCGTACACCTTCACATAAACCTTCGCCAGCGGCCGTTTCCCTTCCTGATCCATCACCTCCAACCGTCCGTAGTTTTCCACAAAATCAACCCGCATTCGGCTCACCCCGCAATGCACCGAACGACGCAAGCCAGCGCCTGACGCCTCAACCACGAGGTTGCGTCCCTTCAATAGCGGCGGCACCGGAACCACATCGCCTTGTCGAGAATCCAACACCTTGTGAATCACCGACGCAGCCGGTTTCACCATCCGAAAACGCCCGTTCTCCTCACGGCCAAACGGATTTCCAGAAAAGCTGAACTCCGGATCTGCCGGATAAAAGTTCAACTGCACCTCCGCCAAGTTGCGCGCCCGAACGCGAACCCCCGGCTCCACCGCCTCCAACTCAAACCCGGGCTCGGTCCCTGACAGCGCATCCAATCGCGACTCGCGGTCCTTTCCTTTGGTTACCGCACCCTCACCCCCTCCCACCGCAACGTCGGCCTGCTCCAGCAAACCCCGAAACAGCGTTTTCCAACGTTCCACCGGGTGATTCGCATACGGTTCCGCAATCCGTTTCACCTCAGTCGGCTTTTCCGAAAGCAACTGAAACACTCCCCGCAAGTATTCAACCTGCAAAGCCGTGCCCGCTTGCTCCGTCCGGGTTCCCATAAACCACCGCCGCGCCTCCCCCACCCGATCCTGCATCAGCAAATGCACCGCAATCGCCACTCGGTCAGCAGCGTCAATCTCAGGCTTATGCGCCAAAATCTGAAGAAACGATGCGTACTGGCGCCGCACACCCTCATTTCCAATCCGCCAATCCTCACCCACCCGATGCGCTCGCGGATTAATCAGCGGTGAAAACTCCAGAAACTCAAACGCGCCCCGCTCAACCGCATCAATGCCGAGTAACCCTGTCCTCAGAAACGGTCCGCATTGAGCAATGAACGCATCCTGGTGCCGTAACCAATCCGCCACCGTCACCGCGTCCGCATGCTTCAATCCGTACGAGGACACCACCGCGTTCCACGCATGGTTCGTTCGCATCCATGCTGCCAATCTCAGGAAGAACATCCTCTCCTGGCAACGCCACGCAACCCGTTCCAAGGGAGTCGCCAACCCCGAATGCGACTCAAGGTACGCAAACACCTCCGCCTCGGTCCCATTCTGCGAAATATGTTCCCACGACGCTTCATCAACCGTCGCCGGACGATCCAAGACTCGAAAAACCCGCGTGCCCGCCCGTATCACGCCCCCGCCCATCGCGCGCACCGTCGCCGGATGGTGAACAAATCCGGCAGCGCCCTCAGGCGACGCCTCAGGGAAGTAGAACAAAAACTCCAGTCGCGTCGTTGAATACGGCTCGATTCGGAGCGGACGACTCTCTGTCGCCTTACCGTTTGCCAACGGAATCGCACCTGCTGGAACCTGCCAGAGAAGGTCGCCTTTCAATACACCACCCGTTGGATTTCCCAGCACCACACTCGCCCCGTAAACCACGCCTCGAACGAAATCTCCCTCCACAAACTTTTCAATCCGCTCACCCGCCTCATCCCGATGCCGGTCGTCCGCACGGAAAAAGTTTTGCGTCACAAGCGCCCGACCATCCCCGGAACCGCCCTCCCGCATCAACTGCACCTGACGATGCAGCACCAATGCCGGCGAATCCGAAGCGACCTCCAGAGCGGCACCGTTGCGCTCAAATCGTGCCCCCTCGGATGTGAATGGAAGGTCGAGGAAAGCCAGCGCCAGAAGCACCTCATTCCCGCTCCGCGCAGCCTCCGTGAAATGGCCTGACAGAAATGCCCCCTTCATGCCCCCCTCAATCCAATTCGCAAAATCCACCCAGAATCCGGAAACCCGCACCAAGTCCGGGACCGCCGCGCTCCGCCGAACCCTCAGGTAATCGCTCTCCGCAAACTCCTTCGTCAGCCCTGCCAGACGATAATACTCCCGCGCCTTTTTCCTCGATTCCAACACCTCCCGCTCGGCAATCATTCCAGCCGCAACATCATCCCCCAAGGCAACGCCATTCCCATCTGCCTGCTGCTTAAAGCCCTGCATCTCCATGGCCTTGCGCAACAGCTTGCCCGCCTCAGCCCCATCACGATCCAGTTCACCCTTCTCCTCCTTCGCAGAGGCGTCCTTCAACAGTCGAAGCTCCGAACGCGAAACCGACGACTCTCTCAATCGGTCGCTTACGGCATCAATCGCCGCACGCTTGTCCGTTCCTCGATTCGTACCAAACGTCCCACCCACCAACGCCGGCTTGTTGGCCGCCTTCTCCGCCGGAGCAGGCGCAGTGGCCGAAGCTGGAGCGGCATTCTTGCCCCCACCGATGCCTCCAGCAACACCCGCAGTCAGGAATCCTGATACGCGCCCCGAATCGGTAGCCCCTAATGCAACAGCATCCCCGTCTGATCCATCCAACCCTCGCCCCGTTAACGCCGTGTCAAAACGGCGCTGCTCACCCTCCCGATCCACTGGGATCTGTGCAAACATCTCGTTCACATGTCGTTTTGCAGAACCTCGCTCCGCGGGAATTCGAATCGCCAGCAACAGCTTCTCCATCACGTTTAACCGCCCGTATCGCCAAGGCTCCAAGTAAGACGTCAAATCCTCCTCCAAGAGAAAGTCGTCGACCACTGTGCGCGACTTCTTGTTCGCTAAATACGGACGAATCACTTCCCGGAAAAACACCGGATCCTTTCTCCACAGAAAAAGGTTCACCTCGTGCGATACAAACTCCGAGTAGCGCGCACGTTTCGTCTCCGCATTGAGTGCCTCCCAACCCGACAACCAATCTAACCCACCGCTCAGAATAACGTTCTGCGCGTCCCCGCCGACCGGGGCTGATGGATGGTTTCTCAACAAAGTTTTGAGTACACCAAACGCTTCTCCCACGGTTCCAAATGTTTGAAACTTGGTCGTCGCAGCGTCCGCAAACCGAACCTTGCCACCCGCCCCAATCGCCGTGCTCGCACGCTCCTCGGCAAACGAACGCGTCGGGTCCAGTGGACGATTCATGCGCACATCCCGCCGCTCGGCTGCCGCCTGACGAACCGCCACTTCCCTCCACACGGCGTGCTGGCCGTCCTCCGCGTAAATCTGAACCATTTGCCGATCTCCCAAATCCCTGAATGACACGCGAATCTCGCCCGTCGCCAGCGGCTGTAAATCCCATCGAATCGCCGCAGGAGTCGCCAGAAAGTCGCGGCTGTCATCGCTCTCTAGACCATTCCGATCCATCATCCCCAGAGGAGCTGAAGCTGGAGCCGCCGCCATCTTCGCCATGCGCTCGCCCGCCGTCGCCAAAGCGCGGTCCCCCCTTTTTTGCTGCAACGCCTCAGCCCCCGTCTCGCGAGTCTCCCATGGATTTAAAAGCAACCCCGGTCGGGGCAGCATCAGTCCAGGGAACTTCTCCGCCTTCCGCCGATCCCGAATGTAACGGTACTCATCCCCAATCCTGCGCCCCGCCGAAAAGAGATTCGGAATCTGCGCGGCATTCCCAGAAGACAGCCCCCAGCGACTGAACTCCGCAAACCCCGCAAACAAACTCCCGCTATCCGCAAACCTTCGCCCTGCCACATGAATGCGCGTCCCTTCGCGTAATCCCGAAAACTTGAACACAACCGCCTCCTCCTGCACCTCGCTCGACACCAAATGCAGTCCGCTCCCCGATCCCTTTTCCAAGTCACGCGCCGACCCCAGCATCCATCCAGCAGCAACCGGAGCCTTTGAAACACGCACCTCCATCGAGACGCCCTCCCGCTCATCGCGGTACACATAATCCCCCGCTTCCAGCCCCTTCCACACCACAAACCCTCGCTCTCGCTCCATTCGCCCATTCAACTCCCGAACCGCGTGCCCCTGACGCATTTCCATCAAGGAAAACCGCCCCTTCCATTCCAACCCCGACATAACCGGCACTCGAAACACCTCGCCCATCGTCAAGTGCGCCACCGAATCAAACGTTCGAAGTGCCTGTTGTAACGACCAATCCCGTACCCCACCGCCCTCAACCGAACTGCCCACCCCCTCAATCCCCTCCAGCGAGCCCAGCCGAATCCGCCCAGCTGCATCCGTCTTCAAGGACGCGGCCCGCGTCCCGCTAAATCCCAAGCGACGGAACGTAAACTGAACCGGTACATCCGGCATCACCTCCCCGTTCCGCCCCAGCACCTCAAACATCCAAACCTCACCGCCTGCCTCGCGTTCTTTCGACAAAAATCCGCGCCGCAACTGCACACCCGTATCCGTCCCATTCACATTCCACGTCCGCTCCGCATTCAGCACCACGCCCTCCGGATTTCCCAACGAATCAACCTTCCCTCGCAACGAAAGCGTGATTGATCGCAGGCCCTCAGGAACTCGAACCGGCACCTCGACAAAACCTGTTGCATCAAACTTCGGGTCGCGAATCTCACGGACCGAGGGAATCCCGTCCGCCCCCCGCGATGCCACCGTCAATACACGATCTTTCAACAGCTTAGGATCCAAGCGCACACTGCCAAGCGTCAGGTAAAATCGAACCCCCGCAAGAACGTCAGCACCCGCAATCATCTGCTCACGTTCCAAATGAAATCCCGCCTCCATCCGGTACTCCTCACCCGCCGGTAAAAACTTCGACAACACCGCAAAACCACCTGCCGCATCTGAGACAATCAGTGGACGCTCCCCGCCAGCCTGCGTGAACGGTAGCGTAATCACGCCGGACTTGGCGTCGGCCTCAAAGCGTCTCCCGTCCATCCACGCACTTGCCCCCTTCACCAGAGCTAATGCCTCATCCAGAACGGTTACTTCAACCCCAGCCGGACCGGTACGCTGAAGCGTCCGCCAGTTCCCAATCCGAACCAACGCGCGACTGCTGCGCCCGCCCCCAATCAACTCCACTAACCACACCCCTCGCTTGCCTGCCAGCTCCGGCAGTTCCACCGAAACTCGCCTCCGTGAAAACGAATCACCCCCAACCTTCAACGTCCGCTCCCAGTTGGGAACAACACCGTCGAGATTGATGTCTGTATTGAGCGGACGCCCCTCTGCCAGAAAAACATTCAGCGCGTTTATCTCGAAAATATTCACTGCAAGTTCCGGGACATTTTTGACCCATACATCAAACTTCACCGGCTCTCCCTGCCGGAAAAACTCCGGGTTATTCGCCGGAAAATCCACGTCCGTTCGATCTTTGAGTGCTTGAAAAGCAGCTCCCCCGAGGAGAGATGCCCATTCTTCAGGCTTGCCAACGCCTGAGGTGATAAGTGCCTCTGCCAATACTGGCCGCAGCCACGAATCCCGGACTTTGTCGTAAAAGGGACGCGCCAAATCCTCGCTACCCGATGCCTGCTTGCGGGCATCTTCAACAAAGAAGTGGAGGAAATATTCTCTCACCAACGATTCGTCATTCCCCACGGGCGCATCGATTTGCAAGACATTGCCAAAACCTTGATCCAGTGCGAAAGCCACGCCGCGCGACACCGCTCCTCGCAACCATTCGGGGTTGGCGTACGGAACCTGTCGCGGCAAGGCGAGATAGGCTTGGAACCGAGCACGATCGTACCTCCCACCACGTCGGTCATGATCCAGTCGGCGATGAAGAACATTGGCCTTAAGCGCATTGAACGCATCTGGCAGCGTTGAAACATAACTCCACAGCGCCTCCAACCACGCCTCTCGGGCCGCCACGTCAAACACCACATCCACATCCGGCGAGGGTGCAAGCTGACGCACCTTGGCGAATACAAACGCCTCCTCCTTCGCCAGAGTCGGAATCCGTTGTTGCAATGCCTCCAACTGCTCCGGCAACAGCGCGTGATGGATTGCACGGGTACCGAACCGGCTTCCACCATTTCGGGTCAGATCCCACAACACCAACTCAAGAAGCCCCGCATGATCCGGACGCTGCACTCGATCGAGGAGCGCAACACGCTGAGTATCCTTGAGCGTTGACTGCATCGCGAGCCATTCGCCGATGGCAACGGGTGTCACGCTGCCTAGTCCCGGGTCACGCTTGGCGTCAGCGGCAAACGCTTCGAACGCCACCGTTGCCTCATTGAGTGCAGTCGGCAGATTGGGTTTTCGATCGGGCACATCGCGCTGATGCGGAAACACGACACCAAGCCGCTCACGAAGGTACTGGTACGTGCTGGCAGGATTCCGGTCGAAGTTGAGGAGTGCCTGACGGTTCAGGAGAGTGCGGCGGGCCGGTACATCGCTTGGCTCTCGCTTCGACCAGTCCTCGATGATTTCGGCGAACCGAGCTTGATCGCCCGCATGCTGCGCTTGCAGCGCATGAAAGTAGTAAAAATCCGGCGTGCCCGGTACGAGCTCGGACAGGGTTGCCTTGCGATCAGCGGAAAGAGCGAACCGCTCGATAAAACCCACCTCATTCTCCGCAACTCCCGAACGACTCAGAAGCGACAGGAATCCCGCAAACAAAACAGTACGCAGAAGTTTTTTCATAAATCCCAAAACATGAATGATCCACCACCACCAACCCCGCCCTCACACCCAGAACACCCCAAGCATTTCCCCTACCCGTTCGCAAACCCCACATTGAACATCCATCACCTCTCAAACGTGGGATGCGTGTCCTGCTCGCAGACATGTGGTGAAGACGACACGCCGCAAAACTTCCGAAATCATCGACACGCTCCTCCAGCCAAGCCCACCGCAGCCGGCCTCAAACCGCCTAAGCACCCAGCGACTGCGCAATCTCACGACAGGCCTTCAAATCCAGTTTGCCACTCGCCAGCAATGGTACGGACTCAATCCTCGCCCAGCGGCGCGGCATCCAGAGATTCGGAATCCCAGCCCCAGCCAGACGCCGCTGAATCTCCGGCAAATCAACCTCCCGAGTGCTCAACAACACCAGAGACTCCCCCTTACTCGGATCAGACACCCCCGTCACCACCATCACCCGTTCATCCGTCGGTAACCCCAACACCTCGACTAACCGCGACTCCAACGTCTCGTGCGGCACCATCTCTCCGCCAATCTTCGAGAAACGCGTCAAGCGCCCCTCAATGTAAAGAAACCCGTCCTCATCCATCCGCCCCAAATCACCCGTTCGCAACCAACCCTCCGTAAGCATCGCTGCCGTTTGCTCCGGATTCTTCAAATATCCACGAAAAATATTCACCCCGCGAAACCACAACATCCCCGTCTCCGTATGGGGCATCAACGCTCCCGTCTCCGGATCCCGAACCTCCACCGCTACCCCCGGCGCAGGCTTGCCAACCGACCCCTTCCGACTCACCGCCTGCGCAATCAGCTCCCCCTGAATCCCATACATCATCGGCAAGTTCACACTCACCACCGGAGACGTCTCCGTCAACCCGTACCCCTGCAGCACCTCAACCCCAAACCGCCGCTCAAACGCCTCCGCCAAATCCATCGGCAACTTTTCCGCCCCCGTCACCACCAGCTTCAACGAGGCAAAATCAGCCGCCTCCGCCTTCCGTAAAAAGCCGCGCAAAAACGTCGGCGTCGAACACATCAAAGACAAACGGTGCCCACGCACCAACTCAGCTAGCTTGGCGTGCTCCATCGGACTCGGATAAGACACCACCCTCAACCCTTCCAGAACTGGGTACCACAACGTCACCGTCGAACCAAACGAGTGAAAAATCGGCAGACACCCTAAAATCCCTTCGTTCCTTCCCAAACAAAGCATGTCAGCAAACTGACGCACATTTCCCAAAAGATTGGCCTGCGTCAGGATCACTCCCTTCGGCGCACCGGAACTCCCCGAGGTAAACAACAATACTGTCTCGGCATCCGCCGCTCGCTGGCTGCCACCAAACCTTCGCGCAATCAATGCCGCCGGTAACACCATCAAAAGAAGGCGCCTGAAAACCACCCCAACCTTCAACGACGGCATGACCCGATCCAGCTCCACAAGGCGAACCCCGTCACGTTCCCACGGAAAATCCGTCATCCGCTGCCTGAACGCAGTAGCGGTAATAACAGTGTCCACCTCCCCAATCCGTAACGCTTCCTCGTTGGAGGCGCGCCCCGCCGTAAAGTTGAGGTTAACCGGAACCTTCCCCGCTAACACCACAGCCAAGTTCGCAATCAACGCCCCCTTCCCAGGTGGCAAGACAATCGCAACTCGGCCCGCAGACGTCTCCCTCCTCAACACCTCAGCCAATGCCCACCCCGCCGCCAACGCCATCCCGCGCGAAATTGATGAACCGTCCAAACCATCCGTCAACAACGTTTCTCCCGCCCCTCGCATCAACCCTCGAACCACCCGCCCCGCAAACGCCTCTGACCATTCCGGACGCAACTCAAACGCCTCCGCCGACAACCGAAGCATCCGCCGACGCAACTCCGCCGGTTCACATGAGTCGCCCGTCAACGCTTCTCCAAACGAAACACTTACCGGAAAGCGCAGCCGCGTCGGAACCTTGAAAAAGAAGCGCTGCCCTTTATAGGAAAAAATCGATCCCCACACACCGTCCAACCAGACCGGAAGAACCGGGCATTGCGATTCTCGCGCAATCAGCTGGAACCCCCGTTGAATCCGCATCAATAACCCCGCCCGCGAAATCTCGCCCTCCGGAAAAATGCACACAGCCTCCCCACGCCGGAGCGCCGCAACCGCAGTTCGCACCGCATCCTTCGCGCGAGTCGGCGATACCGGCAACGCGCCAATCGCCCGAAACAAACTCCGAAACGGCCGCCGATGGTAGATTTCCTCATAAATCAAAAACCGGATTGGACGGTCAAACACCCCCTGCAGCAAGAGAGCGTCAATCCACGAAAGATGGTTCGGTACCAACAACACGCCCCCAGCCGGAGGCGCCAAAAGACCCTCCACACGAACACGATAAAAAACCCGCATCAGCCCCCAAAGAACCCACCTCAAAATGTAGTACAACCGGAACTGCTGTGCCTCGCGCGCGTTCATGGTTATGGTTTAACCACAAACGCCACGCAGGGAAATCCGGACCGCATCCACCTCTCCTACAATATCCCATCCAACACCGACCGCGCCGCCCTCACCGCCGACCCATCATGCCGCGACAATACCGCGCGACCCGCCCCAACCATCCGAACGCGCCTGTCCGAATCACACAGCAAATCGCGAATCACCCCAACCGCATCCTCCCCAACGCGCAACTGCACCAGCCCCCCAGCCGTCACCAACTCCCGCGTGATGCCTTCAAAGTTTTGCATCCAAGGACCAACCACGGTCGCAGCCCCCGCCACCACCGGTTCCGCAGGATTTTGTCCGCCCCGCGCCAAAACGCTGCGCCCCACAAAAGCAACGGCTGCAACCCCGTACCAAGCCCGCAAAACCCCCGTGCGATTCACGAGCAAAATCGTCGAATCAGGCACAGCCCCACCCCCAAAATCTGAAAAGCGACGCACCAGAAATCCCCCCGTAGAAAGCTCACGAACCACCTCGTCGCACCGTTCAACATGACGGGGAACAATCACCAACCTCACACCTGGTACCAACGCACAAACCGCACGCCAAACTCTCGCAATCCATAACTCCTCTCCGTGATGCGTGCTTCCAGCAACCAACACCAATCCTTGCGTCCACGCCCCACCCCCAGCCTCCTCCACCTCTCGGGAGTTTAACGTCGAGTCCGCGCCTGCGATGCCCTCCCCATCAAACTTCAGATTGCCCAAAACTTTCACGCGAGCCCTTCCCCCCGAAGCCGTGTTCCAAAGCTCCCCAGACGCCGCATCCGCAACCTGAACCCCATCAAACACCGCAAACAAGGGCGCAAGCCACTCGCGAACACACGCGTACCGAGCCGCCGAACGAGGCGAAAGACGCGCATTCACCACGTGCATCGGAATCCCCCGCTCCCACGCCGCAGCCATCAGGTGTGGCCAAAAATCCCCCTCCACAAAGCAGATCGCTCTCGGACGAATCTCCTCCAAAAAGGACTCAACAATCCCCGCGAAATCGAGGGGATTAAACAAAACACGCATCGAAAGCGCCTCTGCGTGAGACTCCGCGACCGCAACACCCGTCGCCGTCGTCGCACTCAAAACCACCGGCCCCGCCCAGCCTGACTGGCGCAGCGCCGACACAAATCGAACGGCCACCAGCGTCTCGCCAACGCTGATGGAACGCACCCACACGCAACCATTCAGACTCTCACCCGAGGCCAACTCAAACCGCCCAAACCGCTCCCCCCAGCGGCCACGCCCACCACCCCTGCGGTAGGCACGCCATAGCGCACCCGGAAGAAGAGCCAGAAAAAGAAACGGCGCGACCACCCGATACACAAACAACAGCCGCCCAAACCCCTCCGGCATTGCAGACCTTGCGCGCATCGCCACAAACGTGCACGGACACGTCAACGCAACCCCACAGCCGAACGCACCCGCTCCATCGTGCGTCGTGCCACCACCCGAGCGCGCTCAGCCCCCTCCTCCAGCACACGCTCCGCAACCCCCGGCTCCGCCTCTAACGCAACACGCCGTGCACGAAACTCCGCCGTGTACTCCAGAATTGCCCCAAGCAACCGCTTCTTGAACTCGCCGTAACCCACCCCCCCCGAACGAAAATCCGACTCCATCGCAGCCACGTCGCTCTGAGAAGCAAACAACTTGTAAAGAGACATAATCGACGAATTCTCAGGGTCTTTCGGCGCCTCAACAGGCGTGGAATCAGTCGTAATACCCATCACCTTTTTCTTCAACGCTTTCTCCTCCTCGAACAAGGCAATCGTGTTCCCGTAACTTTTACTCATCTTCCGCCCGTCCAATCCCGTCACCACCGCCACCTCGTCCCGAATGCTCGGCGCCGGAACCGTAAAAACGTTCCCGAACATCCGGTTCACCTTCTCAGCCAAATCCCGAGTCACCTCCACATGCTGCTTCTGATCACGCCCCACCGGTACGATGTCGCTGTCGTAAATCAAAATGTCAGCCGCCATCAACACCGGATAGGCAAACAGGCCGTGCGAAGGCACCTTCTCCTTCGCCACATGATCCTTGTAGGCATGGCAGTTCTCCAACATCGGCATCGGCGTCACACAGCTCAGAATCCAAGCGAGCTCCGTCACCTCCGGCACATCACTCTGCAAAAATAAAACCGCGCGCGCTGGATCCAATCCACACGCCAAAAAGTCCAATACCACCCCCCGCGAATACTCTCGCATCGCTCCAGGCTCATGCACCGTCGTCAATGCATGGTAATCAGCGACGAAATAGTACGCTTCTCCCTTCTCCTGCAACGCAATCGCAGGCTGCATCATTCCAAAATAGTTCCCGAAATGCGGACGTCCCGTCGGCTTAATGCCGGAAAGTATCCTTGCGGTCTTCATAGAACCTACCACTGGTAAACCATCCCCCCCCCGACTCCCACCCAAAAGCGAACAGCCGCCCCAGTTCACACCAAGGCGGCTGCGCTAAACTCTACGTCAGGTTCTCAGACTATTTGTTCTTCTTCTTCCCGACAGGAAACGCCTCGTCCTTCGTCAACGATCCATCCCCATTCTTGTCCAACTTCTTGAACCGCTCCTCCGCCGCAGCCGCGTCTTTCTTCCCAGACTTGAACTCTTCCAACGACACTTTGCCGTCGCTGTTCGCGTCCATCTTCTTGAACGCCTCCTCAGGGTCCAACGCCTTACGCTTTTCTTTCGCCGGCTCTGTCGCAGCAGGCTTCGACTCCTCCTTCTTCTCGTCTTTTTTCTCATCCGCAGCGAATCCGGACACGCCGAACCCGAGCGCCAACAGGATACTCATCAGGCTTTTCATAATCGTAGGTAGCTTTTTCTCTAAACACCGCCTCATCGAGAAGCGCTGCATGTGAGAAAACACCGAGCTGCCACAAAAGTTGCTATCGATGAACGTAAACACTTTTTGTCGCCAAAAAGCCGGAAATCAACGGAAGCGAGTCGCCGATTCAAGACGACAAACAAAGCCGTGCCACCCACCCACCCCCTTACCAAAACATGCTCGTGTCCCGCTCCGTCCTGCTCTTTCTGTCCCTCGGGGGAATCGCCCTCGCCGTCGATAAACCCGACTACAACTTCGACGTACGCCCCATCCTCTCGGACAACTGCTTCGCCTGCCACGGTCCAGATCGCGAAAACCAAAAAGGCGGACTCCGCCTCGACCTCCGAGACGCCGCGACCCAACCAGCCAAATCGGGCGATACTGCAATAGTTCCCGGCAACCCCAACTCGAGCTCACTCATCAGCCGCATCCTCAGCACGGATACCGACGAGGTAATGCCTCCTCCAAAATCCCACAAGAAGCTATCCCCCAAACAAATCACGCTACTCCAACAATGGATCGCCTCAGGCGCTGACTATCAACCCCACTGGGCATTTATCCCCCCTCAACAAACCTCCCCACCGCAACTCCCCGCACAACTCACCACCCCGAATCCCATCGATGCCTTCATCCGGCAACGTCTCCTCAGCGTCGGATTGCACCCCTCACCCGAGGCGCCCCGCCACATCCTGCTCCGCAGAGCCGCACTCGACCTTACAGGCCTACCCCCCAGCCCCGACGACGTCGCGGCGTTCAACGCAGATCCGCGACCTGACGCGTTCGAACGCGCAGTCGATCGCCTCCTAGCATCCCCCCACTTCGGCGAACGAATGGCGGTTGACTGGCTCGACGCAGCCCGATTCGCAGATTCAAACGGCTACCAAGTCGATCGTGACCGTGAACTCTGGCCTTGGCGCGATTGGGTGATTCGTGCCTTCAACGCAAATATGCCGTTCGACCAGTTCACCATCGAACAACTCGCCGGCGACCTCCTTCCCAATCCGTCACTCAATCAACGCGTTGCCACCGGTTTTCATCGAAACCATATGCTCAATGAAGAGGGAGGAGTTCTCGCGGATGAATTCCTCGCGGAATACACCGCCGATCGAGTCGAAACCACCGCAGCCGTCTGGCTCGGTCAAACCTTCAACTGCGCCCGCTGTCACGATCACAAGTACGACCCATTCACCCAAAAGGATTTCTACTCCCTCAAAGCCTTCTTTCACAACGTACCGGAAAATGGGGTCGGCCAGTACGGCAGCAATATTCGCGTTAATGCGCCCCCCTTCGTTCGTCTCCCAAGCCCCAATCTCGAGCAAAAAGTCGCGGACCTCAAAGCCGCTGCAAAGGCAGTCGCCGATCAAATCGCCGCCCTCAAAACTCGCGGTGCATCCGAATCAGTCACATGGGCCGAGCGGCTCCTCGGAAAAACCGTGACATGGGTTCCGCTCCGCCGAACGAGCGATTCCAAAGCCGAACCTCACGCAGTCGCCCCCGACAATCCCGCGTCCCTCCGAGTCGCCGTCCCTGTTCCGCTGACTCAACCACTCTCAACCGCCTTTCTCGTCGAGTTAAACGCCGACACAGCAGCCACGTTAGACAACCTCTCCGTTCGCTTGCTGCATCGAGAAAAGGGAGGCGCAAAACCGACGACACTTCCGCTGAGGGGCGCCGCCACGGCCGAAAGCCTGCCCACAACAGAGTCCGCCAAAGCTGCCTCACCAGCTCCTGGATCCCGTCTGCCTCTGGCGCTGAAACCCAGCTCCACCCTGCGCCTAGCATTCGAACCAGAGTCTCCCCTCGACCCCGCAAAACCAGGAACCGTCGAACTAGAAATCATCGTCACCAAGCCATCATCCACCATCCACGTCACCGCCGCATCCTCCACCGCAGACCCCGAGTTACTCGTGGGGGACGAAATCGTCGCCGCCGCAAAGCTGCCCGCCAAACAACGCTCTCCAAAAGAGCGCCAGCTTCTCGAAACGGCGTTCCTGTCACGACTCCCTGAATCCAAAACACTCGCAGTGGAAGCCGAGCGCCTCCGCAAACAAATCAACGACACCGAACTCGAAATCCCCACCTCCCTCGTGATGGAGGAAATGAAACAACCTCGCCCAACCCACGTTCTGCTTCGTGGCGCGTACGATCGAAAAGGCGAACTCGTCACCGCAGCCACACCCAGTGTTCTCCCACCGCTGCCGGACGATGCGCCAAAAGATCGGCTAGGCCTCGCCCGCTGGCTCGTTGATCCCAAAAACCCGCTCACAGCTCGCGTCACAGTCAACCGCCTCTGGCAAATGCTGTTCGGCACCGGCATCGTCAAATCCAGCGAAGATTTTGGAGCCCAAGGAGACCTCCCCTCCCACCCCAAACTCCTCGACTGGCTCGCCACCGATTTCATGCAGTCAGGCTGGAACGTGAAGCGTCTGCTCAGACAAATCGTCACCAGCGCAACCTATCGTCAGTCTTCCGTCGTAACCCCCGAATCGCTCGAAAAAGACCCAGAAAACCGTCTCCTCTCGAGAGCCCCACGCGTCAGGCTCCCCGCTGAAGCCATTCGAGACCAAGCCCTTTCCGCGAGCGGGCTTCTCGTTCCCACCCTCGGCGGACCCTCCGTGAAACCTTACCAGCCTGCCGGTCTCTACGAGCAGGTCACCGCCGGAAATGGCTACAATAAATACACTCCCGGCAAAGGCGCTGACCTCTATCGAAGAACACT
>JACCED011455859.1_pt1 | contig 15750 bp, 13 predicted proteins | sample 7455021 | NCBI WGS metagenome assembly JACCED01 (sample SAMN15323456, study PRJNA562643) | freshwater metagenome | isolation source: river surface water | place: USA:Blue River Watershed | collected 2017-08-19 | reverse complement strand
TCTTCGCGGCCTTCTTGCTCAAGGCGCTTCTGCTTCTGCTTCAGCCAGCTTGAATAATTGCCTTCGTAAGGAATGCCGCGGCCGCGATCCAATTCCAAAATCCAGCTCGTCACATTGTCGAGGAAGTAACGATCATGGGTGACGATGAGGATGGCGCCGGGATAGTTGCGCAAATGGCCTTCGAGCCAGTTCACCGTTTCAGCATCAAGATGGTTGGTCGGTTCGTCGAGCAGCAAGAGTTCAGGCTGTTCGAGCAGGAGCTTGCAAAGTGCGACGCGGCGCTTCTCACCGCCTGACAGACGATCAACCGCCCAATCATCAGGCGGGCAGCCAAGCGCTTCCATTGCTTGATCGACCTGACTGTCGAGATCCCAGAGGCCCTGCGCCTCGATCTCGTCCTGCAGCTTGGTCATCTCATCCGCTGTCTCGTCCGAGTAATTCATGGCGAGTTCATTATAGCGGTCGAGGATGTCCTTCTTGGCTTTCACACCAAGCATCACATTGCCGCGAACATCGAGCGTGGTGTCGAGTTGCGGCTCCTGTGGCAGATAGCCAACACGCGCGCCTTCTGCGACCCAGGCCTCGCCCGAATAATCAGTGTCCATGCCGGCCATGATTTTGAGCAGCGTTGACTTACCCGCGCCGTTGACGCCGAGCACGCCGATCTTGGCATCGGGATAGAAGGAGAGATGGATATTCTCCAAAACCTTCTTGCCGCCGGGCCAGCTCTTGGACAGACCCTGCATGTGATAGATGAACTGCCGCGCCATGGGGCTCCAAACCTTCGAAGTGCGAGAAAGACTGGCGCTCTTTTAGCCTTGCCGTGGCAGGGGGTCCAGCGCCTTGGTTCCCGCGCGAACGGGGACCTTTTCGACCCAATATAGGGAGCAAAGTCCAATAAGTCCGCCAATCAAGAGATCAATGAGATAATGACCGCCGATGGATAGCGCGGACAGGAATATTGCAAGGTTCAGCACCACTCCGGGCCACCGCAGAACCGGCACAACCCAGAGCGCGCGACCCATCAGAACCGCCAACACGGCATGGAAGGAGGGAAAGGTGACAAGCCCTTCCACAGAGCCGGGTTCGAAAGCGCCAAAGGTTCCTGCGCGCAGCTCTTCGAAATGTAGCAGATGCCACCGCCCTGCATTGATGGCTTCATAGTGGCTGAGGAGATCGGATCCGATCGGGTGATGCAGATAAGCGCCTATGGCGGGAATGAGGGCTGCCAGTGTGATGACCGCGAAGGCGCTGTAGCAATAGGCAATCAAAAAACGGGCGAGTGCGTTGCGATCATAAAAAGACAGGACATAGATGATGAGGATCAATTCCAGCGCGCAAATGAAATAGACAATCTCCAAGAGCCGGCGCAGCCATGGCCGCTCGGCAACCCAGGCGATATGTGCCACAAAATCAAAGCCTAGAATCTGGTCGATCCGGGCAAGATGTAAATCCTGCAGGGGCAATGCAGCTGCCGTGGCGATATAGCTGAAAAGCGCTGCAATGAGCGAGTAAATGATCAGCAGGCCAGTGCCATCGAGAGCGGCTGCGATGATTTGGTCAGGGCGCATACGGCGGTAAAACTCGGCCAATAACAGCACGATGCAACCGACCCCAAGTATGCCGATAAAGGCCTTGCTGGAAACGGTGAAGCCTGCGAAAGGCAAAAGAAAAAAATCAAGCGCGGCCAGAGCGCCCGTCAGCGCCCAAGCTGGCCGCAAATTTATGCGACTCATGAGCGAAGATATCGCCCATCACTTTCAGCTTGGCAATATGTATGGGGATCACTTCATGGGTACGTCATTCTTCGGCTGCTCGATGGATTTCAAATCCTTCTTGCGTACGAAGAGATTGGCGATCACAGCATGGGCGACATGTTCGGCCATGCATTGATAGCCGACGTCGTTGAGATGCAGATCATCGCCAGAGACCATCGAGTCTCCATTCGGGCGATGGCGCGCGATAAATTGCATCGCGTCATAGCGGCGCACATAAAGCACGTTCTGCTGCGTGGCGACGCGGCGCAATGTTTCGCGGATGGCGAAGTAATTTTCATCACGCGCGAAAGCAGGCGTATATTGCAGGCCCACCAGCACCACATCAATATTGTGGCCCTTCAGCCATTCCACCGTGGTTGCAACGGTGCGCTCGAAATCAGCTGGCGTCACGCGGGCCAGAGCATCATTGGTGCCGAGCTGCCAAAGAACAACATCAGGCCGATCCAGCGCGACTTCTGTGCGCAAACGGTCGGCGGTGGTGGCTGCCACTTCGCCTGAGACGCCTCGATTGGTGATCTGGGCTTCAGTCCCTTTCAGGGTGCCTTCAAGAATGGCCCGCAATTGAGCGGGATAGGTTTTGCGACGCGATGAGGCCCCCACACCCCAGGTCGAGGAAGAGCCGATGGCAAGAATGCGCAGCGGTCCACCTTTTTCGAGCTTGTCTGCAAGATGGGGGAGAGGCGCAGCCGACGCGATGTCCGAACCCGGAGCCTCGCATTGTGGGCTCAGGGGCGGGGGTGTTTCCGCTTGAGCTGCCATGCTGGCAGCCAGCAGGAAGAGACTTGCAGCAAGGCTCCTCATGACCTGCGCGTCCGCACCCTCCACTCTACGATCCAGGCTGTGAAGCCCATGCTTATTATTCCTACACCTAGCACGGCGCTGTCCACCCAGAAACTACCACCGAGGGTATAACGCACATATTGAGATAACAGGGCCGTGATCGAGCCCAGCGAGAAGACCCACAAGGAGTTACGCCCCAACATGGACAAGAAGGCGGCAAAGGTCGGTATGGCCCGCTCGATATAAACAAAGGTGCCGCCAATCAGGGCCACCAGCGCCAGAAGATGCAGGATGCGGGCAGGGGCCGCAAAGGTCTTGTCAAAGGTGAAGAGCAGCCGGGGCTCCGGCATGGCGAGCGGGTCCGGTGACCATTCGCGCAAGGCGGCCCAAAGAGCCGCCAATACAATCGGCAGGGCGATCAGGCGCAGGGCGCGGCGGTATTTGCGCAGCACCGACAGCGGCCCGACGGGGTCAGCCACGACAAAGCCAAGAACAAAGACGAGCTGCCAGGTGAAGGGGTTGAAGAACCAGCGTCCCTCGACCGGCCAGGTCGGGATGTTGATCCCGGTCTTGTGAATGGCGAGATAGAGAATGAGGCTCAGCGGCAGGGGGAGCCATCTTGCTGCCCGGTCCGCCACCACGAAGACCGGCGCCATCGCCATGAGCACGACATAGAGCGGCAGAATATCGAAATAGAACAGCTGATGGGTGAGGACGGCCAGGCCGAGCTGCGTCTCGACCGGGTCCTGAAAGGCCGCTGCCGCATTGTTCCATTCCAGAAATTGCGGATTGGCAAAATAAAGCGCCCCGGCAGCCGTGATGGCCAGCGCCAGCTGGGTCAGGATCAGCTGCACCGTATAGATTGTGATGGCGCGGCTTTCGAGGCGGATGGTCGATTCAAGCACCGGCAGGCGCCCGCGCCGCCCGTCAATCAGCAGGCGCATCGACCAGCCGGCCAAAAACACGAAAAGCTCGGCTGCATCTGAAATGCCGAAATTCCGCATCGTGTAATTTTCGAAGAGGATGCCCGGCACGTGGTCGATGAAGATCGTGACAAGGGCAAAGCCTCGCCAAAAGTCGATCTCATTAGGCGCGCGCATGTGACGGGGGGTCCTTTCGTCCAGCTGGGGGAGGCGACTCAAGCCGGACAGGGGCAGAGGTAGCACGAACCGGGGGCGGGACAAGATGGGCTTGGCGGTTTTTCCTGCGTCCGCCCCTCTCAAATTTGCCGGGTGGCCGCCTTTTTCTGAACGCTTCCTTAACCTTAACAAGTCCTAATGACCCGGAGACGGGACTGTCCCGTTTCGAATCACACAAGCGTTGACGCCCATATAATCCCATGCTATCCCAAGCTATCCCGTATGGAGTTCAGTGCCTTACTGCGTTGCCTGTGGCCGGTCCTTGCCCGGTCCGCGGTTCGCAGCCTTGTGCCGCCTGCGGGAGCGTGAGTGGAACCCGTGGATCGCTTCGTCTCGCATTTTCAGAACCGGCTCGACTCCAAGGGCCGCGTTTCCATACCGGCATCCTTTCGGGGCGTGCTGGCGCGGGACGGATTCGAGGGGCTCTACGTTCATCCTTCGCTGGACGCGGAGGCGCTGGACTGCGGCGGGCATGGCCTGTTGCGGGAGATCGACGGGTTGTTGGGGACGCTTTCTCCCTATTCGGAGGAGCGCGACCTGCTCTCGACGGCGCTTTTGGGCACCAGCGAGGTCCTGAAGGTCGATCCGGAGGGCCGGGTCATCCTGACGGAAACGCTCAAGACCTATGCGGGCATCTCAAGCGAGGTGGTCTTTGTGGGTCAGGGGCACAAGTTTCAGATTTGGGAGCCGGGCAGGTTCCGCGCGCATCTGGACGAGGCCAGAAGCCGGTTGCGCGATTTACGGAAGACGCTCAGCACCCGACAGGCGGCCGAAAGGTCGTAGCCTCGAGGAGCACGGGAATGAAAACGGGCCGCAGCGACGACAATGCTCTCGCTGCAGGCGGACCGGCCCGGCACATTCCTGTGCTCCTTGATGAGGTGCTGGACGCGCTCGCCATTCGCGAGGGCGGGCTTTACATGGATGGCACCTTTGGTGCTGGCGGCTATACGCGCGCCATTCTCGCCACGCCGAACACGCGTGTCCTTGCTTTTGATCGCGACCCCACAGCGATTGCCAATGCAGCCGAGATTGTTGCGGCGAGTGCAGGTCGTCTGAATCTGGTGCAAGACCGGTTTGGCGATCTTGCCACTGTTGCCGAGCAACTTGGCCTGTCTGACTTTGATGGCGTGACGCTTGATATCGGCGTTTCTTCCATGCAGCTTGATGAAGCGGAGCGCGGTTTCTCGTTCCGCTTCGATGGTCCGCTCGATATGCGCATGGAGCAGGCGGGCCGTAGTGCTGCTGACATTGTCAATGAAGCCAGCGAAGAAGAACTCGCTGACATCATCTATTACTATGGTGAAGAGCGTCTGGCGCGGAAGATTGCACGCGCCATTGTGGCAGACCGCAAGGCGAAGCCCTTCCTCACAACCAAGTCGCTGGCTGATTTGCTTGGACGCATCATCCCCCATAAGCCGACCGACATTCATCCTGCAACCCGTACTTTTCAGGCGCTCCGCATCGCGGTCAATGATGAGCTTGGAGAATTGGCGCGTGCGCTGGCTGGTGCTGAGCAGGTGCTGCGCGAAGGCGGTCGCCTGGCAGTCGTTTCCTTCCATTCGCTTGAAGACCGCATCGTGAAGCAGTTTTTGAGCACGCGCGCTGGACGTGGTCAGGCGCGTTCACGCCTGTTACCGGGTGAGCCCATTCCGCCTGCACCCACCTTTGAGCTGATCGGCAAACAGCCTGTGATTGCAGCGCCGGAAGAGACAGCGCGCAATCCGCGCTCACGTTCTGCCAAGCTTCGTGTTGCGCAGCGCACGGGTGCTGCAGCGCGCGGCCTTGATGATGATTTGCTCGATCTCGTTCGCCTGCCTGAGCGCGGCGAAAGGAGGCGTTGAGATGATCCGCTACATCAATATTCTCTCTATCGCGACGCTCATCGGATCGGCTTCTTATGTCTATTCGATCAAATATGAGACGATGCGCTATTCAGCGGAAATCGTGAAGCTGAAACATGCCATCGAACGCGAACATGCCAATATCGGCATGTTGCGGGCTGAATGGGCGCATGTCACGCGGCCCAGTCGCATTCAGGCTTTAGCTGAACGCCATCTGGAAATGCGTCAGGTCAGTATTGATACGATGATTAATCCTGGCGATCTGCCTGAGCGCGTGGCGCGTGTCGATACGATCGGCAAAAAACTCGAAGCCTTGGGTTTGGGTGAGTTGATGAATGCGTCTGAACGACGCAACCCCGGCGCGAGGTGATCATGAGCGCCGAACTCGACCCCCGCTATGCACGACCCTTGCATCACGGCACCACGACGCCGCAGCCCAAACAGGCTGCGCCTGCGCCGGGGCCGCTGAAGCGTATTCTCCTGAGCCTTGTCAGTACGCGCATTGACAAAAGCACATGGCGTATTCGCGTTGTTGCGCTGGGCTTTGCCTGTCTCTTTTCCATCATTGGCGGTCGCCTTGTTTATTTCGGCATGAAACCGGAGACGCAAAGTCTGCGCCGTGCTGCATCTGAAGCCGTGTCGCGTCCGCGTCCTGATCTTGTTGATCGTAATGGTGAGATCCTCGCAACCGACATCAAGGTGATGTCAGTCTTTGCTGAGCCGCGTCGCATCATCGACAAGGATGAGGCCGTTGAACTTCTGACAGCTGTTTTTCCAGACCTGAATGCGAATGAGCTGCGCGCCCGATTGGCTTCGCGCAAAGGCTTTGTCTGGGTCAAGCGCGGCATCAAGCCGAAAGAGCAGGAAGATGTTTTCCGCCTCGGCTTGCCGGGCATTGGCTTTTTGCCAGAAAACAAGCGCGTCTATCCCAATGGGCCAGTGGGTGCGCATATCATTGGCTTTACGAATCTCGACAATATGGGCATCGCCGGGATCGAGAAATATCTTGATGGGCAGGGCTTGAGTGATCTCACAAGCTTTGGCTTGCGCATCAAACCCGCAGATTTGCGGCCAGTGCAACTCTCGCTTGATCTGCGCGTGACACATGCGCTGCGCGATGAGCTGGAAAAAGGCATCGAGAAATACAAGGCAAAGGCCGGTGCTTCCGCCATTCTCGACGTCAATACGGGTGAAGTGATCGCGCTGGCATCACTGCCTGATTATGACCCCAACAATCCCTCGGATGCTCTGGAATCAACCCGCATCAACCGGATGAATGTGGGCGTGTATGAAATGGGCTCCACCTTCAAGGCCATTTCCATTGCCATGGCACTTGAAGCCAACAAGGTGACCTTGAATTCGCGCGTCGATGCGAGAGAAAATCTTCGCTATGGTGGTTTTTCCATCGGTGATTTCCACGCGCAGCGCCGCATTCTGTCCGTGCCGGAAGTGTTCACATATTCCTCCAATATCGGCACTGCCAAAATGGCGCTGATGGTGGGTGTGGAAGGCCACAAGGACTTCTTGCGCAAGATCGGCCAGCTGGATCGCCTGCGGACTGAATTGCCCGAAAGTGCCGAGCCGCTGGTGCCCAAGCGCTGGGGTGAATTGAGCACGGTGACGATTGCTTATGGTCACGGCCTCAATGTCGCGCCTTTGCAGGCGATGATGGCTGTCGGCGCCTTGATGAATGGTGGCAAATTGGTCAAGCCGACATTCCTGATGCGCTCCGAAGAAGAAGCGCGCAGCACGGCCACGCAGGTCGTCCGGCCTGAAGTGTCGGAAGCCCTGCGCTATCTCATGCGCCTCAATGCGGAGAAAGGCTCAGCGCGCACGGTCGATGTGCCGGGCTATTATGTCGGCGGCAAAACGGGCACAGCAGAAAAAGCCATCCGTGGTCGCTACCAAAAGGACAAGGTGTTCACCACTTTCATGGCTGTCGCTCCCGCGGACAAGCCGCGATATCTGTTCCTCACTCTGCTGGATGAGCCGCAGGGAATTCCTGAAACCAATGGTCAGCGAACAGCTGCGTGGAACTCAGGTGCTGTGACGGGGCAGATCATTCGCAGAACGGCCAACCTTCTCGACTTGCCACCACGGCTTGATTTGCCGACGCAACCTTTCCCACTCCTCGCGCGCATGGGCTTTGGGCTCGTCACGCCGGGGCCAAAAGGCAACCTATGACGCAGCTGGCTGCTCTCTTGCCCGACTGTGACGTGCCCGCCTCGGCGGGTTCGTCTGCTGTTGCAGCCATTGCTTGTGACAGTCGTGCAGTGACGCGCGGTGCTGTCTTCTTTGCTGTGCCTGGCACACAGGCTGACGGTCTTTCCTTCGCATCTGCGGCCATTGCAAATGGTGCCATTGCCGTTGTTGCGGAACGTGCGCCATCCCAGGATATCGGCGCACCCGTGATTGTGGTGCCGGATGTGCGGGCGGCTCTGTCAAGAGCGGCTGCGCGTTTTTATCCCCGTCAGCCTGACGTGATCGCTGCCATCACTGGAACGAGTGGTAAGACATCCGTTGCCTCTTTCGTTCGGCAGATCTGGGCGCAACAGGGGCAGCGTGCGGCTGCTCTTGGCACGACAGGGCTCGTGGGGCCGGATGGTGCGACCTCTGCTTCGCTCACTACGCCTGATCCGATTACACTGCATCGCAGCCTTGACGAGGTGGCGCGTCGGGGCGTTACGCATCTGGCGATGGAAGCCTCTTCACACGGGCTCGATCAGCGGCGCCTTGACGCTGTCAGGTTGACGACTGCAGGCTTTACCAATCTCTCGCGTGACCATCTCGATTATCATCGCGACCTCGAAGATTATTTCGCCGCCAAGATGCGCTTGTTTGAGGATTTGCTGAAGCCCGGCCAAACAGCGGTGGTCGATGCGGATGGTGAGTTCTCCGCGCGTGTGAGCGACATTTGCAGAAGACGTGGCCTGAAGCTGATGACAACGGGTCGCAACGGTGTTGATCTTCGTCTCATCAGCCAGTCCCCACGGCCGGACGCGACCGATATCACCATAGAAGCGCAGGGCTGCCGCCTTGCGCTTTGCTTGCCACTTGCAGGTGATTTCATGATCTCCAACGCGCTTGTCGCTGCGGGTCTTTGTATCGCTGCAGGCAGTGATGTGGAGGCGAGCGTGAATGCGCTTGCCTCTCTCAAAGGTGCGCCGGGGCGGCTTGAGAAGATTGGCACCTATAAGGATGCACCGATCTTTGTTGATTATGCGCACAAGCCCGATGCCCTTGAAAAAGTGCTCGCTGTCTTGCGTCCTCTCGCTACCGGCAAGCTTGTTGTGGTTTTTGGTTGCGGGGGCAATCGCGATGCGGGCAAGCGACCCATCATGGGCGAAATCGCTGCGCGTCTGGCAGATGTGGTCATCATTACCGATGACAATCCCCGTTCGGAAAATCCCGCTGACATCCGCGCTGCGATCAAGATGGCAGCACCCGATGCGCTGGAGATTGCTGACCGCGCTCAGGCAATCGCAGAAGCCGTTGGCCTGCTTGAAAGAGGCGATGTTCTCCTCGTTGCGGGCAAGGGTCACGAAACAGGACAAATTTTTGCGGATCGAACCGTGCCGTTCTCTGATCACGAGGCTGTTCGTGCCGCTTTGCAGGATAGGACCGCATGAAACCGAATGTGCTTTGGTCAGGACTGGGTTTGGTTGCGCCCCTTGACGCACGCGTCAATGGGCGCACGCCCTTGTCTGTCTCCGGCATCTCAATTGATACGCGTACACTCAATCCCGGCGATCTTTTCTTTGCGCTCAAGGGCGAGGCCAATGATGGCCATGACTATGTACGTGCGGCCTTTGAGAAAGGCGCGGCGGCAGCAGTTATTGACGAGGCCCATGTCCAGGAGCTGAAAGATGCTGGACCTCTTTACGTCGTCAATGATGTGCTGGCAGCGATGCAGGGCCTTGGCATGGCCGCAAGAGCACGGACGCAAGCCGGAATTGTTGCGGTGACGGGTTCTGTCGGCAAGACAGGTACGAAAGAGGCTTTGGCGCTTGTCTTGTCAGAGCAGGGCGTCACTCATGCATCTGCAGCGTCCTATAACAATCATTTCGGTGTTCCGCTCACTTTGTGCCGGATGCCGCGCGAGACGCAGTATGGGGTGTTTGAGATCGGCATGAACCACGCTGGCGAAATCACTCCACTGACAACTATGGTGCGCCCGCATGTCGCCATCGTCACGACTGTTGCGGCCGTTCATCTTGAACATTTCGATTCTGTCGATTCAATTGCTGATGCCAAGGGCGAGATCTTTTCCGGCCTTGAGCCGGGCGGTGTCGCGATCATCCATGCTGACATTGCCCAGACTTCACGCTTGCGCACACATGCAGAAAATTCGCGCGCGGGCCGAATTCTCACCTTTGGCCTGCGCGCTGATGCTGATGCGCATCTGAATGATGTGGTGATGACACCTGAAGGCGCACAGGTCTCTGCAACGATTCAAGGCCAGTTTATCCGCTATCTGGTTGGTGCCCCCGGACGCCATAATGCCATGAATTCTCTTGCTGTGCTTCTAGCCGTGCAGGCGTTGGGCGCAAATATGGAGCAGGCAGCGCAAGCTCTGCGTCGTTTCACACCACCCAAAGGGCGTGGTGAGCGTACGCAGCTGACATTGCCCATGGGCGATTTCGCCCTGATTGATGAAAGCTATAATGCCAATCCAACCTCCATGCGTGCAGCTCTTTCGCTGATGGCTGAAATGCAAGTGCAGGGCCGTCGCATCGCTGTTCTGGGCGATATGCTGGAGCTTGGCCCGCGCGCCTCGCAAATGCATGTCGAGCTGGCACAGGATATCGAAGAGCTTGGCATTGACGTGGTCTTTGCCGCTGGCCCTTTGATGAAATCGCTGTTTGAGCGTTTACCGCCTTCCCGTCGTGGCGTTTGGGCCGAAAAAGCGGCAGATATCGAAAAAGAACTCGCGATGGCAATCAATGCCGGTGACGTCGTGATGATCAAAGGCTCGAATGGCAGCCGCATGTCCGGTCTTGTGGCGCAGTTGAAAGAGCGCTTTTCGTCCAACCCGATGAGCGCTGAGGGACAAGAATAATGCTGACTTTCCTCACCGAATTTTCTGGCTATTTCGGGCCGCTCAATCTCTTCCGCTACATCACCTTCCGTACGGGGGGTGCGACGGCAACAGCACTTTTTTTCGTTTTCTTCTTTGGTCCCAAGATCATCTCCGCTTTGCGCCTGAAGCAGGGCAAGGGTCAGCCAATCCGCGAAGACGGGCCGCAGTCGCATCTGCTCACCAAGAAGGGCACGCCGACCATGGGCGGCTTGATGATCTTGTCGGGCCTTGTGGTCTCAACCCTGCTGTGGGCCAATCCGCGCAGTGCCTATGTCTGGATCGTGCTGTTTGTCACGCTGGGCTTCGGCGCCATCGGCTTTTACGACGACTATCTGAAAGTCACGAAGCAGAGCCACAAAGGCTTTTCCGGCCGCGCGCGGCTGCTGGGTGAATTCATCATCGCCGCACTTGCCTGCTACTTCATGATGTGTGCGAGCGTCACGCCGCCCGTCAATTCCGTGGCGGATTTCTTCAATGCCCTTGCTGCACCCTTGAGCATGAGTGCGCCTGCAACAAAGCTTGCAGTGCCTTTCGTCAATGGCTTCTTGCTTGATCTCGGCTGGCTGTTCCTCGCCTTTGGTGCGCTTGTGATTGTTGCAGCGGGCAATGCTGTCAATCTCACCGACGGGCTTGATGGTCTGGCCATTGTGCCCTCCATGATCACGGCGGGCACCTTTGCCATCATCGCCTATCTTGCGGGCAACACCATCTTCGCGGCCTATCTTGGCATCAACTATGTTGCGGGAACGGGCGAGTTGGCGATTGTCTGTGGCGCGCTGATTGGCGCGGGACTCGGCTTCTTGTGGTTCAACGCGCCGCCGGCACAAATTTTCATGGGTGATACCGGCTCGCTCGCACTGGGTGGCCTCATCGGCACGATCGCCGTGGCGATCAAGCATGAGATCGTGCTGGTGATTGTGGGTGGCCTTTTCGTACTCGAAGCGCTCTCGGTCATTGTGCAGGTGACCAGCTTCAAGCTGACCGGTAAGCGTGTATTCAAGATGGCACCGATCCATCACCATTTTGAACAATTGGGCTGGTCAGAATCGCAAATCGTCGTGCGCTTCTGGATCATCTCTTTCGTGCTCGCCCTGATCGGTCTAGCAACCCTGAAGGTGAGGTAATGACACCGATCACTCATCTTCGCGGTAAGACCGTTGCGCTCTTCGGCCTTGGTGGCTCAGGGGCTGCAACTGCGCGCGCATTGATGGCAGGCGGTGCTGGCATATTGTGCTGGGACGATGGCGAGGCTGCGCGCGAACGTGCAGCCGCTTCGGGCCTCAGGATTGGCGATTTGAAAAGCGCCGACTGGTCGCAATTTGCTGCCCTTGTTCTGGCGCCCGGTGTGCCGCTGACGCATCCACAACCACATTGGTCTGTCCTTGCGGCCAAAGCTGCCGGTGTTCCGGTGATTGGTGACATCGAACTCTTTTGTCGTGAACGCGCATCAATTGCAGCAGGCGCGCCTTTCATTGCGATCACGGGGACCAATGGCAAATCCACCACGACTGCATTGATCGCGCATATTCTGCGCGAGGCAGGCCGCAATGTACAAATGGGTGGGAATATCGGAACACCTATCCTCGAACTTGCCCCGCCGAATATCTCGCAGGTTCATGTGATTGAATGTTCCTCTTTCCAGATTGATCTGGCGCCATCGCTTGATCCAAGCGTCGGCATATTGCTCAACATCACCCCTGATCATCTCGACCGTCATGGAACGATGGACAATTATGCGCGGGTCAAGGAGCGCCTTGTCCAGCAGGCGGATGCAGCTGTGATTGGTTTGGATGATGATTATTGCCGCGCTATTCTCGCACGCCGCCGGGGCAGTGCGACGGCCATTTCCAAAGCGGCAAGTCAGGTCCCGCAAGCCATCGCTTATGTCAATGGCAAGTTGATGCGCGATGGGCTGGAGCTGGCTGATCTTTCAACCGCAACTGCCTTGCGTGGCGCGCATAATGGACAAAATGCTGCTGCAGCTTTTGCGGCCTGCGAATTCGCTGGTCTCCCAGAGGCGGCCATCCGTGCAGGCCTTGCCAGCTTTCCGGGTCTTGCGCATCGCATGGAAGAGGTGGGGCGCATCGGCGTGACCCTCTTCATCAATGACTCAAAAGCCACCAATGCAGATGCCGCTGAGAAAGCGCTTCTGTCTTTTGAGAATATCTACTGGATCATCGGCGGCAAGTCGAAAGAAGGCGGCATTGAGCCGCTGGTCCCCTTGTTGAGCAAGGTTCGCAAGGCCTATTTGATCGGTGCTGCGAGCGACGACTTTGCGCGCACACTTTTGGGCCATGTTGCCTTTGAAGCCTGCGGCACGCTTGATCTTGCAACCACGCGCGCTGCGGAAGATGCAGCCAAAGATGGCGGACCTGCGGTTGTTCTGCTGTCTCCGGCTTGCGCGTCTTATGACCAGTTCACCAATTTCGAGATGCGGGGGAATCATTTCCGCGCTCTCGTGGCCGGGTTGATCGCCCGCGCCACAGCCCAATGAGGACGAGCCATGGTATCACGCGCCGAACGTTCTCCCTTTGCTGACTGGTGGTGGACCATCGACCGCTGGTTGTTGGCCTCCATTGCAACCTTGATGGTTCTGGGCCTTGTGCTCACACTGGCAGGATCTCCGCCGGTTGCTGAACGTTTGGGATTGCCGACATTCCACTTCGTCAACCGGCAGGTCATTTATCTCGTTCCGGCCGCAGTGCTGCTGGTCGCAACATCCTTTCTATCGCCCCGATTGGTGCGTCGTGCCGCGCTTCTCATTTTTGCAGGCGGTATGGGGCTTGTGATCCTGGCGATCATGTATGGCGTCGAGATCAAGGGCGCGCGTCGCTGGATCTTTGGTATTCAGCCATCTGAATTTGTGAAGCCCGCTTTTGTCGTTCTTGCAGCCTGGGCTTTTTCGGAAGGCGCCCGGCGTCGCGATGTGCCCGGCAATATCCTTGCGTTGATGTTGCTGCCTGCAACCATCGTGCCCTTTATCCTGCAGCCTGACTTTGGCCAGACCATGCTGGTATCTATCGTCTGGGCCGCGCTCTTCTTCATGGCGGGACTGCATTGGTTCTGGGTGGCGGGCATTGGTGGCGTGGGCGCTGTCGGTGTCTTGCTTGCTTACAAGTTCATCCCGCATGTGCGGATGCGCATAGAAAAGTTCATCGACCCATCTACCGGCACTGGCATCGGTGATACATTCCAGGTCGATACAGCGATGGAAAGCTTCATCTCAGGTAGCTGGCTCGGCAAGGGACCGGGTGAGGGATCGTTGAAACGCATCCTGCCTGACAGCCATACGGACTTCATTTTCGCGGTCACTGGCGAGGAGTTTGGGGTGCTCTTTTGCATCGGCATCGTGATGCTTTTCGCTTTCATCGTTCTGCGCACCTTGTGGATGGCCTCCAAGAACGAAGACCCCTTCTGTCGTTTCGCTGCGGCAGGGCTTGTCATGTTGTTTGGTCTGCAAAGTGCGATCAACATGATGGTCAATCTGCATCTGATGCCGGCCAAGGGCATGACACTGCCATTCATCTCTTACGGTGGTTCGTCGCTGATATCACTGGCAATCGGTATGGGCTTTTTGATCGCGGTGACACGGCGCCGGCCGAAATCACAAATCATTGGTCGCGTGGGTGAGTGATGGAACAAACGGTCCTTCTCGCAGCAGGCGGCACAGGCGGACATCTTTTCCCCGCTGAGTCTCTTGCGATTGCCCTGCAAGCGCGCGGTATTGCCGTTGAGCTTGCTACGGATGATCGCGCGCTGCGGTATGGAAGCCAGTTTCCAGCAAGGGCAATTCACACCATTCCTTCTGCTACGCCGCGCAGTGGCTCGCTTGTTGGCAAGGGCCTTGCGGCATTGACTTTGCTGCGCGGTGTGGCAAGCGCGCTGTGGTTGTTGCGTCAGCATCGTCCTGCCTGTGTCGTGGGCTTTGGCGGCTATCCGACTGTGCCGCCTGTGCTGGCCGCCTCGCTGCTTGGCGTTCCCACCATCATTCACGATCAGAATGCGGTGCTTGGCAAAGCCAATCGCTTCTTGAGTTCTCGTGTCACCGCAATTGGATGCGGTTTTCCTGAGCCGGGTGGCGTGCCAGCCTCCCTTCGCTCGCTCGTGCATGTGACAGGTAATCCCGTGCGCCCCAGCGTGTTGGAAGCCGCCCAGACAGCCTATCCGGCTTTTGCGGATCAGCGCTTGCGGCTGCTTATCACAGGTGGATCGCAAGGCGCGAAGGTGATGTCTGATATCGTGCCAGCCGCGATTGAATTGCTAAGCCCGGAACAGCGTGCACGGCTCGTGATTGTGCAGCAGGCACGCGGAGAAGATGAGCAGCGGGTGCGTGAGGCTTATCAGCGCATGGGTCTTGCTGCAGAGGTCGCGCCCTTTTTCAAAGATCTGCCGCAACGCATCGCGCAAGCGCATCTCGTGATTGCGCGTGCAGGCGCATCGACTGTGTCGGAGCTGGCCGTGATCGGGCGCCCGGCGATCCTTGTGCCATTTCCCTTTGCGCTGGATCAGGATCAGGCGGCCAATGCGCGCCAGCTTGAGGCGACGGGCGCTGTGGATGTCGTGGCGCAAACGGACTTTACACCGCAATGGCTTGCGGGGCGCCTTGAAGCTGCCATGAATGGGCCTGAAAGGCTGCAGGGGCGCGCAGCTGCGGCCAAGGCCGCAGGCGTGCCAGATGCTGCCGACCGGCTGGCGGATCTTGTTCAAAGCGTGATGGCGCGTGCAACTGCGGAGACAGCGAAATGAAATTGCCGCGCGAACTCGGCCCCATTCACTTCGTCGGCATTGGCGGCATTGGTATGTCGGGCATCGCTGAAGTTCTGCTCAATCTGGGCTATCAGGTGCAGGGCTCTGATGCGGCAGACAGTGCCAATGTGAAGCGACTGCGTGACAAGGGCGCGCAGGTCTTTATCGGGCATGATGCAAAAAATCTGGGCAAGGCAGCAGTCGTTGTCGTCTCAACTGCCATTCGTCGCGACAATCCGGAATTGTCGGCTGCACGCGAGCGCCGTTTGCCTGTTGTGCGTCGTGCGGAAATGCTTGCGGAACTGATGCGCCTCAAGCAATGCATCGCGATTGCCGGGACACATGGCAAGACAACGACCACATCCATGGTGGCAACGCTGCTCGAC
>JACCED010494539.1_pt1 | contig 15756 bp, 17 predicted proteins | sample 7455021 | NCBI WGS metagenome assembly JACCED01 (sample SAMN15323456, study PRJNA562643) | freshwater metagenome | isolation source: river surface water | place: USA:Blue River Watershed | collected 2017-08-19 | reverse complement strand
ACCGAAGCCGATGGTAGCAGCGCACGTAGATTTAATAACGAAGTTTGACCCAAATACAAAAAATGTGTATCATGGACCCATTCATTTTAATTCAACCGATATGGGTAAACCATCATTGGATGAAGTAGACTACACGTTAAACGAAATATCCAAGTATTTGAAATGGGTAAGCAGTAATTATGCAGATGATACATTAAAACCAGAAAGTTTTTTAAAAGCACATAAAACATCCTTTTATTTTGATGGGGGTCCATATGAAACGGTTCAGCCAGCACCGGAAAGTAACAATCAAACTGGTGGTATTTCGGGTAAAAATAAGTCAAAACGAAAAAACAAATCCAAGCGAAAAAATAAGTCCAACCGAAAGAATAATTCAAAACGGAAAAATAAGTCAAAATGAATACAAAATTAACCGTGACACAAACAGTATAAACATATGACGTTATAATTTGATATAATGTCACTATTATTCCATCCGGAAAATCAACAATTAATATGGGAAATTATCAATAATAACCCTTTTGCCGTCCAGTTCTTTCAAGCAAATACTCATATTAAAAAAGAACAATGGTTTAAAACGACAATGGAACATTTTTACAATCTCTACAAAGGACGAACAATTGATAAGAATGAACTTAATCACGTAAATAAAGAGGTCCTTACCTATATGATACAAAATATACATACAATGGCACAAACGAATGTTATGGTACAGCGTCAAAATGAAATGACCCCCGCCTCATATAGTAGTATTCCAACACCACCTATTCCCGAAAACAACAGAGAAGAATTATACAAACAACAATTTATGCAAAAACAGCAAGAATATAACTCATTGTTTGATAAACAACTTCCCCCCGAAATAGACTTTCGCGAGAAGGAAAAGGACACCGCGATTTCAAACATGGACGAACTTATCAAAAAACAAGTACAAGAACGTAATTCATATTTGAATATCCATCCAGCCCCATCTGCGAATTTACAACCGGTAACAACGAATGACAATATTCAACTTGTACGCGAGGAACCAACGAATAAAAAATCGGCGAACCTCTCTGACACGAATGACCAAAATAATTCAAAAATATTGGAATTGATGAATGAACATAAGAATGAAATTGCATCGTTGAAAAATATAATATTGGAATTATCAAGACAAGTAGTTATGACAAACGAACGGTTGAATATGTTGACCAAGCCAGACATTAAACCGCAAAATATGTCGTTAATTCAGCAACAAACAAACAAGGACGTTTTCGTTGAAACTGTGGAAAATGATAACTAAAAATATATTGTTATGAAACAAATATAGATAATGTTTATTAGTATTTGTAAGTATGGAATTATTTACAAATACTCTGTTTATTAATCTCGCTAGTCGTACAGACAGATTAGAACATGTTACCGCAGAATTTAGAAAAATGGGTATAACCGCAGAACGTGTAGATGCAATTAAAATGACATCTGGTGCAATTGGATGCACTCTAAGTCATATTAAATGTTTAGAGTTAGCGAAAGACCGTAATTATGAACACGTATTTATATGCGAAGATGATATTACTTTTCTAAAACCGCAACTCTTGAAAGAGAATATAACAAAATTCTATAATAATAAAGAGATTAACTGGGACGTACTGATTGTTAGTGGAAATAACGCACCCCCATTCATTAAAATAAATGACTATTGTGTTCGCATATTAAACTGTCAAACCACAACCGGATATATAGTAAAACGTGGAATGTACGATGTAATGATAGACAACTTCAAGACCGGATTGCAGAAATTAATGCAGGAACCCACAAATAAACGACAATACGCATTGGATATGTATTGGAAGCGGTTACAAACACAGTATTTCTGGTATTTAATTATTCCGCTAACCACTGTACAATATGATAATTACAGTGATGTGGAAGAACGTTCAGTGAGTTACACCGATTTGATGTTGGACTTGGATAAAGAACGTTTTTTTGGAAAGAGAATGATGCATTCTACGTAGTTGAGTTAGTCAATCGTAAAAACTGTGATAACACCGCTTTATTTTTTTCTGCGTATTGCATTGTTTGTAAATTGGCGGAATGCCCTTTGTTCATCATACGTTCTCTATATTGTTGTTCTTGTATTGACAGCATTCTCTCGGCTTCTTGTTTTTCAATAGGTGTCAATGACTGACTGCCTCGTTCTCTCATAATATGGTCAACTGATTTATATTGCTTGACCTTATTAAAATCACGTTCACTGACTGCTAACACGGTTTCATCTTTATGAACCTTGCGTAAATCATCATATTTTAATTTACTAAACGGGTCACTTGTAACGTATGTATCGTCGTTGTCATCTTCTTCATCGTAAAAGTTCGTACCACTTCCACTGTTAACAACTAAATTATTAACACCAGTGTATTTTACCATACCGGATTGTTTTTCTTTGATTTTATCGAACATTTGTCCCATATTATTTGCATTGACGTTATCTTGTGTGTCGTAAATAGGTTCGTCTTTTGAAAACCATTCATTTCGTGTGTTATTTTGTTTTTTAACCATTGTGTTTTCAAATAATGAATTAAATTTGTCTTGGAATTCGCGTTTATTCATATTATTGATAGCATTTACAACTTGTTTTGTAGTAGATTTATCTGTATTAGATACCGAAGTAGGAACATAGGTCGTATTCTCTGCATTTATCTGTTGAGACTGTTTATTTTGATTGTTATAAAAATTAACTACGATATCAAATGCTTTTTTATAAAACAAAAAATATTCAGCAGGTAACTTAGATTTGTCTGGATGTGTCATTAATACTTGCTTTTTCGCTCGTTTTAAATCATCAAAGGAAATATTATAATCAGTGTTAAATAATGCTAGCAATTCTTTGAGAGAATACATATGTATATCTAGGTTATGGGCTTTTGTAGTTGCTGACATTTTGTATTTCTATGTATAACATTTTGATATATTGTTTTTACTTAGTTTATCCGAAAACAAAATAAAAAAATACGAATATAATATAATAACAAAATGGGGCTTCCGGTGATTACTAACCTTTGTGACAGAAAACAGTTCGCAGAACTTCTCCAATCAAATCCAGGATTGGTGATTATTAAATTTGGAGCAGATTGGTGCGGTCCTTGTAAAATGATTGAACCTCTTGTGAATGAAGCATTTAAATCTATGCCCAATACTGTTCAATGTGTACTCGTAGACATTGACGTCAGTGTAGATTTATATGCATTCCTAAAAATGAAAAAGATGGTAAATGGTATTCCTGTCATTTTGTGCTATAAAAAAGGTAACAATAGTTTTGTTCCTGACGAGGCGGTTGGTGGTATAGATAAAGCCAAATTACAAAACTTTTTCCAAGCGTGTCTAGACCTGTTGTAAACCTGACCGAGGTTTGTGCTCTAAATGATTATTTGCAATTAAATGGTCTCGCAATGACATTGATAATCTATACTTATCAATGCCATTCCCAGTAATATCATATATTTTATCCAAGTAATTGGTTTCATTGTAGTCGCGAAAGGAGATTTTTGCGTTTGAATTATACGTTATTTGTTCAATGATTTGTTCTAATCTCTGTAAAATTATAAAATTATGACGATATAGTTTGTAGCAATAAATGTAATTATATAAGTGATTATTGTATCCAAACCAATCGTAAAAGCATTCCGAATATAGATTATTTGCTTCTAAGTTCAGAATATGCTGTATAGTCTCTGGAATAACGGTTGCAGACATTTTTTCAAAATCATTTGGTTCGTTTAGAAATTTGACGTAATTACATATCATAAAATTTTCCTTGTATATATTTGACTGTTTCAGGAATTCAAGTAGATTTTCCATAAAAGAGGCAATAAATGTTTCTGTGCAATATTGATTGCATAGTATGATATGAGCGCCTTTTATGAGATGCCGGTTTAATAACCCTATATTTTCTATCGTATTGGTTTTATTTTGAAAATCGTCAATTGCAATGATAATACACTGGTCATCCTCATAGGTTTCTTTACATTGAATAAACCCCGGAAGCATTTGAAATACTGAATTGGTTTCAATTTGTGTCTTGCGATTTAACTGTACATATTGCGCATTGAACTTCCCTCCGATGGAAACATATACCTTGTTTAACGGTTGCGATAGACTGTTTTTTATATTATTTGCGGTTATAAAAATGTCAGACACATTGCGCGGTGTGATATGTGTAATAAATGACATTCTAATGACTTCTTGGTAAATTATGTTACTTATTTTGTAATAGGTAATATAATTTCAATTTTCTATTTATGATGCTTGTGATTTCGGGTTTTTTTGTGTTTTTTGTTATGTGATTTCTTATTACGTAATGATTGTTTGGAACGTTTTCCACCAAAAATACTTGGTAATGCAACTGGCTGTTTCGGTTTTTCCGGTTCAGTGACTAATTGCGCTTCTACTTCTGGTACGGGTGTTTCTGGAATTACCTCAGCCTCTGCCTCAGGCATCGGTGGTTCTTCCACTGGCTCAGGCTCGGGCTCGGGTTCACTGGTTTCCTTGTTATCAAAACCGGGTAAACTGTCAACCGCCCATCCGGTACTATTATCAGGATTTTCATTCGTATTATCATCAATATCCATTGCAGTAGCATAGGCTAATACCGAAGCGGTAATTCCTACCATTACATAATTTATCATTGGAATGGGTGTATCGTACATTTTGAGTTGATTTATAATATAACGACATTTTTGTTTTGTTTTTTATGTGTAATAAATTCCTAAATGGCAGTAGTTGTTTGTACTATTATTCGGTTAAGACTTTGCGAGCAGCAGCAAACTTATTTGTCCATTTGTCCTTATTTTGTTGAGAAACAGTAGCGTTTAGATGGCGCTCATATTGCTCTGGACAATCAAAGAACATTGTCTTCGGCTCGCTACCGAAATCACCAGTAGCAAATACGACTTTGAAATACAAATCTTCGTATGCACTTCCAACACTACATAGCGGTGTAGTAGCACCGGTAATAGCATCACGAATTTTTGACCCAGGAGTGGTTGGAGTGGAATACACGCCAACCTTTTCGTCCTTTGAACCACCAAAACGAACCATCTTGTGGTATGTCTTGTCGTTCAATAGATAGGCATCCATATAATTTCGCTGCTTTCGCTTAGCAGGACTGGGGTCAGACTTTACACTGCTCTCGCTGGCTAATGTATATTCGTCTTGTTTATATACCGGTTCATAGTCGGCATAGTCACTTTGTAGAGATTTCTCGTCGGCAACGGTCATTTAGATTTAGAAAGGATTGGGTAGGAAAAGTCCTAAATAGATATATAGCGGTTGCTAATTATACAAATAACTACTAAAACATCTTTATATTATTTTTATTATTAGTTTACATCTCATAATAAAATTGCAGTATAGTGTATACAACAATGTCTAGCATTACTGATACAAGAAATCTGATTAGAGATAAATTCATGAAGAAAACCCGCAATATTACTACTGACTATGAGAACACAAGTGAAATTTTAAATATACCTGAATATGAAGAAAACCCAGACATAGTTACCAATAACATATCGGACGAAAAATACACTTATCTAAACGATGACCCATTATCACGCGAATTTCAATTTAATGAGGAGAACAAGAAGAACACATATTTGTGTATGTATATGCAACATACTGGATTGAAACAGCCGTTTATTACCTATTATCTTATGGCAAATGATGGCGAATTATCATTTCCAAACATTACAGAAGTGCTGTCACCAAATACAGTAACCACAGACGATGCCGAAGTTGAGGATAATCCGGAGCATATTATGCCCTTGGATGCAACTGATGAGAACCCACAACAAGAAGTGGAAACGAATGCGCCAATTGTAACCGAAAATGTTGATGAAAATGACGATTATTTGTATATGCAAGGTTCTCGTTATATACAAAATAATTCAGTAGATAATAAGTCAATTTCTTTTGAATGCTATAAAGGCTTTGTTGAAGTCGCAGGAGAGATATATGTGTTCTTTGATGTATCTGATGTAGAATTTATAAACAAGTTTGAGGAGAACCATAAAAGTTGTCTCATTGAAGAAATTATAAATAAAAAACGGGTAAACGGAATATCCATCTCGGATGGAGCGGCAAACGTAATCAATAGCGAGAACGTGTTAAAATATATGCGTGATAACAAACAACAACCAATCCTTTATCCGATTGCAGTGTATTTATGTGAAGAGATAAATGGCGAATATACAAATGCGAAGTACTTAGATACCAACGATACAACAATGTCTTTAATCAATGATAAAATACACCACCCAGTGGTTGGTAATGGATATTTATTTACAAGTAAATTATTGGACAATTCCGATGCTACACTAGTAAAACGGTTTGCACTATTAAATTATGATGCAGTATATGTATTGCACGAACCATTCATTAAAACCGAATATGAGTATATTGAAGATAACGAGTGTGTATGTTTTTTATCGGATGGAATTGAATACTGGTCAGTGAAGAGCATTGATTTGTTCTCCGAAATATAACAATATTTGTAATAAACCCGAATATTGTTATAGGTTCTCCACGACTATACATTTTGTAGTTGGTCGTAAGTAGATAAGAATTTATCTAATATGTCTTCTTGTATTTCATTCTTGAAATTCTCTTTTAATTCGGTAACCGTTGGTTGTCTAGAATATAATGATATATAACCATTTACATATGTATTTATAATAGCAACCTGACTATTAAAAAATAAGTCTTGTTCTCTACGTATTTGCGCTGCCTTTTCTTGATTATCTAGTTTTACTCGTACACTTGCTAATTGTATTTCGTTATGACGCGCAAGTTCGGCTTCTTTCTCTTGTAATAGTTGTTGTTGTTCCAATATAAACTTATCTTTCGCACGTAAAGCAGCGTCGTCAATTGAACCCATTGTATCCGCAGGTATATTATTTAATTCCTCATACCAACGATTACGTGTTTCATCCGCACTAATAATGGTATCACAAATATCTGGTTTCTTCAACTTGTCAAAATGGCGTCTCTTTTCAGAACCAGGCTTTCCACTAAATTTGTCGTTAAATTCCTCAATCACAGCGTCAGTGATGGAAGGACTAGTTTCCATCAGTCGGTCAAATTCTTGACGAGAGATTTTTAAAAAATGTCCTGCGTGGTCTCTTTCCGACGGTTTTTTTGCTAACTCAATTCGTATATTACGTGCAAATTTATCCCAGGATATGGCGGCGACACGATGTGCTTCATTCAACTCAGAAATCTTTAAATATTGTTGAATGGTAGTTAAAATACCAATAAAAATATTGATACTACCAATGATGGACGGAGCATAACTCCGCATATTTTCAGGAAAACTTTCTTGTGCAAACGACGCAGTACCACTGATGGTAGAAAATACAATCGCTGGTATGGTAAACCAAGCGTGCATAGTAGAATATTTACCGTGTGAACGCAAATTTAACCATTTATAACATTGCGCAACATCACACCATTCAATCATTATTTTTTCATTATCTGGCGACCATTCAACGCAATTAATATTACTCTCTGTATTCGCATTGAGTGATTTATTATCATGTGGATTATTGCTACAAATTTCTCGTGGACTATCTAAACCTAATTTATCATTTTCTCGGTCTGTCATTTAGATTTTATATATAATAACATACAAATAAAAATATAGCAATAACGTTGTAATTTTGTATTTACAACGTTATTATTGCGACGATTATGCAAGAACTCACGGTCTATCTGAACTGACTTCCTCAGCAAATTCTATTTTTATCTGTTCAATGACATTTAAATTGGCTTCACTGTTATATTGTGAAATGACAGACGCAGCCTCCATTTTAAAGAAATCTTCAATCGGTTCAGAGTGTGCAATATCATTAATTGAACACATCGTGTTTACATTCAGGTTCTCCTCAATATCGGTATCAAACTCTTGTAATTTATTCAGTAATCGTTTTAACTGTTTTTGTTGCGAGATATGGAAAAACGCCATATAATTCAAATACAAATCAATTTGTTGTTTAACTAACAAGTTCTCGTAATCCATCGTATTTAAAAAGTTAGAGATGGAAAATCCGACACGATGTTTTGAATTATAATTACGTATATTATCTTCGTTTGTCTCGTATCTAGTTTGCAGATGTTTAATAAAGGATAAAATAGTTGAATGCAATGCTTTTATATCATCTAAATTATATTCGTGATATGGTTCAAGTTCTTTGTATGCGGCAAATGTACGAATGTCTAATTGTTCCGTATCAAGTTCCTCAGCATTCTCTTTCATGTATGCAGTAATCAAATTATATAATTTGTAGTAATCACAATACATACGATTATTTAATAATATTCGGTGTTTGTCTAAGTTCTCCATTTCAATAGAATATGTTTTATATTGAAAAAAGAAGGTATCCAGACAAAATAAATACATCTTTTTTGTATTCTTTTTGGTTAAATCGCTATATATGGTTTTCAAATGAGAGAGTTTCATGGTAATCGTTTGTTTTGTCTTAACTATCTCGTCCTTTAATAGCCATATATTTTGAAAATTATTTTGTAGTTTGGTTAATTCCGATGTGGTATATGACATATTGTTCGGCTATACAATATGACTATAAAAAAATGTACAAAATTTACATTTTCATATTTTTATTTTTTCTTTGGTTTAATAATCTAGATTAGAGGACGAAAATTGTACTTATTATCCCACATATTATATACGTTGTCTCTGATATATGTATCGTAATCAAAGACATCATCCTTGTCGTAATCAATCGGGTCATCATTTTCTGGTCCTGCATTTTCATCACTTACATACATAGGTAGTTGTTGAGACTTAACGATACTAACAAATTTTTCGTGTGTGACCGGTGTAACCAAGGCAGACGATTTCACATTACGTACATCTTTTGGAATATGGTTCTTAACTTCCCAATATAACGCAGCCTCTTCATCATATATCAGTTTAACTACCTTATTATTATTTATCAGATTAGCAAGATTATCCGCAGCATCTGTATCATATAAATTTATTTCTATGAATGCAAAGTAATAGACATTACGATTTTCGTTTATTTTACGATGCATATCAATATAATATACGTCCCCAAGTTGCAAACGATTAAACGTATTCTTTACTACCTTTGTAGTAATACCATTTAACAAGCGGGGAATATATAACTTTAACGTATTCTTTGACATTATTACTAATGTTGATTAAGTAGATGATTTACTTGGTATTAGTAATTAAATAGTTCAATTTTCTACACCATTCAATTATATTTATGGGTAAAATGAGTTAAATAAAACCTCAAACATATTTATATTATGGACGTTAAAACTATTCCTAAGAATTTTGCTTCTGTCATATTTGATTTCACAAAAGATTTATCCATCACCTTCCCCGAATACGTTCATTTATGGAATGATATGATTTATCCCGAGTTGCCAGAAGATGTATTGACCGGTATTTTTAACCATTGTAAGTCGGTATATCCTGAACGTTTTTTTGATATTTTATATCAGAACGAAGATATCTTTTCGGAGGAAAGTCAAGTAAATGTACACTTTTTACCAAATGTGGATTTTAAAGTTTTGTACAATACCGAAGGTGTCAGTGATAATACCAAAAAAACAATGTGGAAATATTTGCAGTTGGTTTTATTCACGGTCATTGGTGAAGTAAAGGATAAAGACATGTTTGGCGACACGATGAACATATTTGATGGTATTGACGAAAAGGATTTGCAGGAGAAATTGAGTGAGACGATGAGTGGATTAACCGATTTTTTCAAGAATATGGATAATGCTGCTGCAAATGATGGCGATAGTCAATCGGAAAAACCTGAGGAATTTAAAAATATGTTTGATAAAATGGAAGGAATGCCAAATATGGAGAATATTCAAGACCATTTGAAGAACATTTTCAATGGAAAGATTGGTTCTCTTGCCAAGGAGATGGCAGAAGAAATTTCAGGTGAATTTGCGGATTTACTAGGCGCGGATGCAGCGAATACTGAAAATCCACAAGATGTGATTAAGAACCTCATGAAAAACCCGAAGAAGATTATGGATTTGATGAAATCGGTGAGTGGTAAATTAGATGCAAAAATGAAAAGTGGCGAAATTTCACGTGAGGAAATTATGAAAGAAGCGGGCGACCTTATCGGTAAGATGAAAGATATGGGGGGAAACGACGAATTGAACAATATGTTTAAGACGATGGCGAAGGGGATGGGTGGTCTAGGTAACTTGGGAGGATTGGCTGCGGGTCTAGGTGGTATGGGTAACTTGGGAGGATTGGCTGCTGGTCTGGGTGGATTAGGGGGTCTTGGTAAGAATGTTCGTTTGGATACAAATGCAATGGATAGAATGGTAAAAAAAGAAAAGTTGAAGGAAAACGCCAAGCGACGCGTTGAAATCAAACGTTTACAACAAGAAGCGGAACGATTAAAGCAAGAGGAAGAACTAAAAGCGCGTATTGAAATGCAACGACAGCTCGCGGCAAAGTACTCATTGCAACAGGGTAGTGGTCAAGATAAATACGTGTTTAGATTGGAAGGAGAAGAGGTCCAAGAAAAGAGTTTTATTCATCCAGATTTATTGAAGGAGATGGATGAAGAAGATAAAAAGAACTCTCAACTAGCCTCGCAAAAGAAAAAGAAGAAGAGTAAAAAATAAAAATATTGAATATAGAAAAATATGTCTATATTTTAGTTAGTTGCGTTATGAGTATATTCAAATACATACGACTAGACATTTTCATACTAAGTTTAGCATTCGGGTTATTTGCAATTTATATTACGATGCCCGACGCTAGAAAAATATACGTTTACCCTACGCCAGAAAATGTAGGCGTTTTGCAATATAAAGATAGTACGGATACTTGTTTTTCGTTTAAACAAACAGAGGTCACTTGTCCTACAAACGAAAGTGAAATCAGTAAAGTACCGGTACAATCATAATCATTATTGATTTACAATTTAGTCGTTCTATATTATCGTAAGTTATAATATACAATGAATTTTAAAAGACTATTAAACACACCAACCGGACAGATGTTGATTTCTATATTATTAGGTTTGGGTTTAGCAACATTGTTCAAGAAAACTTGTGCGGATGACAAATGTTTAGTGTTTAATGGACCCGTCATTGAGGACATTGAAGATAAAACATTTAAACATAGTGATAAATGCTATAAATATAAAAGTGAACCCGGAAAGTGTGATTCCACGAAGCGTATTATTAAGGTATCCGCACATACTGTAACCGATGAATAAATAGAATACAAAGGTTTATTCGTAAAAATTATACAATATTGTTATCAGATATTGTATAGTCAAATGGAGAATTCATTTACGAGATTATCTGACCTACCAAATGGCAATGCACCCTCCAATAAACCAACTGAGATGCCAAACAATTACATTCCTATAAACATTCACCCAAACCCATATGGAATTTCAGATAAAAATCCGATTATTGAGATGCCACAAGATACTACCGCACAATTTCCACAAAACAATGCACGTCAGATGGTACCTGTACCAAATCAATTGTCCGAACAAGATATCGCGCAATTAAATGCGATGCAACATCAACGATTGCCATCTCGTGATATACAACAAGATACAACCGTATATTCGCAAGACGAACGCGTAAAACCGAATTATATTCCAAAACATAAGGACTTGGACGATTATGTTAGAGAACACGAAAAAGACACTGAAAAGAACCTAAAAGAATACGAAGAAAAAAAGAGGCGCAGAAACTCTATAGATGATATGATTACAAATCTTCAAACCCCGATTTTTATTGCCATCCTATATTTCATATTTCAGATGCCTGTGGTAAATACACTTATATTTAAAAAACTGTCTTTCTTATCCATTTACAATGATGATGGCAATTTTAACTTTTACGGGCTACTGTTAAAAAGTATGCTGTTTGGGTCACTGTATTATACGATGGTTCAATTTACCACATTTATTAGTGAGTTTTAGCCGCCAGTAATATGTCAAATATCGTCTTCTTTTTTGGCTCCTTTTCCGGTTCAGGAGAACTTTCAGATGACAAAGACTTGACGTTTTTCCGTGTTTTATTATGCTTGGCTTTTACAGGTTTTTCACCCGGAGTATATTTTAAAAACCACATATCGTATTCATCTTTGTTGACTTTGCCTTCTTTGAATTCACGGTATTTTAATGCCTTTTCTGCACGTATATCTTCTAATGTTAACTGTTTACCATAGCATGTCATAGAAAAGCGTTTCAACAATCCGCGTTGGTTTAGTCTATTTTTTGCTTGAATATCAAACAGAAATTTTGCCATACAAATGAGCCTATTGTAATTTAACTCTACATCCAAATAAATCATCACCAAATAGAAACTCAAAATGGTATCAATGGTTGCAACGTTAACTTCATTCTGATTTATTTGTATTTTATTATAACTATGACACGCAATAGGTTTGTATATCATAGCAATTGTTTCTGGTCCAACCATTATTTCGCAACGTTCGGGTACAAGTTCTCCAATTTGTTTATGCTTAACGATTTTTACTTTCTTAAAATTATTTTGCATCAATTGTTCTTTGACAATCATGGCGGTACGGTCGGGGTCTTCTGACAATACATCAAAATCAGGTACTTCGTCCATTTTGTATTTTCCATTGGAGTACTTTGAGTATAGTCCAAATGCGTATCCTCCAAAAAATACTACCCCTTGATTAATTAACGTGTCGCGAGTAACAATATACAACTGTTCTGCATTATCCATATTACTGTCCAAATTTCGTTGAAAATCAATATGTGAGCATTCGGTATCGTTCATCGGATAGTACTGGTTTAATAAGTTTAATCGGCTCAGCACCTTTTCCCATCTAGAAATATCACCGGCAGGTCTAGATAACTCTAAATACATTGCCATACGTAAATAATTGGGTGGGGCATAGTGAATACCCGCAATAATTATCGTTTCTTTATGGATTGCATTGTATATTTCCGGTACTAAGTAGGTAACGTCAGCAATGGGTATAAAGTTTACAAATACTTTGTATGTTCCGACGTGCACACCGGCTTTGGCTTCAACATCCGTGTATCCATTCTTATAATAGATGTCCGCGAGTTCTTTGCAATCATCCATTGCATTCGGTGAAAAGAAGTCGTAATCGGGTAATTCCGTCTCTTTGTTGTAAAACTGTGCATTCTTGGGTAAGATGTTGTTAATCGCAGTTCCGCCATAACAAATGAGTTTTTTATTTACTATAAAGTCTTCAACAATCTTCAATATTTTTTTGACATCTTCGTTATTTACAATACGTTGTCCTTGTAGTTCTTCATTTTCATCAATAGATTGTCTTAATATTGCCATTTCACACTCTTGAAAAGTCATAGTATTATTACAAGCCGCATTTTTAAATTTTTGGCGGGATGTAGGATAAGCCTTCTTTGAGCGTTTCTTGTTATATTTATTCATTGTATACAATATAACAAGATTTTGTATTGGTCTAAACTAGGTCCTATTTATTTCCTTCCTCCTTCTTGATATAGTCTAAAACAAATGCTAGTGGTATTATACCACCTTTGTTATCGTGAAACATCTTTTCATATTTATTCAGATAATCATCTTTTATATAAAAGCGGTTTGCAACAATCTGGCATCCGTGTTTTCCAATAAGTTCATATGCATCCGGATTTTTAGAATTATTATTTACTTTGTCGGGAACAACCAGTCTATAACGATGAACATCTGTACAAATTTCGCATTTATCTTGTATGTTAACAATATTATAGGATTGGTTTAGAATGTCGGTATATGTGTTTTGATACAAGATATCGGAACCGCTCTCCAAGTTGATAAAATTAGATAGATTGTGACACTCCTTATCACTAACTGGACATAGACTATCAGTCGCATATTTGCGATTTATGGATTTGTCCATGACAATAACCACTTTTCCCATTATATCCGACAACTTTGTCTTATGAGTAATTTTTTTAGAATATAATTTCGCACGTAAATTAGCATCAATAGACTTAGCGACTGCTTTATAAATGCCATTATTGTTGGATTTTAGACGCAAATGAATAAATAACGGGTCTTCATAGTTCGGACTAGGTTGGGTAAATGCTTGTGATATCGCGGCAGTTAACACATTATCTAAGAGTACTTTGTTGTCCGTATTAATGATTTCGTACTTGTTGTCAGTGGTATAGGTGACATATGGTTTCTCATCTATGTATAATACTTCAAAATCTAAGAAACGACATCCGCGTTGTAAGACGTATTTTACCATTTCAGTATTCACATAATTACCAGTGATGGCACTATTGTAAGAAGTCTTAATAACATACTCTTTGAGTGGACGGTCAGTATATTTTTTTCCAATAGACATAATATTATTCGGATTGGTTTCAATAAGTCCATTGTATTCGGTTTCAAGAGAACCAAAACCTTCAATTCGGTCAATATGATTGTTTTCACAAGTAGGGTTTTTGCATTTGTGCAAGTTCTTTAATCCTTCAATATGTAGTTTATTTTGCAAGCGACTTATTTCTCTACGTCGTCTGAGAAAACGCCATATTACATATAGAAAAACGAATATTGTGATTATAAGCAATATTGTTTGATAAGTTTTCATATTACACCGACTATAAAGAATAAGGAGACAAAAAATAAATATAATTATCTATAACAAATATAATAGTAAATATATATTAAACAGAAATGGCAGGTGGATTACTAAACATTGTTGCACTTGGAAATAATAATCTATTTTTAACTGGAAATCCTAGTAAAACTTTCTTTAAAGTTACCTATTGTAAATATAGTAACTTTGGACTTCAGAAGTTCAGAATAGATTACAATGGTTTAAGAGACCTTCGTTTAACTGAGGATTCAACTTTTACATTTAAAATTCCGCGTTATGCCGAGTTACTTATGGACACATATGTAGTTGTAACCATACCTGATATATGGAGCCCTATACATCATCCGATAAATAACGCAGTGTCTGGCACGGACTTTCGTTGGGCACCTTATGATTTTAAGTGGATAGAACATCTCGGTACAAATATGATAAAGGAAATAGTGATTACTTGTGGTTCTCAAACATTACAAAAATATACTGGTGAATATTTACAATTAATGGTTGAACGTGATTTTACTGCGGAAAAAAAGGAATTATTTAATCAAATGACTGGACACGTACCAGAGTTAAATAACCCAGCAAACTCTTATACGCGAGCGAATTCATATCCGTCTGCGATGTATTCGAACCAAACAACTGGTGCGGAACCCTCTATTCGTGGGCGAAATTTGTATATTCCAATAAATACTTGGTTTACGTTGAATAATGGGTGTGCATTTCCACTAATTGCTTTACAGTATAACGAATTAGTAATTAATGTTACAATGCGTCCGATAAGAGACTTGTTCGTTGTGCGTGATGTATTTGATAATGCAAATAATAGACCCTATGTTCAGCCGGATTTTAACGAAGCCCGGTTTCAAATGTATCGTTTCTTGCAAACCCCTCCAAGTAATCCTACTCCAATTATAAATGTGGTTGATAATAATAGTATCCTTGTCGGATTTAATCCAGTGGTATATGAAAATCAAGTATCTACATGGAACGCGGATATACATTTAATATCTACTTACTGTTTTCTTTCAAAGGAAGAAGCCCACGTATTTGCGGCAGAAGACCACGTTTATTTAGTAAAAGACGTATTTGAATATAAATTT
>JACCED010505193.1_pt1 | contig 15757 bp, 18 predicted proteins | sample 7455021 | NCBI WGS metagenome assembly JACCED01 (sample SAMN15323456, study PRJNA562643) | freshwater metagenome | isolation source: river surface water | place: USA:Blue River Watershed | collected 2017-08-19 | reverse complement strand
TGTTCGACAAAATCAACTTCTTGATGGATGCCACCATTGGTTTCATCAACATCAACCAGAACAAACGGGTGAACCAATTGACCGTGTTCAGCGTCGTGTTCATGCCCATCAATATTTTGGCCGGTGTGGGTGGCATGTCAGAGTTCTCGATGATGACCGAAGGTATCCCTTGGCCAGTGGCTTATGGCAGTTTCGTGGTGGGCTCTGCCTTTGTTGGTTGGTTCACTTTTGTCATGCTCAAGCGCTTTGAAACCAAGCGCGTGAAGACTAACTAGGAATGAAAAATATGCTAAAAACTGCAAAAATAGTCTTGTGGGCTTCCCTCTGGCATATTGCTGCCAATAGTATTCGTCACACAAACGAAATTCGCTTCATCTATTACTAAGTTCACGTAAGTTATAAACTGCTTTTTTAGCGGATTTATTTAGTGTTTGAATCCCTTTTGGGTCGCCATGCAAACTTTGTTCAAAGTTTCAATTCTTCAATCCCCATCTGCAAGCTGTTGATCTGATTGGACTTTCGTCCATCAGCTCCTGACCAGCGATTGAAGAAAGTGGCTCTGCACAGGGGCACGATGCAGATTGAGACGCTGTTCTGCTCAGCAGCTCCTGACTGAGCGAGTTCGAAAAACTCAACTAGAACAACGACTTAGGCCGATTTCGAAACTCCCTCGTCGCCGTACTTTCCCGAAAAAGTCAGGAGCTTTTGCGGGAACCCAACAACCATCCAAGTTGTGGGCGGTGGGGATTCAAACTTTTGCTAGGCTGAGTCCACAGGAGTGCAAACGACCTGTGTCGGCCAAAAGCAGTCCGCGTGGTCTTTCCCCATACCAGTCGTTGATTGCCTGAAGTAACTGAGATCAGCCCTGAACAATGATTGATACGGTTCGTCGAACGGTGTGCTAAACGTACCGCCAAACTAACTCAGGTTATTTCGTGGGGCTATCAGTGTCAATGTCCTGAATTCCCCAATACAAGCGCATGGGGTTATGACTCATGATTTCATCTACCGACGTTTCTCCCACCCACCGATCTAGACTTCGACGTAAGAGCGAGTAATCAGCGCAGTTTTCATAGTTGGTGCATGGCCAATCACTACCCCAAAGAAGTGCCGACTGGCCCAACTCGCCAAGAAGCACTCGGGCCAATCCTTGCGCATCGACTCCGGCCTGGCGATAAGCACCACTTATCTTCACCATGACGCGCTCTGGTCCGTATCGCCGCAACAGTTGTAGTGTGGGATCGCTTGAATTCGCTATCAACGGCTTTGCCATGTGATCCACAACAACTTTCGTTTCAGATGGCATCTTTGGCAATACATCGGGCAAGCGACCCGGGTCAGTGTGGATTTCCACGTGCCATCCCAGTGAAGTCATGCGATCCCAGAACGAGGAATTCTGACTCCATTGCGATACACAATGGTCTCCTCCGACCAAGTTAAGGCGCACACCGCGCACACCAAGTGCGTGCATTTTTGTCATCTCATCAAGCGAGATCGTAGGCTCAACCACGGCGATCCCCATCAACCGCCCTGGATAGGCCGCCAACCCCTCCAGCATCAGACGGTTGTCTGTTCCAAGAAAGCTGGGCTGCACCAGCACGCCATGAGTCACCCCTACTGCGTCCGCCAGTGCCCACCACTGATCCAGAGTGGCCGCGTATGCGGGCACATAACGCGCCCTCTCGATGGCTTTGCCAGCTTCAAAGATGTGAAAGTGGGCGTCAACGCAGGGGGTTGAAGGCAATGTTTCCATGATGTACATTATAGTCTTCTAGAGGACTAGATATGAGCTTGATCCTGACATCTTCACCCCCTCTCGGTCAAAGCCGATACGGAACCCTGGCCGCCGCTCTGCGCCAGCGTATTCTGGATGGGGAGTGGCAGCCGGGGCAGATGATTCCTTCGGAGGCTTCATTGGCACAGAGTTACGGTGTGGCGCTGGGCACCGTACGTCAAGCACTGTCGTTGCTTGTGCAGGATGGCGTATTGCGACGGCAGCATGGCAAGGGGACCTTTGTCAGTCGTGGTCTGGATAACGCGTCCATGATGCGCTTTTTCCGTTTTCAATCGGAAGACGGACGTCCCACGACACCTGAATCTCGCATCCTCAACCGCCGTTTTCGCCATCCCTCTGCCCTTGAGGCCAAGGCATTTCAGATCGACATTGAGGGTCAGGTCATGCAACTGGAACGGCTGCGCAGCATTGATGGACAACCTTGTCTGTTGGAGATCATCGTGCTGCCGCTGCCCCTTTTTGGCGCGTTGGCCGATTCTGACACCGAGGAGTGGGATGACCTGCTTTATCCCATGTATCAGCAGCGCTGTGGAATCTTGGTTCATCACGCGCAAGACGACCTGAAGTTTTCACAACTGAATGCCACGCAAGCATCTCGTCTGCGACTGCAACCTGGCCATCCATGTGTGCTGGTCGAGCGACAGGCCTTTGATGTGGCTGGCCGCTGCGTTGAACGCCGAACAACGCGTGGCGACGCTTTTTCATTCACCTATACGGCACATGTCAAATAAGGAGACACCAATGCGCAATTTATCGCTCACGAAAAATTTTCGTAATCTGAGCTTGCTGGTCTTGGGAAGCCTGGTTGGCTCCCTGGCTCTCGCTCAGGCCGGTGGGAACTATCCCAGCAAACCTGTCACGTTGGTCGTCACCTACCCTCCGGGAGGAGGGGCTGATGCCATGGCGCGACTGCTTGCACCCAAAATGTCTGAGGTCTTGGGGCAGAACGTGGTTGTGGACAACAAACCTGGCGCCGGTGGCCAGATTGGCGCTGCAGCAGTAGCTAAAGCGGCTCCTGATGGATACACCTTGATGCTCGACGCATCTTCGTTTGCTGTCAATCCATCTCTGTATCCCAAGCTCCCTTACGACCCAATGAAAGCCTTCAAGCCAATTGGCGTGGTCGCGCTATTCCCAAACGTCGTGCTTGTGAACGCAAATTTCTCTGCACAAAACGTGACTGACTTGATTTCAATTTCCAAAAAAGCCAAAGATTCGGTTTCTTATGCCTCATCGGGCAATGGCTCCGCTCAACATTTGGCCGGCGCACTGTTTGAGTCGGCTACAGGAGTCGATATGGTTCACGTTCCGTACAAAGGTGGCGGTCCCGCCCTCAACGATGTGATCGGTGGGCAAGTGCCGCTGTTCTTCGGCAACCTGGCCTCGACTTTGCAGCATGTGCAGAGTGGAAAATTACGTGCTTTGGCGGTGACCTCGGCCAAGCGCTCGCAAATCCTTCCAGGCGTTCCGACGCTGAGCGAAGTTGGCGTGAAAGGCGCAGAGATTTACGAATGGAACGCTGTCTTTGTACCAGCAGGAACTCCCCAGGCTGTTGTCAGCAAGATCGCCTCGGCATTTCAGCATGCACTGGATGCACCTGAAGTGAAGCAGCGTATCGCCCAACTCGGTGGCGAGATTCAGCGTTCTTCACCGGAACAATCGCAAGCCTTTATTGAGCAGCAAGTCACACTTTGGGGACGCGTCATTAAAGAGCGAAAAATTACGACAGAGTAATGCAGGGTGTAAAGTATGACCAAGCTTCTTTACATCCCTCAGTATTTATCTGCTGTGTGATTTCTTAGTCGTGACGCCCACCGTACCAATTAGATCTGGGGTGAACTCTGGGGATTGATGGTTCGAATCCCCGGCCCCACCAAAAAGCGATGCTTTTTGACTTGAGCAAGTTATTTGTACAATTGCTTTTGCCCCGCCAGAACAAGTCCTGTTAACTCGCTCAGTCGGGTTGTCGGGCGCTCAGAGCCCCGCACCACGCGGGGCTTTTTGCTATGGGCTCCTGACTGACCCCATAGCCACCCACCCCCGAAATCCGTCTCAAACCCCGTTTCGTCTCAGAACCTCCTGACTTTTTCGCTGTGGTACGGCAGGAGGGGGTTGGCTAAAAAGCAGGGGCTTGAGCGCCGTACCGAGTAACAAACCTTGATTCCCCATTAGCCGGGTCATGACTCTCAAGATGTGGCTTCGACCAACTTCGCACCCTCAAGCGTTGGTTTCCTATTGGCTTGCCTTCGCTACTCTTGCCACCCTACCGGGGTGACCCTGTACCCGATTCAGTACCGCTCGGAAGTAGAGATTTCCGGCTCCTTTGAGATCGCCGTTGCTGGCTGCAGCCAGCAACGGCGGGCGAACTCGGCGGGTGTCGCCCAGTCTAGCGCGGAGTGAGGACGGCTCTCGTTGTAGTACCTCCGCCATGCCTCGATCTTGCCCCGCGCGTCGTCCAGCGACATGAACCAAGTGGCATTGAGGCACTCCTGGCGCAGGCGCCCATTGAAACTCTCCACGTTGGCGTTGTCGGTCGGCTTGCCCGGGCGGCTGAAGTCGAGCTCGACGCCGCGCTCGTAGGCCCATTTGTCCATCACCTTGGAGATGAACTCGCTGCCGTTGTCCGACTTGATGGTGCATGGCAGCCCCCTCGTTTCTGTGATGGCCGTGAGCACACGCGCGACATCTTCACCTTTGAGGCTTTGGCCGACGTCGATGGCTAGGCACTCGCGTGTGAACAGGTCGACGACGGTGAGCATTCGTAGCTTACGGCCATCGAACAAGGCATCTGCCACGAAGTCCATGCTCCATATCTGGTTGATCGCCTGCGCTAACTGCTTGGGCTGCCTGCGCTGCGCAGCCTTGTTGCGTCTGGGACGCTTCAGGCGCAGCGACAGACCTTCTTCTCGGTACAGACGGTACACGCGTTTGACGTTATCCATGTGGCCCTCCCGGCGCAACATCACGTGTACCCGGCGGTAGCCGTAGTGCACGCGCGTGTCGGTGATCTCCTTGATGCGCGCCTTCAAAACGCTCTCGTCCTTGCGCCTAGAGGCGTACAGGTAGGTCGAAGCTGACATGCGCACCACCCGCAGCGCCTGGCGCTGGCTGCAACCAAAGCGCCGCATCAGATCGGGTACCAACTCGCGTCTCTGAGAGGGCCTTAAACCTTTTTTGCGACCACCGCCTGCAGCATGGCCTTGTCCAGGCTCAGATCTGCCACGATCTGCTTGAGCTTGCGGTTCTCCTCCTCAAGCTGGCGCAAACGGCGCAGCTCAGACGGGCCAATGCCGCCATAGCGCTTCTTCCAGACATAGAAGGTCGCCTCGCTGATACCCATCTTGCGACAGACCTCCTCCACGCGCGTGCCCAGCTCGGCCTGCTTGAGGCCAAAGGCGATTTGCTCCTCAGTGAACTTGCTCTTCTTCACGACATGCTCCTGCCCCTGCGGGGCGTTCATCATGCCGGGCCTCTCTGTAACAGAACGGTGCGAAAACCTGGGACAGGGTCACACGCGCATGGTGATTGAAGGCGCCAACGGCCCCACCACACCGGCGGCCGATGACATCCTTGGCGAGTGCGGCATCTTGGTGGTACCCGACGTGATCGCCAACGCTGGCGGCGTGACCGTGAGCTACTTTGAGTGGGTGCAGGATTTCTCCAGCTTCTTCTGGGACGAAGACGAAATCAACAAACGCCTCGTGCGCATCATGCGCGAAGCCTTCGCCGCTATTTGGGCCGTCTCGCAGGACCATAAGGTCAGTCTGCGCACCGCCACCTTCATCGTGGCTTGCCGGCGCATCCTGCACACGCGCGAACTTCGCGGCCTCTACCCCTGATCACCATTGGGGCAACTTGAGTTCACCTGTATGTTTTCAATGTCGGGAGTGCATCCAAGACCGGACATCCGGCATGAGTGAAATGGTTTGGCGTGAGAGTCCGCGATCCATCGCTGCTTCTAGCTGGGACTGAAACACGACCGGCTGTTGCTCTAGCGGCGAGTGAAAGCCGCTGACGATTACACGTCCAGCCTTGACCCATTCCGGCACGTGTTCGAGAGTTTCGAGGAGGACTTGGCCGGGACACTCGCGGGATCCGATCAGGCTCCATGCAAGGCCCCAAATTAAGAGAAGCAAAACGCTGCGTTGAAGACTTAGTGTCAAGGATGGATCCATCAGACAAAGTTGGTCTTGTTCAGTACGATGACAACGTCGATACGGCTATGCCATTGGCTACAGTTGAACACGACACCCCCAAGGTCAAAAATCACGACCTGCTGGTTCATGCCGCCACCACCGTGACCCCGTGTTCACCCAAGGCCAGCCCGACTTCCTCACCCGGTAACCACTGGCGATCGACTTGCGGGCTGACGACAAAGACCGGTCCCAGCGCAGTGTGGATGGTCAGTTCCTGGAATGAGCCCAGATAAGCCTGCTTGATCAGTGCGCCGCGCAGTGCGGCATCCGTCGGGGGGACGATGCGCCAGGCTTCGGGCCGGATGGCGGCCTTGACCGCGCCTGCAGCGACCGGTGTGCGCGGTACAAATCGCACAGGTCCCACAAGCACACTGCCATCGGCCAGACTCTGACCGTCGAACAGCATGGCCTCGCCCATGAAGCCGGCCACAAAGGCGCTGGCTGGGCGTTCGTACAGCGTCTGAGGGGTCCCGGCTTGGGCGATCTGACCGCCATCCATCACGATGATCTGGTCGCTCACCGCCAGCGCTTCACTCTGGTCATGGGTGACATAAGCCACAGTGAGCCCCAGGCGTTGCTGCAAGCTGCGGATTTCTTCGCGCATGCTGCGGCGCAGCCGGGCGTCCAGGTTGGACAGCGGTTCATCAAACAGCAGCACGGCCGGTTCGATCACCAGCGCCCTGGCCACTGCCACCCGCTGCTGCTGCCCACCTGAGAGTTCGCTGGGGTAGCGCGCATCCATGCCCTGAAGGCCCACGGTGGCCAGTGCGGCGCGGGCACGCTCGGGAATCTGCGCACGCGGTACCCCTGACACCTCCAGACCGTAACCCACGTTCTGCAGAACCGTCATGTGCGGAAACAGCGCATAGCTCTGAAAAACCATACTCACCTGCCGCTCGTTGGGGCCCAGATGGGTGACATCCTTGCCGTTGATGAAGATCTGGCCACTGCTGGGACTCTCCAGTCCGGCGATCATGCGCAGGGTGGTGGTTTTGCCGCAACCGCTGGGGCCAAGGATGGTGGTGAGTGTGCCTTTGGGAACGACAAAGTCGATGCCTTTGACCACCAGAGGTCCCCCTGGGCTGTAGCGTTTGGTGACCTGGCGAAACTCGATACCGGTTTGTTGGGATGACATGCACACTTCTCCTCAATGGGGGGGCGGGGCGCGTCGCCCCAGTTGCCGTTCTCCGATGGCTTTTTGCAGCATCCAGGTGATGGCAGACATGAACACAATCAGGACCGTACAGTAGGCCAGGGCCACGCCATAGTCGCCATTGCCTACGCGACCGATGATGTAGGTGGTGGCCAGTTCGTATTTGGCCGACACCAGAAAGATGACCGCTGACACGGTGGTCATGGACCGCACAAAGCTGTAGGTCAGTGCCGCTGTCAGCGCAGGCTTGAGCAGTGGCAGCACCACCCGGCGCAGCGTGGTCAGGGTGCTGGCGCCCAGCATCTGTGATGCCTCGTCGAGCGAACGGTCCAGTTGTTTGAAAGCCGCCGTGCCAGCGCGTACGCCCACCGGCAGGTTGCGGAATACAAAGCACAGCACGATGATGAGCCCGGTGCCGGTCAGTTCGACGGGGGGCACATTGAAGGCCAGGATGTAGCTCACCCCCAGCACCGTGCCTGGAATCGCAAAAGTCAGTAGCGCAGCGAACTCAAAGCTCGCCTTGCCCCGGAATTCCGTGCGTGCCAGCAGCCAGGCCATCAGCAGGCCCAGGCCGGCACACAACGGCGCAGCCATCGCCGCCAGACTGGCCGTGGTGAAGAGCGAATTCCATGCGGTGCCCGCCCACAGCAGACCGTGCTCGGACCACTGCAGGTCAAAGGCCGAGCGGAAATGGTCGAGCGTCAAGGTGTAGTCCCGCCCCCAGACCTTCACGAAACCACCGGCAAAGGCGAAAAGGTACACCACCACGGTGAACACAAGCCACGGACCGGCCACGCCCATGCATAGCCGGCGCAGCCCGTCTGGAAGTGGCATGGAGACGCCTGCATCGCCCTTGCCGGTGACGGTGGTAAAGCTGCTGCGGCCCAGCAGGCTGCGCTGGACGAAAAAGACCATCAGCGCAAAAACTGTGAGCACCAGGGCCAGTGCTGCCGCCATCCCGGGGTCGAGAGACGCCCCCACGATGGCGAAAAAGATTTCAGTCGAGAGGACGGAATACGAGCCCCCCAGGATGATGGGGTTGCCAAAGTCGGCCATGCTTTCGATGAAGCCGACCAGAAATGCATTGGCCAGACCCGGTTTGAGCAAAGGCAGCGTCACGGTGGTGAACGTGCGCCAGCGGCTGGCGCGCAAGGTCTGCGCCGCTTCTTCCAGCGCCGGGCTGACCCCCTGCACCACCCCGCGCATGATCATGAAAGCGATCGGGGTGAACGCAAACATCTGCGCCAGCCAGATGCCAAAGACGCCATAGAACCAGCGTGTGGGCGGGATGCCGAATGCCCACTCCATGAACTGGTTGTAGAGCCCCGCCCGGCCAAACAATAGGATCAGACCCAGCCCCACCACAAAGGGCGGGATGATGATGGGGAGCATGGCCAGCACATGGAGTGGTCTGGCCAGCCGTGTGCCGCCGCGCTCGGCCCACAAGGCCATGAGCGTGCCCATGACCGTGGTACCTGCCGCCGTGAGCAGTGCGAGGTACAGGGTGTTCCAGGCCACGCCGCACCGGGTTTGTCCCAGGACACAGCCCAGACCCCAGATGCGCTCGGTGACCAGCCGATCCACCAGGGAGGTGGGTGCGAAAACACCCATGTCGTCATAGAGCGCAGAGACCAGGGAGCGTGCCACCGGATACACGACGAACAGCGCCAGCAAAGCCAGGCAGACCATGACGGCTGACGAGACAAACACGTCCGAGCGGAAATAGCCCAGGCGCGCCACCCCTGCGCCCAGCAACACCACCAGACTCAGCAGCACCACCGCGCCACCCCAGCCCATGCCGTACTGACCTTTGTCCAGCGGCCCCCACCAGCCTTCGAGCGTGGCAAAAACCCAGCCGGGGGCGCCAATGGCAAAGCCGCTGCCCAGCAGGCCCAGCAGACCCACCAGCGCACCGGCCACCAGCCCTCGGCCCTGGGCCTGGCCTGGTGGCAAGGCGAGCGCCAGCCCGGAGATCAGCAAACCTGCCAGCCCTGACCACAGCCAGGGGCGGCCGTGGTGCATGGCCTGGGCCAGGCCGCTGCCTGAGCCTTCGCTGCCCCAGCCGCCCCAAAGGGCCTGCAGCAGGGACTGCGATTGCAGGAAATACCAGGGCAGCGCGGCAAAAGCCAGCGTGCCCAACACGACCCAGGCGACCAGCGGGTGGCTCAGATGACGGGGAAAAGAGTTCATGGTGTGTCCGAAAAACCGTGGAGCCTGTGGGCCCCGGGTGGGTCAGCGGGGCAAGCTGTTGACTTCCCTCTCCCAGCGCTGGATGAGGCGGCGACGCTCTGCAGTCTGGCCGTATTTGGCGTAGTCGTAGTTGATCAGCTTGATCTTGCGGAAGTCGGGCACGCGCGGATCGACCTTGGTTTCCTTGTGCGAGGGCAGCTGGAACTGCAGCGTTGCTGCGCCCAGGGCCTGTGCCGAGGGGGTCAGCGCCCATTCATAAAACTTCCTGGCCGCTTCCATGTTGCGCGCCCCCTTGATGATCGACATCGATCCGATTTCCGCGCCGGTGCCATCGGCTGGCGTGATGGTTTCCAGCGGGAAGCCCTGGGCTTTTTCTCCGGGCCCGTCGTGCACAAAGCTGATGGAAATGCTGGCCTCGCCGCGCGCCACTGCCTTGATCGGGCCGGTACCCGAGCGGGTGTAGGTGGCGATGTTGCCGTGCAGCTTCTTGAGGTAATCGAAGGCCTGGTCCTCACCCATGAGCTGGACCAGGGTGGCGATCATGGTGTAGGCGGTGCCGCTGGATGCCGGGTTGGCCGACTGGATCTCGCCTTTGTATTCCGGCTTGAGCAGGTCGCTCCAGGTTTTCGGAACCGGCAGTTTTTTCTTGGCGATCAGTTCTGTGTTGTAGCCAAAGCCCAGCGGGCCTGAATAAATGCCCACGGTGCGGTAGCCCGATTGCGCTGCCTGCTTTTGCGCCCAGTCGTGCAGCTTGGGCAGGGTGGGTGATTTGTATTCCTGGGTCAGCCCCTGTTCGGCGGCTTGCAGGTGGGGGTCGCCTGTACCTCCAAACCACAGATCGGTCTTGGGGTTGGCGCGTTCGGCCACGATTTGTGCGATGGCTTCCCCCGAGCCTTTGAGCGTCATGTTGACCTTGACACCCTGGCTTCTCTCGAATGTCACCGCCAGAATGTTGCACCAGGCGGCCTGTGCCGAACAGATCATGTTGAATTCACCGCTCTGGGCACGCGCCGTTTGAGCCGTGGCCAGCACCAAGGGCAGGGCCATCCAAATCGTCTTTTTCATCTCGGATCTCCTTTTCAAAAAACGGCCGACATGGCCAATGCGCACTTTCAAATAATCCTCAAGCCTCACGGCATCTGGCCCGTGCTTGCATCCGGCAGCAGCAGGCTCAGGCAGGAGGCATCCACAAAAACACTCACCGGAGCTCCCGGCTCCAGACGCTGGCGTTCGTGGTGACGGTTGACCTGGAGGGTGCCCAGCCTGGTCTTGACACGGTAGACAGTGATGCGGCCTTCAAAGCTGGATGCTTCTATCTGGCCGGGCATGCCTTGCCCGCTGGCCGGTGACAGACGCCAGGCCTGTGGGCGAACCACCAGGCGCACCGGGCCTGTGCGGCGGATTGGTGCAGAAGGCACGCGCAGCGGCCCCATGTACAACTGGCCCAGATGGTCCACATGGCCATCGAAGACGGCGGCATCGCCCATGAAATCGGCGACGAATTCAGAGTGTGGGTGCTCATAGACCTCGCGCGGGCTGCCGATCTGCTGGATCTGGCCCTGACGCATGATGACCACCTGATCGCTGATCGCCAGTGCCTCGAGGTGGTCGTGGGTGACGTAAATCACCGTCAGCCCCAGCGTTTGCTGCAGGCGACGGATGTCTTCGCGGATCTGACGGCGCAGGGCCACATCCAGGTTCGACAAGGGTTCGTCGAGCAGCAGCACCCGCGGGCGCATGGCCAGGGCACGCGCCAGCGCCACGCGTTGCTGTTGTCCGCCAGACAGTGCGGCCGTGTTTTGTCTGGCAAGGCCCTGCAGGTTGAGCATGGCCAAGGTCTCATCGACCCGGCGTGCACGCTCGCTCTCGGGCATGCGGGACAGGCCGTAACCCACATTGGCCTGCACATCGAGGTGCGGGAACAGCGCATAGCTTTGAAACACCAGGCTGATCGGCCGGACGTCCGGCCCGCAGTGCGTGACATCTTCGCCGTCGATCCAGACGCGTCCGGCACTGGGTTGTTCCAGCCCCGCGATCAGGCGCAGCACGGTCGACTTGCCGCAGCCCGAGGGCCCCAGGACGGTGGTGAGCTGTCCCGGGGCGAATGCAAGGTGTAAACCCTGCAAGGCAAAGCCACCTGACGGGTAGCGTTTTTCAACCGCATCCAGCCGCACCGCCCCCTTCATGTCCGCTCCTGCGTTTGGAGCGGCCAGCGCACCACCGCATCCACGCCCACCACCTTGTCGTCCTGCACCCGGTTGTACAAATTGACTTGTGCATGCATCGATTGCGCGATCTGCCGACAGATGGACAGGCCCAGTCCCACACCGCCGGAGCCGCTGGCTGACTGGAATGGCTCGAACAGGCGGTCACGCAGCGCTTCGTCAATGCCGCCGCCGTTGTCCCAGACGATGATCTCGGCCTGGTCGGGCAGGACCCTGACCACCAGTCCGATGGCCGAACCCTGCGGTGCATGGTGGATGGCGTTGGACAGCAGGTTGCGCAGCAGTTCGCCGAGCATCCAGCTGTCGGTGAGCAGCGTGACAGGCACCGATTCGAGCGAAAAATCCAGGCCCTTGCGGGCGATCAGCGGGGCGCATTCCAGACACACCTCGCGGGCCACATTTTCCAGGTTCACCGGCTGCCAGTTGCACTGTGCTGCCAATTGCTCCACCTTGGCCATGGAAAGGATTTGCTGAACCAGCGCGCTGGAGCGGTCCACCGTCGCCAGCATCTTGGGCAAGGTGTCTGTCACTGACAGTTCGCCCGACTGCATGCCCTGCAGCTGGGCGCGCAGCACCGCAAACGGTGTGCGCAGCTGGTGCGAGGCATCCGCCAGAAACACCCGCTGGCGGTCGATGGCCGCGTGTTGTGCACGCAATGCGCCGCGAAATGTCCGCAAAAGCGGTTGCCATTCGCCCGGGATATCCGCTTCTTGCGGGCTGGCGCCATGGCGCAAGGCCGCCTCCAGGGCGCGCATCGGGCGATGCACGATGTGCCAGCAAAGCAGCCCCATCCCGAGCGCCAGCCCAAGACGGATGGCCAGTTCGGTGGTGCCCCATGGCGCGCGTTCGGTCAGGCACCACTGGAGCAACGCTTCGCTGATGGCCACCATGCACACCATGGTCAGCGCCAGCCGCCAGCGCATTCTTGTGCCAGGACGAGCGGGCGGCTCGGTGGCATCGGCCGTGCCTTGCGGCTCTGGCGTGCTCGATGTCAACAGACGCAAAGTCATGTCCGGATCATCCCAGCGCTTCATCGATGATGAGGTAACCCACGCCGCGCAGCGTGACGAGCTGTGCGCCCGAGCCCTGGATGCGCTTGCGCAGTCGGTGCACCAGCACTTCCACCGCATCGGACCCGACCGTGTCATCGCCAAAAACTGCCCTGTGCAGTTCGTCCTTCGCCACCGCCTGTCCAGGACGGGTCAGCAGCACCTTGAGCAGTGCCAGTTCACGCGTCGAAACGTCCAGGGGGGTGTGACCCCGGTACACCGCGCCGCTGGCCGTGTCCACCCTGAGCAAGCCGCAGCCCATCTCGTTTGAACCGTAGGCGCGTCGTACGAGGGCCTTGAGTCGTGCGGCCAATTCCTCGATGTCAAAAGGCTTGGTCAGGTAGTCGTCGGCGCCCTGATTGAGCCCCAGCACGCGGTCATGCACGGCAGTGCGTGCCGTCATGACCAGCACGGGCAGTTGGTGGCCGCCGTCTCGCAAGGTTCGCAAGACGTCGATGCCTTCCTTGTCCGGCAAATTGAGGTCGAGCAGCATGGCGTCGAAGTGGCCTCGGCGCACCATCGCGATGGCTTCTGTGCCATGCGCGCACCGGGTCACCGAAAATCCGCGGCTTTGCAGCATGCGTGCCACCGCATCGCCCAGATCCAGATCGTCCTCGACCACCAGAAGTTTCATGTGCTGATCATCGCCCAAGGCCTTGGACAGTGGTACAGCACAAACCGCCATGTTTTATGAAAGCTGGCTGAAATGTAGGGCACCTGTCAGGTCCGGCAAGGGCCATGGTTCATGGCCGCCCCAATGGCAATGGCCCGGGCCGCCTCGAAATGGGCAACGATGCCGTTGTCCAGCTCGATGGGCACATCGACGATCAGCATGCGCTTGGGTCGCTTGAGTGTCTCGACCCAGCGTGAGAGGCTGCCCAGGTAGGGGGTGACCCGGTCAATCTGTTCTAGGTAAATGCCCCAGGGGCCCAATTGAACGGGGTTTAGGTACGAAGGGTGATGGTGTTTGGTCATGTCAGGCGTCTGCGTCGCGCAAATCGCACCACGGTCACGCCTGCCCTGGCCTGTCGTGTCGAAGGCATCACCAGAATACAGTCGTCGTATGGTGTGGTGACGGGCTCCCCAGCGTTATCGCCAATGACGGTACCCGCGCAGGGTATGCACTCGAGCCCCTGATAGGGCACGGTGAAGCGAAACCGGTCGCTGCGGGCCACGACTCGGCCCGTGACTTCTAGCACCCATTGCTCATTGGCGTCGGTGCCTTGCCAGCCCGGCAGCGCAGAATGAACGGTCGTTGTATCCACAACGCCGGAGCATGCTAGGAAGCGTGCGCACTGGTCGCGCGCGACATCCCTGCTGCTGAAATCGCCGTGGAAGCCGCACTCGATGAGTACCGAGCGGCTGTGGGCTGCCTGCAAGTCTGGCAAGCCGAAGTGTCCATAGTCACGCATGCGCACTCCATCTTCATGGCCGCCATCCATAACGATATGCATCGGACTCCCTAGCTCGCGTGCAAGTTCAAGATTGCGCTGGTGCATCCCAGTCAATAGCAGCGGTGGCCCAGGCTCATGCATGGAGTGCAAGTCAAGCAGCCAGTCGGCCTGCCGCACCCAGGGCGCTAGCTCTGCCACGCGCTTACGCTCGTAGCTGCTTGCCGACTGTATGCGCTCATCTAACCATTGCCGATTCATGTCTTCGTCGACATAGCGTGATGCATCGTGTTGTGCGGGATCAAAGCGGTCAAAGGCCGCCAAGTTAGCAAAAATTAGAGTTAGTTTGCCCTTGGCAGGACGGATGCCGGCTTCCAGCAGACCCTTGAGTGCCCACGCACCGCACAGTTCGTTGCCATGTACCAGCGCGCTGATCAGGACATGCCGTCCCGGGCGCCCTGAATCGAAATGCCAGACTCCTTCGGTGCTGGTATTGCCACCGCGCCACATCGAGATGTCGGGGTACGCAAGGCTGAAAGACATCGTCTTCATTCGCGGATCTTGGCGAAGTCAACAATGCGCTGGTATTTCGCGGTTTCTTCGCGCAGGAACTTCGTCATGTCGACCTGTGCATCAACGACGGTGGAGCCGGCCGCCTCCAGCTTGCTGCGCAGATCGGGGTCTTGCAGCGCATCGGCCAGTGCTTTCTTCAGCCTGGCGAGGATGGCTTCAGGAAGTTTGCCGGGCGCCATGAGCGCGAACCATGTGCCAATGTCGATGTTCTTCAATGCGGTGTGCTCAGCCAGCGCCGGAATCTCCGGGGTCACTTTGGATCGGCTCTTTTCGGTGGTCCCCAGTGCAATCACCTTGCCGCTGCGAATATGGGGCAAACCACTGGACAGAACAAAAACCCCAAATTCAAGGCTGTTGCCTAGTAGATCATTGGTCAGCGGGGCCACTCCGCGATATGGGATGTGCGTCATAAAGATGCCGGCCTGCTGCTTGACCATCTCGCCAGCCAAATGCAACGATGTACCGACTCCTGAACTGCCGTAGCTAAACCGGCCAGGATTGGACCTGGCTAACTTGATGAAATCATCGGTCGTTTTTACCCCCATCTTGGTCGATGCGACCAGCACCAGAGGTTGCGTTGCAATCAGGCCGATCGGCGTGAAGTCTTCCCACCGGTATTTGACGTTGGAAGACACCAGTCGGTTAATGGCGATCTCATTGTTTGCGCCCACCAGAAGCGTATAACCATCAGGCGCAGAACTAAGGACTTTTTGTGCACCGATGGCTCCGCCTGCCCCCCCTACGTTTTCAACTACCACCGTAGCATTCAATGCTTTACCCAGCGCAGTAGCTACCAGACGTGCCGTAAGGTCGGTGCTGCCACCCGGGGGATATCCCACCACCACCCTGATTGGCATAGACGGGTATGGGGCAGTTTGTGCAAATGGGGCTGAACTCAACAGTAAGCCGCTACACGTCATTGCCGCCAAAAGGGAACGTCGAATATGAAAAGGTTTCATTGGAGCTCCAGAAAAGACAGTTCTTATTGTGTGCAACTGCTTGCTGGATAACTTGCCAGAACGGCAAATTGACCTGCCGATTAGGCATTACTGACTTGGGGTAGCTCGCCAGACTTTTTCAGCTAAATCGCTTAGCCTGCGCCGTAGCCGAACAAGGCGCACCTCAAACGGAATTTCCATGCTGCGATCCCACCGGACTTCTAAAAGCCCCTGGCGACATGCGGGA
>JACCED011012985.1_pt1 | contig 15760 bp, 15 predicted proteins | sample 7455021 | NCBI WGS metagenome assembly JACCED01 (sample SAMN15323456, study PRJNA562643) | freshwater metagenome | isolation source: river surface water | place: USA:Blue River Watershed | collected 2017-08-19 | reverse complement strand
GAAATTAGAGTGCTGTTTTTAAATGTGGGCATATTACATTTGACCCAATTAACATAATCTGAAAATAGAAAGAGTCTTGCATTAGGATATCGCCGCAGTAATTCTTCGATTGCGCGGACATAGTAATCTAAAGTACATACATCATAAATGTGACGTATGCGCAGATTATTCACGTAATCACCTCGACGTACGTGAATACTAATAGATGGTTGACTTGACCGCATTTCATTCAAGATGTGAGCGATTGATAGTAAGTACCCCTCACGTAAAGTAAATTCATTTCTTAATTCATGAAAAACATCAATGAAATATTTTTCACACTGAAAATAACCATCTAAATACTGTTGATTTTTTCCTGAGAATATTTCCGGTTGCCAATCAAGATAATATTTTTTTAGAAACTTATTCTTAAATGATCTCCATGAACTTGAAAGTAGAAAATTTGAAGGCCTTAACTTAACTAGATCCTGATCAACCGCAACTTTCGATGAAATGTTAAAGTCTAATATATCTAGATTTCTCGGCGTCTGATTAAAGGAAATTGCATTTCCATACTTAGAAATATCTAAGGCATGTTCAGTGCAATAAAATGATGCCAAGCTTCTACCCGCTGCATACTGGAATAGCTGGTTACCTAGACCACCATTTAATAAGCTAATAATCAATCGCAATCCACCTAATCTAGAATTTTATAGGAATAATTAAATTATCGAATCTTGCGTATGAAAACTATATAATTAATCATTATCTTAAGACAATTCGATAAAATTAGACTAATTTAAAGTGATGACACAGTTTATGCAAGTTTTTAAAAATTATTTACTGGGAATTTCTAATTTTTTAAATAATATTGGCATCTCACTTAGAGATTTTGCAAGCATTATTTATTTGCCACGTTACTTACAGCAGTTAATTCGATTTTATCAATTGGGTGGCCTTATCACCAATATTTATCCAATTTTTTCTGATTATAAAAAATATGCTGGTTCCATTGGCGGTCACTATTTCCATCAAGATTTGCTAGTTGCATCATACATATACCAAAAAAAACCTGAGCGCCATGTTGATATTGGATCAAGAATTGATGGGTTCATTACTCATTTGGCATGCTTTCGAACTGTCGATGTCATTGATGTTCGAGAACTACCACTAACCGGACATTCAAATATCACATTCTTTCAGCTTGATCTTTCAAATCCAATTGAAATTCAGGAAGCAACTACGGATTCGATTTCTTCATTACATGCAATCGAGCATTTTGGTCTTGGTAGATACGGTGATAAGCTAGACCCAAACGGCTATAAGGTAGGATTTAATAATATCCTAAAAATGTTAAAACCTGGCGGCTATTTATACATCAGCTTTCCCATCTCAAACAAAAATCGGGTGTACTTTAATGCTCATCGCGCATTTCACCCCTTAGATATTTTTAATTGGCCAGCCAATAGATATCAAATTGAACTGGTACGATTTGATTACGTTGATGATAAAGGAGACCTACACCAAAATATTGATTTAATGAATACTGTCCTAAATGTATCATTTGGTTGCGGAATTTATACCTTTAAAAAACTGTGTTAAATCATTTCTTATGTCTCAAAAAGTAACATTTTTCCTTGAAAAAATTATTCGGGCTCTAAATTATCTTCTTGGCAAAGGATATGGAACGTCCAGCATTAAGACTGAGTTTAGACTTTCTCAATCTCTGCTTGATAAATCGGCAAAGATCATTTTAGATGTTGGGGCAAACAAAGGAGAATATACGGCTGAGTTCGAATCAAATATTCCTAATGTGCAAATTCATCTTTTTGAACCCTCTAAAATTAATTTTGAAATACTAAAATCTAGATTTGCCAACAATAAAAATATTCATCTAAATAATTTGGCAATCTCTAATATTTCAGGGATGGCAAACTTACACACTGATGAATTCGGTTCTGGTCTAGCCAGCCTTACCAAACGAAATCTTAAGCACTTTGATATTTCATATGATAAGTGCGAGACTGTCGCAGTAATCCGCCTTGAAGAGTACTGGAATAATACTCTTCAGAGATCTAATATAGATCTTCTCAAAATTGATATTGAGGGGCATGAACTTGATGCTTTGAAAAGCCTTGGAGAAGGCATTGCCTATGTAAAGATTATTCAGTTTGAATTTGGTGGATGCAACATTGATACCAAAACCTATTTCCAAAATTTTTGGTACTTTTTCCAAAAAAATAACTTTGATATTTTTAGAATATCCCCGCTAGGATTAATAGAAATAACTAACTATTCTGAGTCTGAAGAGATTTTTTTAACAACCAACTATCTTGCTGTTAATAAAAATTTAACCATAGCTAACTAAAGGAATTTTCTTAGCCGAGCCAAAATAGCTAAAACATATACTCCATTCATCAACCTTTCAATAAAATACATTAGGCCAATTGAGCCCTTTGAATTCAGTATTAAGTTAAATTTAACTTCCTGCTTACTTGGAAGATTCATTGCGAAGTCTACCAATTTTTCTGCAGCCAAGGTTAATGTGTGATTTTCGAGTATGTACTGACGCGGATCAAATTGCGAAAATTTTTTTTCTATTTCATCAATTGCTTGATCAATCTCTGAGATCTCGGTAATTTTCAAGCCACATCGTTCGTCAAAATATGGTGAAGAGGATGCACAAACTCTAGAAAATACTTTCGGGAATCGAGGTTTAGAGACAATTGATTCATCTAAAAAATTATCATCAATATTTACGCAATCTAAAATTAATATTGGCAGATCTGTTGATAAGGCCTCCATTAATGCAAATCCTTGGCTCTCAGTTCCCGAAAGCCAGATTGCATACTTCGCAGACCTTAGCGACTTTAAATATTCAAACTCATCGTATGCCCCATATGTAAAAATCCTATAGGCTATATTTTTTTTTATCAACTTTTGCACGACATAATCAAGATCTATTTTATTTCTATTCTTAAAATAAATTAAAACAAATGAATCATTTTTATTGACATTCTTCTGTATTGGCCTAAAAGTTTGCGTATCTATACCAGCAGACCATGCTTTTATGGCCAGTCCATTTGATTCAGTACACGAGCTCCATGCATTTGCAACCCATTCTGATGGAACTAGACAAATTGAACCATTTGCTGGTTTACTCCATCGGAAAGGCAGCTCTTTAGGATTTACTACTAAATTTGGACCAAAAAGAATTGGTTTTTTAATCGCTACCGCATGAGCAAAGGCTCGTAAATCGTCATGAATCCAATTAATATCGAACTGATGAATATCTTCATTTAAACTTATGTTCACACCAATTATCTCAAGGCCACGAATAGTGTTTCTTACAACTTTTGATGGGCCAAGACTCGCCCCAATCCTCAAGCTACGCGAAATAATATTAATATGCAAGCCGACTCCTTGTAAGGATGATATAAATTCTCTTGACGGCTCTTCGAAAAAATTCTCTACTGGTAAAGATTATTGATTGATGTAACTTAAATTTCTTACTTTCTAGTAATTCTTTAGCCTGAGGAAGAAAATCATATAAGTCAATCCAACTAGATTGCCCCTGCTTTATTTGATGGCATCGATATTTTTTTGATGCATAAAAATGAATGAGATCAAAATTCTTCCAAATTCCATATCTTCTTTGTATAACTGTACGCTCAATCGCCTGCAAGTTTCCAGACGTACTTAAACCCTTACGTTCATTTAAAAATGATCCAAGATTTCCTCGAACCTTAATACCATTTGAAACTAATGACAATCTGACTGTAAAATCAAAATCTCCACCTGTAAATAACTGCTCATCAAATAACCCAACCCTTGCAAGCAAAGACCTTTTAAACATAAAAAATGGTCCGCCTATGCAGCTTGATGTTGCAACTGAATAGCTCCATTCTGGTGTTTTCGCGTAACTTACTGGCTCGCCTCCATATACATTGCTTATCTCAAAATCGCCGTAAGACCAGCCAACAGTCTGACTTCGTTCAAGTGCTGATGCCAAGATTTCCAAGGAATTTGGTGTTCGAATATCGTCGACATTCCATATGGTAATAAAAGGGGCCGTTGACGCCTTTATGCCAACATTAATACTTTCGTACATACTCTCACGGACTCTTGGAAGATAAATTAAATCGATTCTTCCATAATATGAGTTAATAATTCCCTTTGCTTCAGGAGATGGATCGTTATGAATAACAACTAACTCACTTTGCTCAGCCACAGTTTGACTGAGAAAATTTTTCAGATAGGCCTCAATATAGTTTTCACCTTTATAAAGTGATAATAATACTGATATTTTGGGTTTCAATTTATCTATTTAATCGGTTAGACACTAAAGAATAGTTCATTTCAAAAATAAGACTATAGCAATTAGCGCTTAATCATCTTTGACAGCGCAAATCGTGCCTTATAATAAAAACCTGATAAGTACCAAAGCGCATCACGCATCCATTCCTTTTTTAAACTCAAATTATCAGGCGTCATTACTTTTACTGACGCCTGCTTTTTGGCATAAATTCCTTTAAGGTACCCAGAATCTTTTATCTCCAAAAATTCTACATGCCAACCCTCAAGATGCTTGACCCACCATTTTTTACTGCGAACGTACCATAAGTTAGTTTGTATATTTTTCCCATATGGCTCATAAAAGTAAACTCGACTACTAAGTGGTGCATTTTCTCTTAGAAATTCAAGGAAAACAATAACTTCAATATCTGGTAAATGACTCAATACTGCAGAAGTTGTTGCCAAGAACGGCATCTTAAAGTCTAAGTATTTAAAACCGTCAAGCATAGTCATATTTACATATTCAATACTAAGCCCATCATTTAATTTTTTTGCGGTGTTTATTGCGGCACCAGATGGCTCAATACCATAAATCCTTGGAAAAAAATTGGATGCCTTTTTCAGCAAATATCCTGCCCCACATCCAACGTCTATATAGATATCGAAATCTTCACTAGCAATAGAAAATATTTCTTCAAAACCCATCTTAGCAAATAAATTATCCTTGTCATTTTCAGAATAAAAATTTTTGTGCCATGACATATCACTTGTAGTTCTATACTCATAGTCATGCGCATCAAAACTACTTTGATTCATATCTTTTGGTCCACAGAGTTTAAATGATTACATTTCTAGGAAGGCGTTGTAAAAAGTTACCGGCTATATTGCTAGACGCGAACTAATTAACGATAACTCCAGTAAATTACGTGATCTTATGAATTATAATTGGAAATTTCTACATACCACATTTAAATAAAAATATGAGCCAATCAGCACGCTACCTCCTCAATTTTAGAGACTATAAACACTCGTTAGCTGGAGAGGCTGGCATCCTAGATTATATTTTGTCCAAACTTCCCAAAAGGGATTATTGGGTTGTTGAATTTGGTGCATGCGATGGGTATGAGTTCTCAAATACGATTCATTTAATAGAAACGGGGGATATTAATGCTGTTTTAATAGAGCCTCAGGATCATTTTTTTATTAAACTCAATGAAAACATGAGGGCCTTTCCAAGGGTTCACTGCATTAAGAGCATGGTGAATTTATCCAGCGGATCGACTCTAGATGATATCTTGTCTAGAACTCCCATACCATCTGATTTTGATCTACTAGTAATTGATATTGATAATAATGATTATCAGATATTTGAAAGCCTTAATCGATACGCCCCCAAAGTATTTATGGTTGAAATTAACAATACCTTTTCAAATCCAGATCATGAAAAGATACCCACTTATGATGCGCCATTTGTTTTTGGAGAGCATGGCTCAAGCCTTGCGTCCATGACAAAATTAGCTGAAAGTAAAGGATATAAGTTAATTTGTAATATTAGTTGCAATGCTATATATGTAAAAAATGAATTTTATAGTCTATTTTTTCAAACTAATCACAAGATTTCTGAGTTCTATACATATGAAGGCGTTTCAGTTGCCAGACTTAAAGAGCTGAATTTTCATCAAAAACTTCAAAAAGCTCAGGAAGCGATGAGAAGGGAGTGGATAACGGGTAAAAAAAATGGCATTTTTGTTGCCATACTCAACGTAATAAAAAGATTTATTAATTCATTTGGTCAGTATATTTTAAGATCTTAAATTACCCACATCTAGGGTTAATAAGATTCAAGATTTTTCTTGGACCTTTCTCTAACACCAATTTGAAAAAATCAAGTCTCCAAAATGCGTAAGACTGTGTTCTAGTAACCCACATTTGCGCTAATTTAGCACTTAAACTTCGTTCGTCAATAATTTCTTTTTCAGGTATGTCAGGAATGCCAAGCTTAATTGCCTCTTGCCTCTTAGACTCCCAGTTGATGTACCAAATATTTATATTTTTGTAAAAATTAGATCCATTTTTTTTGAAGTTTCGTAGAACTTCTTTGTCCCGCCAATTCAAAGTGGTGTCTGGATATTCATCAAGTAATTTAATGCCCTTTTTAAGCCACGGATCTATATGTTTAGAGTCAATTGGGTCTAAATTAATATTTTTAGTATCAAAAGCTATTGAATAAATTTTGTTAATATGCTCGGTACTTTTATTCGGAAAATGATTTCGTTCATATACTTGATACAGGGCCTGTTTACTTAATTCATTTCCCTTATTTATAAATTGATAGTGCATCACGCTTAAAGATTCAATGTAAACCTTATTCCTTAAGAAAGATTCAGGAACTCTAGGGCCATGAAATATTGGGCCCTCAAATTTAGCTTGTCTATCATCACAAAAACCAAACCAACATGCGTTATTCGACCAAAGGCTGGCATCATTTCTATATAAATTTGGCTTATCCCACATAGTAATCCAGGGCATCATAATTGCATTCCTAGGAATTCCAGAATCTAAAATCTTATTCCTATTTTTTTCTTGCAGTATTTCTGCGCTCATCACCTCATCGGCATGAAGTTCAAAAACAATGTTATTACCATCAAAGGATCGCGCAAGATCTAATTGATAATTTCTTAAATCTGGAGTGTTAAATGAAAACTTTGGCCTATTTCTAATAAAAGTTACATTTTTCAAGTAGCCAAGTCTGTCATAGATATCATGCGATCCATCATCACTATTTTCGTCCGCAACAAAAACATGATCGGCCCACTCCGCCAAAGATAGAATTGACTTTTCAATAAACCATGAATCATTCTTTACCGGAATAGTAGCGATTATTTTCAAAATGATACCTGTATTATTTACTTATACCGCAACCTATTATAAAACTGCTGCAACCTCAGAATTGCTCCCGGACCGCTTTTTCCAAGCACTATAGTTGAAACCTTATTGATAATCTTGATAAAAAAATATCTAACTAAATAAACATAATTAATCGACACGGCACCCTTGCTATAGTTTTTAATTGACTTACGAGAAGTAAAATCTACATTCTGAGTCACTTCGATTAATATCCCTTCAAATCTTGAAACAATTGCAGGAAATGAATATTTTTTTACTGCCTGATCATACCCAAGTGCCCCAATTTTTTTTGCTCTCGAAATATCCAAAATCCATTCGCTTAGTATGGAGGCATATTGCGAAGAATTTGAAACTACTACGCCCCCAGGACCAATTGTTTCAATGTGAGCATTCCATTGCGCTTTATGGGAAATAATTGGCAATTTATGCATCATTGCCTCCTGAAGTACTCGCCCTAAGGTTTCTCCGTCGGCACGTGCGTGGGTATAAATATCTAACGTATTTAAAAAACGACTCACCCCATCAATTCCAGGTTCATATTTCAATTGGTAAAAATTATTAAGACCTATTGAATTAGCGTGACTTTGATATAACTTTGATCCGCCTAAGACTAAAAAATAAATCTTATTTTTTAATTTCTTAGAGGCAGCCAGAACTGCATCCATTGACATTGGGGAGAATATAGCATCTTCTGGTCTTTGATGCATACCGCAAACAATAGCATCGTCTTCAATAGATAATTGCACTCTCAAATTATCGGTATTTATAGGGGCTAATACAGGCACGTACATTACCTCAGACTTATCGGCATCTCCCCCATTTTTTAAATACAACTCTCTGCACAGAGGCGATATTGCCAAAGACTTTACAAGATTTGGGCTTCTATCTACCATTCCAAATACATTCCATTCAACAACTGGGACATCTAGGTTGTTAAATGGATACTCTGCTCTACCGCCTTTCCAAGTAAAAATAATGTCAGTTTCGATGTCCTCAAATATTTCAAAAAAATCTGTATCGATCCATGGCAATGTAGGGTCAGGTATAAATCGTTTTTTAACCGAAAACTGTATTGGAGTAACGCCGCCATCCCTAAGGCGCTGGACCTCAATGGATACCTGCTCAGGTGTAGCTTGCAAATGATTAAAGTTCGAAAATAAATCTTTCCCAGGATGACACCAAAAATAATTCACTTCAAAAAGATTTTTATCTAATGAAATTGCGAGATCAATTAATGATCTGTAAGAGATTCCACCATACTGAACAAAGGAAATTTTTGTCCTTTTCATTCTTCAGAGTTCTCAGGAAATATTTTTTTACACTCGTGAATTAAAGCCTCTAAAGAAGAATAATTAGGTTTATATCCAATTTTTTTTGCATTGGATAGTAGGGAATAGTAGTTCGTTTTACTTGTAAAGATTGATTGGTTAGGGGCTTGATCTTTTACAATATATCTTAATCCAAACTCTTTCTTCATACTTTCTAGCAATGCAATTTTCTCAATTGGTTCATTTGAGTGACAATCAATCACTATATTTATAGGTGGCGATGTAATGATTATATCTACGAGGGAGCAAAAATCTATTGGGTGTATATAATCACGCACCATCTTATCAGCTGAAACAATTAGAACCTCTTTATCTCTAATTGCATTACATATTTGCGACATAAAAAACTGTGAATTTGGGTCATATCCTGAGTTAAAATAGCTAAATATTCTGAGATCGACTATAGCTAAATTTGGATAATTTCTGTGTCTTTTCTCACATGTTATTTTTGAAAGTGCGTAGCTTGATAATTCACGACTAGCCAGATCATCGCTTGTAGTTTTGCCATTTTCAGGTATAGGTTCCATAAAATTTTCCCCATATACTGCGCCACTACTGATAAAAATATACTTACATTTACTGTGAGTAGTTAGATAATCTAGGATCATGTTATCGTAAAAATTACTGACACTGACTAATTCATTAGTAGCTTTTTTTATTTTTTTTGGACAACCTAAACCAATAAAATTGATTATTACATCGTAGACCTTTTTGGCATTAAATGCACTGAAGTGTAGATAATTTGCTTTTATTACACCAATTTTTGAAATTTTTTCTATCGCAGAATTAATACTTCTAGCATATAAATCTATCTCGATATTTTTATTAGAGAAATGCTTTATTACATCGGAAGCAATATTGCTCGTTGCTCCAAAGATCGCGACCTTCATTAGTTCGTCGCCTATTTAATTTAATCCGCCAAGTCTTTCAAGTTGACTTTGCGTACCAACCAAGCCACATACTACAGGATCAAGAGCGTGAATTGTTATTTTCTGTCTAAGACTTGGGTGTTGTGCCAAAGACTCCAGAATCCACGATCCGAAGCCACCATCAATTAAATGGTCCTCATAGACTTCAATGCTTTTATATCTAGAAATCCACTCTGCCTGTCTTCTCCTGCTGGCCATGCTCCAAAGAGGTAGTGTATAGATATCTACTTTTTTATCTGTACCATACTTCTTTACCACAATTGATAAAGCGCCACCCGTTGTAAGTACCGCCTTTTCATTATCCGATTGATCACCCTTCATTACTAGACTCCAATTACCGGGCTTAATTTGCGCATCAGAAATTAGATCAATTTCAGAATCTCTCAATTTGCCCAATCTTAAATATGATGGTTGCGGGTTGTTTACTAAGTAATCAAGGCATTTTATAGTCTCGTCGGCATTTCCTGGTGATGCAATTAACATATTGGGCATTGATCTCATAAATGAATAGTCTTGGACGGCATGATGAGAGTACCCAGACTGTCCGTACATTAAGCCCCCTCCTACACTTACAATGGTCACAGGAAAAGCATGATAGTCAATATCATTCCTAATTTGTTCAGCACACCTAAAAATTGGAAAATTTGCAATTGAATATACAAATACTTGATTTCCCTCTGACGCCAGACCTGCGGCAATACTAGCCATTGACTGTTCAGCTACTCCAGCATTAATAAACCTATCTGGAAATTCATTTTGAAACTTTTCCACTACCGAATATCCAACGTCTCCAACAACTAAATACAAATTTTTTTTTATTTTTGCAAGTTCACATAGCCGATTAATAAAGGAGGCCCTCATGAAGCACCCTCAATTTTAGATAAAGCCTCTTTTAATTGAACATCATTAGGCGACTTATAATGCCACTCTACTTTGTTCTCCATAAAATCAACGCCTTTACCTTTAATTGTATTGCATATAATCATAAGTGGTCGATTAATGTCCCCCTTCATGAGCAGCGCGTTGCGAATCTCATCATGATTATGGCCATTAATTGTCAATGTTTGCCAGTCAAACGCACTTAATTTGCGATCTATGGGGAATGTATTTAATGTATCGGCTATAGTTGTCAAACTTTGTAGATTATTGTTATCTACAATTGCAATTAAATTTCCAAGTGAATGATGCCTAGCAAATAGATAGGATTCCCAATTGCTACCCTCGGCTAATTCGCCATCACTCATCAAAACGTAAGTTTTCCAGATTTTTTTTTGTTTTTTTGCATGCAAGGCTTTTCCAACACCAAAAGGCAGACCGTGCCCTAGCGACCCTGTTGAAAACTCTATTCCCGGAACTTTATGGCTTACATGATTCATCAGTCTAGAATTTAATTCGCCGTAAGACTTCAACTCATCTTCTGGAATAAAGCCTCTTGCAGCAAGTACCGAGTAGAGTGCAACAACAGCGTGACCTTTGCTCAATATAAAACGGTCTCTATCTTCAAAAGATGGGTCTTGTGAGTTAACCTTTAATACATCGCTATACAGTACTGCAAGTATGTCGGCGATTGATAATGCACTGCCGATATGCGAAGCATTTGCGCGAGAAACCATTTCAAGCGATTTTTTTCTTATGAACTTGGCTAACTCTATTGATGACATAACGGTTTTCTTTAAAAATTTACGCCTAAGAAGGATTCAATTTTCGTTGCCACAAAATCGAGCATTTCTTCGGTTATACCTGGATAGATCCCTATCCAAAATGTATTGTTCATAATGATATTTGTGTTTACAAGCTCGCCCGATACTCTAAAAACCTTATCTATCATATAAGGCTGACATGTAAGATTTCCAGCAAACAGCATTCTTGATCCAATTTTTTGCTGATCGAGAAAGGTGAGCAAATCTGTTCTATTTACAGGGCAATTTTCTTTTAAAGTAATTGCAAAACCAAACCATGATGGATCAGCCATTTCCGTAGCCCCTGGAAGGAGTATAAATTCCTCACAACTTTTTAGGCGCTCTACCAGAAAATTAAAGTTTATTTTTCTTGTCTTAATAAACTTTTCTAAACTTGATAATTGACCAAGCCCGCAGGCAGCCTGCATATCAGTAATTTTTAGGTTATATCCTAAATGCCCATAGGTAAACTTGTGATCAAACCCAAATGGTAAGCCACCAAGTTGCCAAGAATATCTTTTACCGCATGTATTATCCTTGCCGGGTTGGCAATAACAGTCCCTGCCCCAATCTCTAAAGCTCTCAGCAATTTGCTTTAGCTCGTAATTATTTGTAAAAACAGCCCCGCCCTCACCCATCGTAATATGGTGTGCTGGATAAAAACTCAGGGTTGCAATATCACCAAAAGTGCCTACCAATCTACCGTCATAAGTAGATCCCAGTGCATCGCAACAGTCCTCAACCAACCATAAATTATATTTTTTACACATTGAAACAACTACGGATAAATTAAATGGGTTTCCTAGGGTATGCGCCAGCATTATTGCCTTAGTTTTCGGACTTATTGCAGCTTCGATTTTTGATGAATCAATATTGTATGTTCCTAACTCAACATCTACAAACACTGGAACTGCTCCAAATTGTAATATTGGGTTTACCGTGGTAGGGAAACCTGCTGCAACAGAAATAACTTCATCACCCTGCTTGATAGCCCTATCCCCAAGCCTTGGAGATGTTAGAGTACTAAATGCAACAAGGTTAGCCGATGAACCAGAATTTACTGTAATTAGGTGTTTTATACCTAAAAATTCTGCTAATTTTTTTTCAAATTCCTCATTAAATCTTCCAGTCGTTAACCACCCATCTAATGCTGCTTCCACCATATTACTAACCTCAGTACATCCGATAACCTTTCCTGCGCTAGGAATATGAGTTACCCCTGGGAAAAAAGGCTTTGAGGAAAATTTTTTATCGGAATATTTAGTAACAAGATCTATTATTTGAGATCTAATTTCCATTTCTTCTTTAGTATCCATAATTAATCCAATCAGTTGCTTATTACCAATTTTTCCATGGTGCGTTGCCACTATCCCACATTTTTTCTAATAATGTCTTATCACGAAGGGTATCCAGCGGCTGCCAAAAGCCATTGTGTACAAAGGCTTTTAATTTACGTTGATTTGCAAGCTTCTCCAGTGGGGCCTGCTCCCAGACAGTCTCATCCCCATCAATTAAATCAAGAACAGAGGGGGATAAGACAAAAAAACCGCCATTAACATAACCCCCATCACCTTGAGGCTTCTCGGTAAATGTCCCCACCAAATTAGAATCTGTAATTTCTAGAGCACCAAATCTCGCGGCAGGATGAACTGCAGACAATGTAGCCGGCATTCCATGCTGTTCATGAAATTTGATCAGTTCGCCTATATTAATATTGCTCAACCCGTCTCCGTAAGTCATACAAAAACTTTTTTCATTTTTAATATATGATTGAATCCGCTTAAGACGGCCACCCGTCATAGATTTTTCTCCGGTATCGACTAATGTAACTTTCCATGGATCTGCATATCTTTGATGTACTTCCATCTCATTCTTGCTGATATCAAAAGTAATATCATACATATGTAAAAAATAATTGGCAAAGTATTCTTTGATGACATACCCCTTGTACCCACAACAAACAATAAATTCATTTATCCCGTAAGAGGAATACATTTTCATAATGTGCCAAAGAATAGGTTTCCCTCCGATTTCAACCATTGGCTTTGGGCGAATCGAGGTCTCTTCTGAAATACGGGTGCCAAGACCTCCAGCAAGAATGACAGCCTTCATATTAGCCCGGTTCCACGACAAATACCTGCCCTTCAACTCTTCCGACGTACAAGCCATTGCCGTACTTACTAATAAAATTTAGTATTTCATCTACAGTTGGATAATCATTAAGTCCATTAAAGTCCTTTACATCGTCTATTAAGATATAGTGGTTTTTTACTGGATGATCAAAAATGGCCTTAAGCTCACGCATCACGGGGGTTTGCAATTCTCCAAGCCCAGTAACTCCGGATGAATAGTGGGCATCTAACCAAAAAATTGCAGGCTCTGAAATTGAATTTAAAATTCTGGGGAGTTGCTTGGCGCTATCGCCATGGAAAATTTCGACATTTGTATATTCTGACAATCTTTTTTTTGCCAACCTGTATATCCCTTTATCCAGCTCTATTGAATATAGTTTCTGAAAGGACTGATGCAATCCTATCAAAGTATTCCCAATAAATGTTCCTGTTTCAACAAATATTTGAATATTATTTGCGGATTGCAATTTTTTTATCAGATCATGAGTTGGCGAATACTCATATTTATTCTCTTCGACACGACGAATTAAATCGCCATAACCGCGCGTTACTCTTCGAAAATAAACTACCAAATAAAAAATCGGAGTTTTTTTAAGTTTTTGCTTTATTTTAAAAATAAAATGAATCATAATTAAAATGAGTATCGTTTATTATTATGTTTTTTTAGTTAGATCCAAAGTTTCTAAAAAAAATTGGGCGCAGGGCGATTTGCTAACTGAATACATATTAGCTTTATCAAATAAACCATAGTATTCAGTTAGTATCCTAGAGTATTCGGCACTTCGTATAAACCCAGATTCAATTTGATTGAACATTTCAATCGTAGCGTCACGTATCTCTTCTCTTGTGTTGTCCACCACTCGCCATCCCCTTTCCCCCAAATGATTTAGCGGATTAGTTATAGCGTCCAAGGGTAACTTCTGAAAAAATAGAAGTTGCTCATAAAAATTTACTTGCTTGCCGCTCAATTTAAATATTCTCTTTGGTATATAGATAGAATTTTTAGATAGAGGAGAAAATCCAATCGGCACTACATTCACCAACAAAACTGGTACGTCGAATAATTGCGCTAAATCTACAGAACCATTAGCGGTTGAAATAAAAAATTTTGCATGTGCGGATATAAAAACATCTGAAAAATCATCCCGGAAGTGAAACGGATAATCAATTATTCTTGGGTGCTTTAAGCAAAATTCTTTCTCAACAACACTGCCCATTCTAATTACAAATCCCCCTCTCTTTATTACTTCCATTGCAGCTAAATCATAAGTATCAATATCAGCATTTCTATAATTTCCAGATTCTATATAGTTTCGCCCGCCTGGAAGCGATAAAGTAAATGCATTATCTCTTGCGTGTATACACACATACCAATCATTATCTCCAATTCCCATTTCCTTTAATTTTTGTTTTCCAATCTTTATTTCATTTGGCGTGAAATTAACTTGAGAAGGAGCAAAAACTCTTTCACGATACTCGTTGCCTATAAAAGGCGTTTTCAGAGCAAATTTAGTATTAAATATAGATATAGGCGCAAATAACTTTGTTAAAAATTCTGAATTCACCAGCGGAATTACCCTGCTAAATAAAGTACATACCTGTTGATTGGCTGGTCTATATGTAAAGAAGATATGTAGCCCCATCTCCTCTTCCCCGAGGTACCTTCTCCTTAAGTAAAGATCAGTATTGGATACTAAATGCCCCAACCGAACTCTATATAAAAAACCAATCTTAATTGGATAAAAATGATTAAAAATGCTTAAAACTAAATAAATCAAGGGAAAGCACACCAAACTGATTATGCGAATCAGCAGGTCAGCCAATATAAAACATAAGGTTGATCCACCCAGTCTCTCTACATATGCGTTTACTATTTTCATAAATTTTTTAAGAATGGATTCATTTTCTCATTTTAGAATTTGATTACGTGTCTGCCAACAATCGAACCATCGATCATGGCAGAAATTGTTTGGTTTATTTCACTTAATTTGATTATTTTTTCAATGCCTTGATTCACTTTTATTAAATCTTTGGTATAAAAGTTATAGTAAAGAGGGATATCCCTCTCAGGCACAATTCCGCCACCCGATGACCCATGTATCGAAACATTGCGATGTAGGCTAAGAGCAGAAATACTTGCATATTCCTGAGGTGACGGCACTCCAATGACATACACGTCGCCACCGTACTCGCAAATCTCCACCCCAAATTCAATTGCGCTTGCAAATGGTGCGGTTACAAAAATTTTGTCATATTTATAGCCATGTTTTTTTTCTATTTCAAAAAAATTATCGGCGCCATAACTAATTGCTAAAGCACTTAAAGATGAATTGATGTCGTATACATCTATTAACTGGGCATTTACTAACTTCGAGCCTGATATACAGTTCAGGCCAACTCCGCCACAACCAATTATTGCCACCTTATGGTGGGGCCTAGTATTTGACTCGTTTACCACAGCCCCCACTCCGGTTGTTATTGCACAACCCAATAAACAAGCAACATCCCCT
>JACCED010971135.1_pt1 | contig 15773 bp, 12 predicted proteins | sample 7455021 | NCBI WGS metagenome assembly JACCED01 (sample SAMN15323456, study PRJNA562643) | freshwater metagenome | isolation source: river surface water | place: USA:Blue River Watershed | collected 2017-08-19 | reverse complement strand
TTCGACGTGGATGTCGCTCAGGAAACGACGCGTCTCGCGAGGAACAACATTCTCGTTCAGTCGGGCGCTGCGATGCTCGCTCAGGCGAATGCGTCCTCGCAGATTGCACTGAAGTTGCTCCAGTAGTAGCCGTTTTAGTTTTTTAGTTTTTCAGGCCCACGGAAACGTGGGCCTGTTTTTTTTGTATGTTCACGGATGGCGATTGGTTGAGTTTTGAGCAGTTGTTACTTGACCGATTTTCAGAGGATTGTCGCCCTGATGTCGTTAAATCCGCTGCTGGCGAGGCGCTCTGGGCCTACCTAGCGTTGCGGAGTGCGGGAGCCGAGGGTTCGGAGCGTCGGACACGGTTGGTGCAACTTGCAGAGCAGTTGCGCAATGACGGTCGATTCGGCCTCGCGGCTCCTCTTTTTGCTGCCGTGCGAGAAGAAACAGAGGCGGGGAGCCAGCTCTGGATAGCGCTTGTTGGGGCTGAGGCTTCGGTTTGGGTGGCTGCGAAACGTTTTGATGAGGCGCTTGAGTGCTATCGCAGGTTGCGCAGTCTGCGTCCTGAGGATGCGTCTGTCGCGGAATCGTTGATGCAGGTCCTCCGGAGGGCTGGGCGCGGCGAGGAGTCGCTGGAAGTTGCACTCGCCGAGTTTGAGCGGATTGGCAATACCCCTTGGACATCCCATGCGATGGGGTTGTCGCTTTTGAAAGTTGGTGAAACGCGTACGGCGGTGGATTTTCTCCGAGAAGCAGCTCAGAAGTCCTTCTGGCAGGGGAACTCACTTTCGAGTTACGTGTTCTCGCTAAGTTATCTTGGCAGTTCGGCCATAGATGCATGGAAAGAGGTGTTTGCGACCGTTAGAATGAAGTGCTCAGAAACGGGTGTTCCGAATCAGGAGGATATGGTAACGGCCGGACGGTCCCCAGTTCGCCGCATTCGAGTCGCCTATGTGTCGGGAGATTTTGCGCGGAATCCCTTGTCTAGATTTTTCCTCCCGCTGGTGAGGTCGCATCACCTAAATCTCTTTGAGGTCATTGGATATTCGTGTCGGGTCAGTGCTGATGAGGTGACTTTAGAAATCTCCCGATGCTGTGATCACTGGTTCTCCGTTCATGATTGGTCAGATGACCAACTCTCAGCCCACATCCGAGGATTGCAGGTCGATATCTTGATTGATCTCGGAGGGTGGAGTTCTGGGGGACGCCCTAGCTTATTCAAGAGACGCTCTGCACCTATCCAGATGACCATGCTCGGGATGATGCAGGATACGGGATTTCCTTGTCTGGATTACCGCCTAGGCGATGCCTGGCTGGATCCGGATGATGGGCCTTTTGCTCGTGGGCATGAAGTTGAACGACTGCTGAGGCATCCTCTGGGTGCGGTTACTTATTCGGCCCCGAACGAGGCTGGTTCGTGTCAACGGCAGGGTTCGAGAACGGTAACTTTTGGCGTGGTGGCGCAGTTGGAGAAGGTTTCTCGGGATGTCGCTCGGGTTTGGGCCCGCGTCTTGGTGCGTGTTGAGGACTCTCGCATTCTTGTTTTGGGCGATGCCGGCCACCGGCTGAGGGGTTGGCTGCTCGAGGATGGGATCGAGGATGGACGGATCGAATGTCGGGGGAGGGTGCCTGGGATTGAGTATTTCTCCTCCTTGAGGGAGATGGATGTTGTGCTCGATAGTTTTCCGTTCACTGGACTGACCGTGACGTTGGATGCTGCGTGGATGGGGGTGCCAACAGTGACGCTGGCGGGACGTCTTCCGTTCGAGCGAGGCGGACTCCTTGTGGCCGAACGACTAGGGCGGACTCATTTTGTCGCGCAAACGGTCGATGCGTTTGTCGAGATTGCCGTGCGTGCTATCGCGGATATCGATCGGTTGCGCCAAGGGCGCGCCGACCTTCGGAAAAGTGTGCTGGCAGCTTTTGGTGATTCCGTCGCGTGGACTCATGCTTTCGAACGGATGCTATGCGATTTGGTGGCACGGCATTGCGAGGTCCAAGTCGAGTCAGCATGCCTGGCAGACCACGAACCTCGTCGACGTGATCGGCTATGGGAGAATGCGCTGAGCGCCGGTATTGTGTCTCCTCCGACGGCGATTCGTGTGGCTACCGCCCTTGAATCAGCGGGGCTTTCGGATGGCGCAGGCAGGGTGCTGGAGGAGGCTTTGCAGCGGTATCGGTCTACCGAGGTTGTCCTTCAGTGGTGCGAGTGGCGATTGCGTCGGGGTGGCGTGGATGATGTTCTTTTGAATCGATTGGAAGGTTTGGCTGGTTATGGAGGTTTTCGGGTTTGCCGATTGCAAGCGGAAGTGTGCTACCGGAGGTTTGGAGCCGTCTCCGCATTGGAGTTTGTTCGACAGTCGAGGATGATCAGTGGAGATGCAGGGTTTTCCGATCTTTTACGGATGGCGGAGTGGGGATGGGAGGCGAGCGAAACTCAGTTTGTCATGGAGTGCGTCAGCGCTGCCCTAAATCAGGGCATGTCTCTGCAGTTACTGAGCCTTCTCAGGCGTATGATCCTTGCAGGTGGACGTGTTGCTGTTGGAGTTTTCCAGCATGTGATTAACGCCTCTCAGTGGCTTGGTTTGGAAACTGCTACCGATCCGTCGCATGAGTAATCAGGAGCAAATCGTCACGAAGGCTCGGCAGGAAGCGGAAAAAGGTGCGTTAGCTGAGGCCGCTCGGATTTTGGGTGAGCTGCTCGAGGAGCAACCAACCCATGAAGGGGCTCGAGTCGCGCTAGCTCAGATTACGGGAGCAAATGGGCGTGCTGACCTCGAAGTGGATATTCTTGTAGAAGTTCTCCAGGGCAATGAGGGATGTGCGGAGGCTGCCGAAGCACTAGTCCAAGCGCTCGTCCGAGGTGGAAGGCTGGATGACGCTCGAGAAATTGCCGAAGGATTTTCTGAGGCAAATCCGGAGAATCCCCACGCATCTAAGTTGCTCGGGATGGTGAAGGGTCAGTAACCAATCTTTGGTGGGCGGTACGCGGGTGATCGAATCGGACTCAACTCAGGTCGTGCGGGGGGATGAACTCCTCCGATTGGCGACGAAACATGCGTCTGAGGGTCGTGAGCTCGATGCAGCTGAGGCTTTTTGGAAACTCTCCGGAGAATATCCTAACCTGCGTGAGCCAGCCCACAATGCTGGCCATCACTGGCGGAGTGTGGGGTGCTACGAGCAATCTCTAGAGGCGTTCCAGCGAGCGCTTTCGGCTAGTCCTTGGGCGGAGGATGCGCAGCTCGAAGTCGCGACGGCTCTCTCACTCTGTGGTAAGCACGAAGAATCTTTGGAGACGTTTGCCGCGCTTCTTTTGTCGGCGGAGGATTCAACTCGGTATCTAAATGCGTTTGGACATGCCCTCGTCAGAGCGGGACGAGTCTCGGATGCGGTGGGGTCCTTTCAGAAGGCGTATGAGTTGGATCCATCGTCCACCATGTCAGGACGTAATCTGGCGGTTGCCCTTTATCAGGAGGGGCGCACTGCAGACGCGAGGGTGATTTTGGAGCGTCTTGTTCGCGTTTCTCCTAGTGATTTTGATTTGCTAAGGCTTCTAGCGCAATGCCTAAGGGATCTGAACTTGTTTGGCGAAGCGGGCGCCATTTTTTTGAAGCTCGCTGAGATGAAGCCGGGGTGTGCGCTCACTCAAGTGGATCTCGGCGGTATCTACGCGAGGATTGGCCAACTCGATGCTGCGCTTGTTTGCTTTCAGCGCGCACTGGAAATCGACCCTGGGCATCGCCCTGCCTTTGACAATGTGCTGGGCAGTGTTTTATGCCTTACGGGAATCGCGCCGGACGTGGTTGCTGGACTATTTCGCAAGTCGGCTCGGTTTTACGGTTCGGGGGAGTTTGAGTTTCAACGGGGGGGAGCGATGCCTTATCGGATTGGGTTTGTTTCTGCAGATTTCTGTCGACACCCCGTTGCCTCGTTTCTTTTGCCGCTGATTCAGAATCTTGATCGCGCGCGGTTCTCGGTCTTCTGTTACAGCAATGGATCGAGAAGTGACTCAGTCACCACTCGCATCCGGACTGCGGCTGACGTGTTTCGTTCCATTTCGGATTTGAGTGACGAGGAAGCGTCTCGGCTGATTCGCAGCGATGGGATTGATGTTCTCGTGGACCTCGCGGGGCATTTTGCTGGGAGTCGGCTCGGAATTTTCCGGCTTCGAGCGGCCCCAGTTCAGGTGACGATGATTGGGTGCATGTTCACAACGGGGATTCCCGAAATGGATTATCGCATCACCGATGAATTTCTGGATCCAGTAGGGCGTCGGGATGAATGGTCCGTGGAGCGGTTGGTGCGTTTGGAGGCAGGGGCGGTGTGTCTTGCTGAACCTGATACCATCGTTGAGGTGGGTGAATCCCCCTTCTTTCGGGATGGCTACATCACCTTCGGCTCCTTTAACAACCTCGCCAAGGTCTCGGCGAGTGTGATTGATGTCTGGGCGGCGGTGTTGCGGGCCGTGCCAACGGGGAGGTTTGTCGCGGTTGCGGAGGAGGGCAGTCAGTTGTTGGAGAACCTCGTTGCTCGGGGCGTCGATTCCGCTCGCGTCACCTTATTAGATCGAATGCCGGAGGACGAGTACCTGCTGTGTCATCAGCGGGTGGATGTTTTGTTGGACACCTTTCCGTACAACGGATTCACGGTCACGCTGCTGGGAGCGTGGATGGGGGTGCCTTGCTTGACCATTGAGGGTGAGCTACCCACTGCGCGGGCTGCGGCGAACGTCATGAGGCGGCTCGGGCTGGCGGATGACTTTGTTGCAGTCGATGAGGCGGATTTTGTGCGCAAAGCGGCGCGTATCTCAAACCAAGGTGCTCATTTGAGGGAGATTCGCCGGAGTCTTCGGGCCTCGATGATGCGCACTTGGATGGATGGGCGTCGTTATGCGGCGGAGTTCACGCGATGGGTTGAGGGCTTGGTTCCCGTTCACGGGTTGCCGGTTTTGAAGTCTTCCTCGGCGGCGGTGGGGCTTGGTTTTTTGACCAAGCTGAGTGAGTTGGAGCGCGATGCGGGGGCGGATTTTCAGGCGCTCATCGCCCTTGCTGGCTTGGCTGCCGAAGTTGGATTCAAGGATCGGGCGAAGGAAATCATGGCGCGGGTTCCGGTGGAAGCTCCTAAAGATCAGAGAGCTGCGAAGATGTGGATTGACCTTCTTGGAGATGATTGCGGGCTCGGCACCTCGGATTTTGAGCGGGTTCGTTGGACGAGGGAGTTGTCAGAGTTTGCAAGCAGGTATCTTAAAGGATGCTCTGGGGATGTCTCGGAGGAGGAGGAAGAGATTCTTGGGGTGCTGTGTCAGCAGTTCGCTCTCGGTGATGCGCTGCTGTGTGTCCAAGTCTCGAAGCGGTTGCGTGGCGTTAAACGCGCGAGCTGTGCGGAGTCACTTTTACGGGGGTTCATTGATAGAAACGACCGAGCTGCAGAGGTGTTGGTGGAGTTGTCAGACGTGCTTGCCCTCGACAGGAGATTCTCAGAGGCGCTCGGTTGGGCTAGGCGGGGTTACGCCCTCAAAGCGGCAAATCTAGAATTTCTGGGTTGGTGCGGCGTGATGCTTTACGAAACGGGGCGGCATGCCGATGCGGTGAAATGTTTTGTACGGTCGCTTAAGGCAATCCCGGACAGCGAGCATCTTTGGCTAGCACGCTCTCTCGCTGAGGAGAAACAGGGGAAGTGGACGGATGCCATGCAGTCTGTCCAAGAGGCGCTTCGACTGAACCCTTCCTCGCGGGGGGGGATGAATCATCGCGGGTGGTGCGAGTTACGGATTGGTCGCCCCGATCTTGCGATGAAGACATTTCGGGAGGCGATAAAAGTCTTCCCCGAGGATAAGCTGCTCTTAGGGAACTATCTCTACTGCTTAAATTACCCGGAGGATATTTCCGATGAAGAGTTGTTTCACGAACATCATCGGTTTGAGTTGTATGCGCGGACGGTTGTTTCCGAACTGGGTAGTATCGATGGGGGGTATGTGGTGCGGGGTGGCAGAATTCGTGTAGGGTTTATCTCGCCAGACTTTTTTGATCACTCGGTTGCGCACTTTTTGATTGGTTTGCTCGAGAACCTCGATCGGAGTCGATTTGAGGTTTATTGTTACCATTGTACGCAGAAACGGGATGAGTTCACGGAGAGGTTCGAGGCCCTTTCGGATGGATTTCGGTTCATTCAGGCGCTTGGAGTGAAGGAGGCTGTCGAACTGATTCGCGGGGATGGACTGCAGGTGGCGTGTGATTTGGCGGGGCACACGGGGGATAATCGTTTGGAGTTGTTTGCGTTCCGATTGGCGCCGATTCAACTCACAATGATTGGTGCGATGCAGACGACGGGGCTGTCTGAGATGGATTATCGGGTGACGGATGAATGGATGGACCCGGAAGGTCTGAATGAGTCGCTGCATTCCGAGAGATTGCTTCGGTTCTCGTCGGGGGGGTGGAGTTTCAGGCCCCCGAGTGACATGCCTGAGGTATCGGATTTGCCGGCGCTGAGAAATGGCTATCTGACCTTTGCTACTTTCAACAACTTGGCGAAGTGCAATCGTCCGGTCATTGATACGTGGGCTGCTGTTTTGGAGGCGGTTCCGGACAGTCGGATCATGATTGTTGCGTTTGATGCGAACAATGCGAAGCAGGAGTTGATTGCCCGCGGGGTTGAAGAGAATCGGATTGTGACCGTTGGCAGATCGGCGGGCATGGCTTACTATCGGATGCACGACAAGGCCGATGTGGCGCTGGACACGTTTCCGTTCAACGGCCTGACAGTAACTTGTTTTGCCGCCTGGATGGGGGTTCCCACATTGGGAGTTGCTGGGCGGCGCCCTGCTTCTCGAGTCGGCTATTCAATCGCGTCGCGGCTGGGGCTTGCCGATGTGTTGATTGCATCGTCGAGGGAGGAGTTGAGTGCCAAAGCACGCGCACTGGCGTGCAACTTGGAGGGCCTAGCTCAGATCCGTCGGGAGATGCGAGCGCGGATGTCGATGGGTGTTGCCAACCCCGTTGAATGGACACGCGAGTTTGAACAACGGCTCATCCAGCTTGTTGGCGGCTAATAAAAAAGCGCCGCTGCTGAGCGGCGCTTAAGGTACTCGCGGCTTGTGAAGCCGCCAGCCAAGGGGTTAGTGAAGATTGAAACGCAGCTTCGCTTTCGCGCGCTTTGCATTGGCCTTCGCTTTTCTCTTTGTCTTTTGGACCGGAGTTTCGAAGGCGCGCAAGCGACGCACTTCATCGAGAATTCCTTCATTGTCCACCTTGCCCTTGAGGCGCTTGAGCGCACGATCAATGGGTTCACCCTTTTTAACAACGACTTCTGGCATATATTTCCCCCCTTTCTTGAAGTGCTGTCTCAGCAAAAGTATGTATTTGCCGGACCGCCTTCGGGAACCGATGATGTCTCCAAGCGAGAGCATGTCAAGGCTCTCGTTATGTCGCGTTGTGATTGGCCATGATGAGAGGCGTAGTTTTCTCTGGGTGTTGATGGATATGAGGGTGGGTTGAACGCTGAAAGTACGAAGCGGCAGTCCTCCGCATCAAAAAGAATGGAATCGTCATCAACGGGCCCATGTGAGAATGTAAAGGAGTTTGAGGTGCGATCGACGAATCAAATGGCTTCTGTGTTAACAATCGGGGTGGTCACTGGGTCGCGTGCGGATTTTGGCCTCTTGGTTGGCGTAATGCGGGGGATTGCGTCATCCCCCGTTTTGTCGCTGCGATTGTTTGTAACTGGGATGCACTTATCGCCCGAGTTTGGTGATACGTGGCGAGAGATTGAGGCCTCTGGATTCACCATTGACTGGCGGGTCGATATGCTGGTTTCGGGTGACTCCTCCACTTCTGTAACTAAGTCGCTAGGGTTGGGGGTGATTGGTTTTGCGGAGGCTTTCGCCAAAGTTAGGCCCGATTTAGTCCTTGTTCTTGGTGATCGTTACGAAATCCTCTCAGCGGTTCAGGCCTGCTTGATTGCCAGAATCCCTGTAGCCCACATCGCCGGTGGTGATACCACGGAAGGGGCGGTCGATGAATCTATTAGGCATGCAATCACGAAGATGTCGCATCTGCATTTTGTAACTAACTCAGATGCCGCGAATCGTGTACGGCAAATGGGTGAAAATCCCGAGCATATATTTGAAGTTGGTAGTCCCGGTTTAGACTCGATTGTGGGGCGTCCGGTTTTAGATCGGGAAGAGCTAGCCGAAAGTCTGGGTATTACTCTCCGCGCCAGACTGCTGGCGGTGACGTTTCATCCGGCGACTCTCAGTTTGGTTTCGCAGACCCTCGAAATGCAGGAGTTGCTCACGGCACTCGACCGATTTGATGCAGAGTCAACAGTCATTGTGTTTACTATGCCGAACGCAGATGTTGGTGGCCGAGATTTGATGTTTATGGTTTCTGAGTATGTGAAAACTCGTGTTCATACGAGGGCATTTAAAAGTTTGGGGCGATTGAAATATCTCAGCTTGATTGCTCATGCCGATGCCGTTGTGGGTAATTCGTCGAGTGGCCTCTATGAAGCTCCGACGTTCAAGACACCCACCGTAAATATTGGAAGTCGGCAGAATGGCCGACTCCAAGCCGCTTCTGTTATTAACTGTCCAGCAGAAGCGAACGCGATTGAGCGCGCCATCCGAAGTGCTTTTGTGCTAGACACCACGCAAGCGCGGAATCCCTATGGAGATGGGAGTGCCTGCTCGAGAATCCTCGCCGTACTCGAGGCCCTGCAAAGCCCTGAGAATTTAGTTCATAAAACCTTCTATCCCGCCACATGAGTAATCGTGTCTTTGTGATCGCAGAAGCTGGGGTCAACCATAACGGATCCCTAGACTTGGCAGTCAAGTTGGTGGAAGCAGCTGCTGATGCGGGGGCGGATGCTGTCAAGTTTCAGACGTTCAAGGCGGAAAATCTAGTAACTAGGTTGGCCCAAAAAGCGGATTATCAAGCATCGAACACTGGCACCAGTGGGTCTCAGTTTGAGATGTTACGGGAACTCGAGTTAAAGCAGGAGGATTACGTCGAGTTGAAGAGGGCGTGCGATGCTCGGGGTATCGAGTTCATGTCAACTCCATTTGACGAGGATAGCCTTCAGATGCTGGTGGATATTGGAGTCAGGCGGTTGAAACTCTCTTCGGGAGAGATTACTAACGCTCCCCTTTTACATCGAGCATCTCGCACGGGACTGCCGATCATCCTTTCTACTGGAATGGCCAGCCTGGGTGAGGTCAAAACGGCACTCTCTGTTTTGGTCCACGGAGTTTCTGAAGATTCGAGTGAGCCGTGTATGAAGGCTTTTGAAAGGGCGTTTTGCCTTCATCCGGATTGCCTGGTTGGCAAAGTGACTCTCCTTCACTGTACCACGGATTATCCATGCTCTCTGGGGGATGCGAATCTTCGGGCGATGGACACTTTGTCTGATGCATTCAATCTGCCAGTGGGTCTTTCCGATCACACCGAGGGTGCTGTTGCTGCCTTGGCGGCAGTCGCCCGTGGCGCTTTGGTGCTTGAGAAGCACCTCACGCTCGACCGCAGTTTGACTGGCCCGGATCATCTTGCTTCTATGAATCCAGATGAGTTTTCCCGGCTTGTCCAAGGTGTTCGGAACGTTGAGCTTGTGTTGGGAAGCGCAACCAAGACCCCTGTTTCTGCGGAACTCAAAAACATTGATGTCGTTCGCAAAAGTTTGGTGGCCTCGACTCCGATTCGTCAGGGAGACATTTTTACGGAGGGCAACGTCACGGCGAAAAGACCTGGGAGCGGGGTTTCACCTCTTTTCTTCTGGGACGTTTTAGGAAAGGTTGCCCCACGCGACTACAAAAGAGACGAGATCCTCGATTTTCCATGCAACCAGTAATTGTCATTGGGGGGGGAGGGCACGCCAAAGTGGTGGTTGCGACGTTGAAAGCAGCAGGGGTTCCGTTGTTTGGATTTTGCGATCCAGATTCAACAAAACTCAGTGTGCTTGGCTTACCTAAGTTAGGTTGCGATAAAGCAGTTGAATCGTATTGTCCATCTGAGTTTCAGCTAGCCATGGGGATTGGTGGTACTCGAGCTGGCGGGGCACGTTCTGAGGTGTTTGAACGATTCGTTAACCTTGGGTATCGATTTTTGACCGTCATCCACCCAACCGCTGTCGTTGGTCCAGAAGTGGTTTTAGGTGAGGGTACGGTTGTTTTCGCGGGCGCGGTGATTCAGCCGGGCTGTGAAGTTGGAATCAACTGCATTTTGAATACGCGATGCGCAATTGATCACGATTGCACCCTAGGTCCGCATTGCCACGTGGCGCCAGGCGCTACTCTGGCAGGAAGGGTCACTTTGGGGCGGAACTGTCATGTGGGTGCTGGTTCCACTGTGATACAGGAGGTGACTCTTGGACAAAATGTTACGGTAGGTGCTGGTTCAGTGGTGATTCGAAATATCGGGGACGACAGCACGGTCGTCGGGGTTCCGGCCCGCTTTGTGCCAAAACACACCTGTGAGAAAAATATAAGCAAACGTGCAATGTAGTTTTTATTTATAAAGCAAGCTGCTTCGCCTAGTGGCGTTGCAGTTCTTTCGATCGCATTTTATCTAAACTTAAAAAAATGAAAGAGACGGTTGCATTTGTCTTTGCCCGAGGCGGATCAAAAGGCATCCCACGAAAAAACGTTCGGGATTTTTGCGGAAAGCCTCTCATCGCTCACACAATCGACTTGGCTCGTCGTATGCCCGAGGTTCGAGAGGTCATACTTTCCACCGACGACCCAGAGATTGCGGCGATTGGTCGTCAATGTGGGGCCAGTGTTCCCTTTTCGCGCCCGGCTGAGCTCTCGGGTGATCGAGCACCAGAATGGCTGGCGTGGCAGCACGCCATTCGGCACGTTCTTGAGGTGATGGGCCTCCAGTTCGATTGCTTTCTGAGTCTTCCTCCAACATCGCCCCTTCGCGAGGAGGAGGACGTCAGAGCGTGTTTAAACAGATACTGTGGCGGAGGTGCGGATCTTGTTGTGGGTGTTACCGAGTCGTCGAGTAATCCCTACTTCAACATGCTGGTGTTAGACAGTAGTGGTTCGGCAAGTCTAGCAATTCCCCCTGAAGGAAAAGTTTTTCGCAGACAGGATGCGCCTCAAGTACTGGATATCGCGCCTTGTGCTTATGTTAGTTCGCCGCAGTTCATTCTTCATAATAGTGGATTATTTGATGGCGTGTTGAAAACCGTGACTATCCCACCTGAGCGTGCGGTTGACATTGATACGGAGGTTGATTTTGAGTTTGCCGAGTTTCTCTATCATCGGAAAAAGCTAAAAAGTTCAAGTTAAGCAAACTCGTCTCTTATTCGAATGGCACATTGATGGTGAAACATCCCTTAGTTCTTTGGGGCGCGTATACATGCCGCTAGCGGACCTGATCGATTAGAGTTATTTGCATAAGCGGACACCATGAAAGATGATTTAGAAAAGAGCACTATCTTGGAGACCGCGACGTTACGTGAGGCCTTGATGGCCATAAACACTGGCATTTTATCAGGAGCCGTCATGGTAAACCGAGAGGACGGACGTCTTTGCGGAGTCATGACAGACGGAGATCTGAGACGGATGTTGCTGAGTGGCGTGAGTATGGACGAGTCAGTAACTCCCTATGTAACGCGCGATTTCACTTGGGTTGATGAAAATGCTTCACGCTCATACGTGCTTGATTTAATCCGTGCCCGTGTTATTAAACATGTGCCGGTTGTGAACGATGAGATGAAACTGGTTGGCGTTCACCTTTTGGAGGAGATGATCGCGGGTCGGGATTTGCCGAACGAGGCTGTGATTATGGCGGGTGGAAGAGGCGTGCGGCTTGGGGATTTGACGAATGATTTGCCAAAGCCGATGTTGCGAGTGGCTGGCAGGCCGATTCTTGAGAGAATCGTGATTCACTTAGTAGGCGCTGGGATCAAAGTTATTCACATCGCGGTGAATTATCGGCGAGAAGTGATTGAAGATTATTTTGGAGATGGGAGCCGATTCGGTTGTGCCATTAGCTATCTTAGGGAGAGTGAACCCATGGGGAGTGGGGGAGCACTTTCGCTACTGCCGAAGCTACCCCAATCTCCCCTGCTCGTCATGAACGGCGATTTGGTTTCAGATTTCTCGGTGAAGTCGATGCTCCGCTATCATCAAAACGGTAAGTATGCCGCCACGATGGCGCTCAGTGTATACAGTCATAAAATTCCGTTCGGATGCGTTGACTTTGTCGATGGCACGGTTGTCGCTTTCCGCGAAAAACCGTCAGTTCGCGAGTTAGTAAATGCTGGCATCTATGTGATCTCGCCTGAGGTGTTGCGCCTAGTTCCAAATGGTTTCTTTCCGATCACTGAACTGTTGGAGTCCTGTATAAAAACGGGGTGCTCCGTAGGAGGGTTCCTGCTTCAGGACGACTGGGCGGATGTCGGCACGCCCATTGAGCTTTTTCGAGCGCGTGGCGAAATCTAGAGGAATAAAGTCAAAATGAATCTGAAATGTGAGTCTATTCTGGTAACTGGCGCCGATGGTTTTATCGGAAGTCATCTCGTAGAGGAACTTGTGGGTCAGGGTTGTCGTGTTCGCGCAATGGTTCACTATAACTCGTTTGGTAGTTGGGGATGGCTTGATAGTTTACCGCAAGAGACGCTCGAGCGCATCGAGGTGATTGCAGGGGACGTTCGAGATCGAGGGTCTGTTTCGAGCGCAATGAATGGCGTGGGAGTTGTTTTTCACCTCGCGGCGCTGATAGGCATTCCTTATAGCTATAATTCGCCTGAAAGCTACGTATCAACTAACATTGGTGGAACTCTCAACATTTTGGAAGAGGCTCGTCGGCTTGATACGCCGCGTGTGCTGGTTACTTCAACTTCTGAGGTTTACGGGACCGCGCGCTACGTTCCCATTGACGAATCTCATCCGCTCCAGAGTCAGTCACCTTACGCCGCCACGAAAATCGGCGCCGATCGAATGGCGGATTCATACTTTCGGAGTTACGGTCTCCCAGTAACAATCGTCAGACCATTCAACACTTATGGGCCGAGGCAATCGGCAAGGGCTGTTATACCCTCAGTGATTGGGCAGTTGCTGAAAGGTGCGGAGGAAATCGCCCTTGGCTCACTGAATCCAACTCGCGACTTAGTTTATGTGAGAGACACAGTCCGTGGATTCTGTTCGATTGCAGCGTGTGATAAATCTATTGGACAGGAAATTAACATTGCGACGCAATCTGAAGTTTCTATCGGGGAACTAGCAGCGCTCATTATCAAGCAGATTAACCCAAGAGCCGTCATTCGTACGGAAGCGGAAAGGATTCGGCCCAAGAATAGCGAGGTTGAGCGGCTCTTCGGAAGCAATTCGAAGATTCGGGAGATGACTGGATGGGAGCCGAAGTATGCTTTAGTTGACGGGCTTGCAGAAACCATCGACTGGTTTAAGCGGCCGGAAAACACATGTCTATATAAGGAAAAAGGATACGTTATATGATCCCGCTCTGCGTTCCTTGGATTCGCGACACGGAGTGGCAGTTACTGCGGCAGTGTATTGACAGTGAGTGGGTGTCCTACGCTGGCTCGTTTGTTGACGAGTTTGAGGTCAATCTAGCGTCGTACGCGGAAAGCTCTGCTGCTGCAGTAACGATTTCTGGTACGTCTGCGTTGCATCTCGCTTTGATTGTTGCGGGCGTTTCGCCGGGTGATGAGGTTTTGATGCCTGCGCTCTCCTTCGTGGCTCCGGCAAACGCAGTCCGTTACTGTGGCGCTTGGCCTGCTTTTATCGATGTATCAGTCAAGACTTGGCAGATGGATTTGAGTAGGGTGCACGAATTCTTGGTCGACGGTTGCCGGCGCGACGGGTCCGGCAAACTTCGCAATCGCCTCACAGGACGGCCAGTTACGGCATTGATGCCGGTGCACCTGTTAGGTGGCATGGTGCCCCCGGATGAGTTAGGGCGTCTTTGTCGTGAGTTTTCGCTTCCGCTTGTTGAAGATGCGGCTGAAGCGTTCGGATCACGGTGGCGAGGTAGAGGGATAGGTGCCCCTCTTGAAGATGAGGAGGGCTTGGTTCGGATGATTTGCACCTCGTTCAATGGTAACAAAATCATGACCACCGGAGGAGGTGGAGCGGTTTTCTCAAATCAACTTGATCAGTTGAGGCGAATCCGACATCTCTCAACGACGGCAAAGACAGACGCTGTAGAGTTCAACCATGATGAAATAGGGTTCAACTATCGACTTAGCAACTTAGCTGCGGCTCTCGGAATCGGTCAGTTGCGGCAAATGGAGCACTTTGTGGCGCGAAAAAAAGAGATTACTCGGGTTTATGATGAGGAGTTGCTTGCGAATCCTGCCATTTTGGAGCGTTGTCCTGACACGCCGGAAGTCGCCTCAAACTGCTGGCTTTATACGATAAGAGTTTCAGGAGGGTCTAGACCGTTGCTCGGAGAGCTTGCGGCCCGCGGCATTCAGTCTCGTCCACTTTGGAAGCCCTTGAGCACCCTCCCTTTTCTAAAAGATTCCTATGTTCATTCCGACTCAGTTTCGCGGGGATTGGTCGCTGACTGTCTTTCCCTCCCTTCCAGCGTTGGGCTGTCCGGCGAGCAGCAGTCTTTGGTAATCAAGGCAATCACTGAATTTCTTTGATCCAGTGCGGGTCCTCTGGGTTCGAGCAAACGGCGCATGTGCATTCGCTCGGCGCTCGTTTACTAGGCTAAATTAGCAGATGAGTAGCAGGGTTCGCTGTTGGACAAGGACCTGAACCCGTATTTGGGACTATGAGTCGTGTTGCTGGGTTGCGCACGCTCTCGGCGTAGTAGAACGTGCTGTTGTATGACGAGCTTATGAAACCTAAAGCCTTGATAAAGCCTGTTTCCATGAAAGAAGGTATCCCTTTCTCGTGTTTCAGTTCGGACAATAGCATGCAGTGTCTGCTGCCTGCCAGTCGTTTAGTTTTTTCGAGCAAGTAAAGCGAATGTGAGTGATTGGAAGGATGCGGACTGATTGCAATGCTGTCGGGATTGATTTTAGATATGTGGTTTAGACATCTTTGAATCCAGTAGTCTAGTTCGCTTTCGGTTGAAAATGATATCAAGTATGGAAAGAGGATGATTACTGATTTGACTGGGGTTTGATATACGGTCGGGGGTTCAAGCTGAACTCTGGATGGAAATCCCTCGAAAGAGGACTCGAGTAGGGCAATCGATCCCAGATATTTCTTGTGATTACAATCAAAGAAAACTGTCTCGGTCTCCGTCAAGCGGTGAAGTGATTCTGTGGAGTAGCCTAGTTTCACTAGGCATTGCGCCGTTTCTTTTTGTATTTTCCCTAGTTGCGATAAGCATTTGTCGCCGATCCTATACTTTGAGCTTGCGGTGCCCTCTTCAATGTAGGTGAAGGCTTCCACTCTGGGGTGTTCAATCATGAATCGCCAGCAATGCAGTCCACTATGGGGTAGGCAAAGGTTTATTCTGGACGAAGGAGACAATCGCGCGAGTTCTGCGATGACGGATACACAGGATTCGATGGTCTCAATGATTTCAATATCTGACTGTTCACATTGATATCCCCGACTTGAGGCAACAATTGTTGAGCTGAGTTCATGCTGCCAGCGATCGAGGACAGTGTCGGTAATGGGGCTGTGTGTGAGGAATAACGTCAGATATGGAGTCCAGGCATCCAGATTCATGAGGATAAGTATAAAAAAAAACACCCACGAAAGTGGGTGTTTTTCTTTGAGATGCGAGAACTACTGGCCTTGGATGAGGCGCAAGGCGATTTGAGCAGAGGAGTTTGCCTGTGCGAGCATCGCGGAACCAGATTGAACA
>JACCED010178039.1_pt1 | contig 15778 bp, 24 predicted proteins | sample 7455021 | NCBI WGS metagenome assembly JACCED01 (sample SAMN15323456, study PRJNA562643) | freshwater metagenome | isolation source: river surface water | place: USA:Blue River Watershed | collected 2017-08-19 | reverse complement strand
GTAACCTGCTTAGGCAAACTGCTCTTGACAGTCTGCAAGGTCGCGGCCCAAGTCAAATCTTTACTCCGGTCGTAAGCCTACCTGAATTAGAAGCATTGGTATACAACTGGACGTTCTTTGAAACTAACATCCATAGTCGCAGTTACAGTCACATCATCCGTAACATCTACAACGTGCCTAAAGAAGTATTCAATACTATTCATGACACTAAAGAGATTGTAGGTATGGCATCAAGTGTAGGTGCTTACTACGATAAACTACACATGATTAACTGCCTTAAAGAGGCTGGCGAAGCAATTGATGAAAAAATTCACATTAAGGCAATTTGGCTAGCACTCAACGCCAGCTATGCACTTGAAGCATTCCGATTTATGGTATCATTTGCTACGAGCTTGGCAATGGTTGAGAACAAGATCTTTATCGGCAATGGCAACATCATCAGCTTGATTCTACAGGACGAGTTGTTACACAAAGGTTGGACTGCTTTCTTGATCAATCAAGTGTGTAAGGAAGATCCACGATTTGCCGCAGCCAGAGATGAATGCCAAGCTGAGGTATATCAGTTATACTTGGATGTTATCCGTGAAGAAAAAGAATGGGCCGATTATCTATTCCAAAAAGGACCAGTTATTGGACTTAACGCTAATATCCTTAAAGACTTTGTGGACTACACAGCCGCAGATGCACTAAAGCAAATCGGTATTAAGTATGCACAGCCAGCACCAAAGACAACACCTATTCCTTGGTTTAACAAGCATAGTGATACAAGTAAAAAACAAACTGCACTTCAGGAAAATGAGTCAACCAATTATGTTATCGGCGTGATGTCCGATGCGATTGACTACGACGAACTTCCTGCATTATAATAAAAACTGGAGATTTAAATGAAAGCTATTGTATGGTCAAAGTACCACTGCCCCTATTGCGATCAAGCCAAAGCCTTACTAACACAAAAAGGTATTGCGTTTGAAGAAAAGAAAATAGGTGACGGGTATACTCGAGAAGAATTGTTGGAAGCAGTTCCGACAGCACGAACAGTTCCGCAGATTTTCCTAGATGGAAAATTAATTGGCGGATTTACAGAATTAAAAAAATTACTTGAACAGGAAAGCGTCGGATACGGCGATGGGGAACTATAATATGTTAATTGATAAAGGCGTTACAGCAGGCGAAGTTATTACACTTAAACTAACCAGTGGCGAAGAAATTGTAGCTAAACTAGTTGAAGAAACAGATGCTCATTACAAACTATCTAAGCCAATGGTTATCGGTATGGGACAAAAAGGTCCAGGCCTAATGCCATACTTGTTTACTGTCAATCCGGACAAGGACGTTAGGTTACTTAAACAAACTGTTACTGTAGCAGAAGCCACTGATCAAACATTTGCTAAACAGTTTTTAGAATCAACATCAAGCATTGCATTAGCCTAATGAACATATACTTAGACATGGATGAAGTAGTTGCTGACTGGATGGGCTACGCTCGAAAGTTCTTAAAAGAACCAAATTGGCAAGATGGCGATGTTCTTCCCGACCAACAGTGGCGAAGACTTAAAGATGATCAGCGAATGTACAGTAAACTTCCATTAAAGGAAGGTGCTGTTGATCTTGTCAATTGGGTTACAGAATATACTGATAAGCATCCAGATGTTGGACTATTCTTCTTAACAGCTATTCCACACAATAACGACATGCCCTGGGCATTTGTAGATAAAGTGTGGTGGGCAAAATATCACTTCCCGCACATTCCTGTATTCTTTGGACCTTATAGTCATGACAAATGGGTACGTTGTGAACCTGGTGACATCTTAATCGATGATCGTCGAAGCAACAACGAGGAATGGGTTAAGGCTGGCGGAAGAGCACATCTATACCGCAACTGGGAAGATTGTAAAGTTTGGTTAGAACAAGAATTAGGACCTCTATGAAAATAGCAGTAGTTGGTGCAGGCATTGCAGGTGTTACAGTAGCATACTATTTGGCTAAAGAAGGTTATGAAGTAACTGTATTTGAACAAGAAGCGTATCCTGCAATGCGTACCAGCTACGCCAACGGAGGTCAAGTTTCTGTTAGTAACAGTGAAGTGTGGACCACTTGGGGCAATGTCTGGAAAGGCATGAAATGGATGTTGAAGAAAGATGCTCCATTGTTAATTCGTCCTAGACTAGATTGGGCACAGTGGAAGTGGATGGCCAAGTTCTTATATTATACTGCTAAAGGTGTGTATAAGGAAAATACCATTAAGACTGTGAGCATGGGTTTAAAAAGTCGAAAGCTCTATGAAAAAATTATTCAAGAAGAGGGCATCAGCTTTGACGAATCTAAATGTGGTATTCTGCATTTTTACAAAGATTATGATTACTGGGACAATTCACAAGAAGTTGTATCTTTATACAATGCGAATGGCCTGACTAGAGAAGAAGTTAATCCTGCATACGTATCAGTTATTGATCCTGCACTTAAAGATATCAACGGTATAGTTGGTGCAACTATTACAGCAAGCGATTGGACCGGTGATATACATAAATTCTGCTATGAACTAGCAGGTGTGTTACAAACCAAATACGGTGTTACATTCCAATATAACTGGCAAATCAATCACATTGAAGAAGTATCGTGTTATGATGCAGTTGTTATTGCTAACGGTGTTGGTAGCCGAGCATTGGCAAAAACTGCGGGAGACAACATTGATGTGTACCCAGTTAAAGGTTACAGTATTACAATTAATAATGTTGACCCTGCATATCTACCTAAGGTAAGTTTGCTCGATGATCAAGCAAAGATTGTTACGTCTAGTTTAGGTAACAGATTCCGTGTTGCTGGAACTGCAGAACTTACCGGCGAAGATTATGACATTCGAAGAGATCGTATTCAACCATTATTAGATTGGGTACACGAAAACTTCCCTAATATTAATACGCACGACTACTCACAATGGGCCTGTTTAAGACCCATGACACCGAATATGATGCCTATTGTTGGTCCTAGTAAGACCACCAAAAACTTATATTATCATACAGGACACGGCCATTTAGGATGGACCTTGTCCCCCGCAACTGCTAAATTATTAGTACAACAAATTAAAGGAGACTTAAATGTCAGCAAATAAATTTTCAGAATTCACAAAAATCGTAGAAGCAATGGAAGGCGACTTCGAAAAGTTTTACGATAAAGAAGTTGGTGCTGCCGGTACTCGTGTACGCAAGCACTTACAAGAATTGGCTAAACTTTGCAAAGAAACTCGTAACGATGTAACAGCCGTTAAGAACGCCCGCAAAGAAGCATCAGCCAAATAAATTAAATACCGTATATGATTACGGTATCAGATTTAGCAAAACAAAAGATCAAAGAGCTCCTTACTAAACGAGGTAAGGGTGTTGGCATAAAAGTCGGTGTTAAAACCACAGGCTGTAGTGGCCTGTCTTATGTACTAGAATACGTTGATAACTACACTGCCGAAATAGGTATTACAAATTATGCACAAGATGATTTTGTAATACTAGTTAAAAACGAGCATGTTCCGTATTTGCTAGGTCTTACAATCGATTGGGTCAAAAACGGACTTAACGAAGGTTTTGACTTTAGAAACCCAAATGAACGTGATCGTTGCGGTTGTGGAGAAAGTTTTAGAGTATGAAACCATGGACCAGAGAAGATACCCAATATTGGATAGCACAATTGGAAAACAGAATAGAAGACATTGACTACTATTTGAACAGAACTGTCGAATGGTGTGAAAATAATGGGGTCTGGGACAATGAAAAAGTTTTTGGATTAACATTTGTCACTGTACTTTGGGTTTGCCACATGCGTAACGAAGATGTAAGTCGACAAGAAATCTATGAACTTTTGGGCATAGAAGACTACTACGATTGCGAAGATCATGTGATGGAATTGGGCAATCAACTTAGCGGTCTTGATTGGGAAGAAATGCTAAGTTTGGTTGCAACTACCTTATCAAAAGACTAGACTTTTTCTGTAAAAGAAGTTATAATACTTTTTATGTGTTTAACTTTTGATAACAATTATGAGTATGCATCTTGAAGGACCGTGGCTTAGTACCACTGGCAAGCGAAAAGGCAAAAAGAAATTTGCTTCAGCAGAACAAGCAAGAAAGGCACGTGAATTGGACGAAAGCTGGAAAGCACTACAGAAAAAATGGGCTAGTGAAATTGACGACAAGCGTAAGGCACGAGCAATGTCTGCTCCAACTTTGAACCCTGTTGTTAATAAGCCATATGTTCGCGATACTGGCCCAAAAATAGCCAGTTTGCCATTTTCTGGGGGAGTTTGTACTAAAGCCCCAGAAAAGGTTTATACAGGTACTAAGATCAAGGGTATCGGTACCATGCACAAAAGCAATGCTGTGCCTATTTTTAGCGATGAGGAAGCTCAAGATATCGCTAAAATGCGTAGATAAGTATAAAGCGGATGAACATAACTATTAAACTATCAACAAAAGGAGAAGAAATGATTAAACTCATTAAAATCTTACTTGTATTGATCGGTCTAGCACTTGTTGGATTTATTGGATACAAAGCGGTCATGTATAAACTTGACCCAAACAAACAGTTTGCAACAGCTAACTCTGCTGTAACAGCCGAAGTTAGAAACAAACAGTTAGAATGCCTTGCACGTAATATCTATTACGAAGCAGGCGGCGAACCTTTTGAAGGCAAGGTCGCAGTTGCACAGGTTACAATTAACAGAGCAGAAAGTGGAAAATTTCCAAGTGATATCTGTAAAGTTGTTTATCAGAAAAATGTAGTTTACGAAAAGGTACTATGCCAATTTAGTTGGTATTGTGAACAGGCTAATAATTCCAAACCTCGAAATCTTGCAGTGTTTCGCGAAAGTGAAATGGTAGCAAGGCAAGTACTCCTAGAAGGGTTCCGTTTACCTAGTCTACAAAAGGCATTATATTTTCATGCCAAACACATAAATCCAAAATGGGATCGTGAAAGAGTAGCAGTAATCGGTGGACATATTTTTTACAAATAAGAGGAAATTATGCAAGTTAATCTGAGAGACCTAGTTAATATTCGTAAAATGATGGACAGTATTAAAGAAAACATTGGGCACCTTAGTGCAGAAACTCTAGGATGGATTGCTGTTATCCTAGTACATTTGGCTACTATTCCTACATTGGTTGCTATTTTAACTGGTCTAACTGAAAAGTTGCCTCCAGTTGACATGGTTGGATTGATGTGGCTGGGCTTGTTCATGTTCTTTGTCCGAAGTGTGATTGCCAAAGACCTACTGAACATTATTACAATTGGTTTTGGATTCTTTGTACAGGCGATCTTGTTAGCATTGATTGTATTCAAGTAACCAATCTATATTGACACTAACCGACCTCTGTAGTATAATACATGCTACAGAGGTTTTTTATTCACACACAGAAAGGTGCGTTATGAAAATGTTTATAGCTGGTACAATTTTTGGATTGGTCCTTGCTACAGTTGGCTTTTCGGGAATGGCTCGTATGCTAGACCGAGGCGTTGATACAATCAAATCAACAAGTCAGGAGATGGCCAAATGATTAGACTTTGGTTAGCATTTATTATTCTTGCAGTCTTGATCCATTTTGGAATTCAGGCTTGGCAAAAGATGACAGGGAAAGATCGTTGGACATTGACAAAGTCTATCTTTTATAGTATAATTGTTTCACTGCTAGCATTAGCACTAATGGTTAGTATTGTAATCATCTTCTAAGGACACATATGATTAACGACTTTTGGCTCCGGCCCTTGTATTTTGCACTGGGCTTTGCTGTTTGCTTCTTTCTCACCGTAAAAGGATTTATTTAAAATGAAACGTATTTTGACTCTCTCTATTCTCGCCGGCTCACTTCTGATGACTGGCTGTACTCGTATCGAAACTGGTGAGGTCGGCGTCCGCGTTGGTTTCGATAAGCAGGTCCAGCAAGGCGAACTCTTGCCCGGCTCATTCAATCAGGTCTTGATCGGCGATGTGCTAACATTCCCAATTAAAGATGTCAACGTCAAATTGGAGGATATGACTCCTGTGGCCAAAGATAACAGCACAATGAAAGACTTTGATGCTGTGGTTATCTATAACATTAACCAAGCTCAGGTTGCTGAACTATACAGCCAAAAGAGTCAAGCCTTCCACGCTCGACACAATGGCGACATTTACTTGATGTACAATTACATTGTCCAAACTACTCGTAACGCTATCTACAAAGAAGCACGTAAGTACGAAGCATTGGACATGGCAGACAATCGCCAACTTATGGAACAGAGCATTAAAGAGCAAATCCAAAAGTCATTGGCTGAAGAAAAGCTAGATGGTAGTTTAGTTATTGGTCAAGTATTGATTCGTAATGTTGTGCCTGCAGACAGTGTTGTAGAATCCGCCAATGCTCTTGTACGTGCTAAGAACGAATACAAGCAGAAAGAAGTTGAAGTTCAAACTGCTAAGAAAGAAGCAGAACGTATGGCTGCTTTGGCTAACAACTCAGCAAGTTCTATTGCATTTATGAACGCCCAGGCCGCTCTTAATATCTCAGAAGGTATTAAGAACGGCAAGGTACAGACCATTGTTGTTCCTAGCAACATGACTGGTTTGATGATTGGCAAGTAATGAAATTAGATCCAATGAAACTGCCATGCGGTGGCACAGCATACTTCGATGAAAGTTCGGGCATTGCATACCGTTGTGAGGATTGCATGGCAGTTGTTGGATCTATTGGCATGCCACAGTACTGTAAAGAACAGGCTGAAAAATATGAAAATTGGCAAAAGCTAGGCGGTCAAGGTTGGGATTATCTTGCGGAGGCAGAATGAAACTATTTGGCCGCACTAGCGGTTATTACTTATTTTGGACAGGCTTTGTCTATTTCTGGGTAGGTATGTATCTTGCGTTTACACATGTTGCCCGCCCAGAGTTTGCTACACTAGGATTTGTACTAGTGCTCAGTCTACCACTTTGGTGTCCGCCAGTAGCTCGTTATTTTAATATGGAGCCCGTAATGTTTAATTGGTTTAAAAAAGATAAAGGTACAAACAATGTTGTACCATTTCCGAAACCCGAAGCAGTTCCTTATGTTGAACCGCCTGCAGAGCCAGAAAAGCCTGCTCAAACTTTTTATCGTCTAGGTCTTACTGATAATAACCGTGTTAGTCTTGTAATGGGCTACAGTGAAATTACTATGAATGCCGCAGGCGTTAACAGTATGATCAAACTGCTGGAAACTTATCGTGATTTGTTGAATGAGGAAGAAGCATGAGCGGACGTGGCATTATTGCACAAGAGCCTGACCAAATGTGTGAGATATGTGGTAAGATTGATGAGTGCAGGCCTTATGGTCCAAATAACGAACAAGTCTGTTTTGACTGTGCTATGGCTACCCCCGAATCAAAGGCTATTGCAGAAAAGAAAATGGCAGCTTATATTTTTGGCGAAGAAGATGACGGGGAATATTAAGCTAAATATTACTCTATGAAGATAACCCTTGCTGATAAACTTGTTGCCTGGCTGACCCTTTTTAGCGGTCTAGCAATTAGTGCTGTAGCTGAATACTACAGTATTATTGGATTTACGGCCATTTTTGCCGCCGCAGTGATTCCCGTTATTATTATGGGTATTGTGTTAGGTGTTGGCAAAATTGTTGCAACAGTATGGCTTAAATTGAATTGGGAACGTGCTCCTTTCCTTGTTAAGACTTATCTGCTTACGGCTATTGCAGTATTAATGATGATCACATCTATGGGTATCTTTGGATTCTTATCTAAAGCACACATGGATCAAACTTTAGTCAGTGGAGATGCGACTAGTAAGATTGCAATCTACGACGAGAAGATTAAAACTGAAAAGGAGAACATCGATGCAGCTCGAAAAGCTCTTAAGCAGATGGATGAATCTGTTGATCAGGTCTTGGCCCGATCTACAACTGAACAAGGTGCCGACAAGTCAGCCGCTCTTAGAAGACAACAAGCTAAAGAGCGAGCCCAGTTACAGCGTGATATTAGCAACGCACAGAGTAATATTGCTAAACTGCAAACAGAACGAGCACCGATTGCCGCAGAAGTCCGTAAGGTTGAAGCAGAGGTCGGACCAGTAAAATATATCGCCGCACTAATCTACGGAGATAATCCTGACAATAATCTTTTAGAAGCCGCGGTACGTTGGGTTATTATTGTAATTGTTATTGTATTTGATCCGTTGGCTGTTATTCTACTATTAGCCAGTCAGTACAGTTTCCAATGGTTCCGTAAACAAGAAGAAGACGACCTAATACATGAAACCGTACCATTATATGTTGCCGACGTAGGTGAAAAGCCAACAGAAGAAGAAAAGAAATCAATTAATGATTTTGTGCCGCAACCGCAAGAGTATGTTCCGTCAGAGGAAGACTTAATTGCAGAAGCCAATGCTAAACTTGCTGAAATAGAAAAAGAAGTACCAGAGACTATTCTTCCTGAAGAACCTAAAGAAACAGAAATTGACTACAGTAAACACACATATCTAAATCCTGAAAAGTCCTTTTGGCACAAGCCAGAGGGTTGGGAAGAAGTTCCGCCACAAGTGTATCGTCCAGAACCACAAGTAGTTGAAGAAGAAAAAGTCGAGACTGACGAATCAAAATTTAAAATTCTTCCTGAGCTTCAAAAAGAATTAGAAAAAGTTGAAGACAAGATTGTAGCTAACGTTCTATGGACTGACGAACTACAGGCTTGGAGAGAAGCTAATCCTAACGAAAACATTTATGAAATACAAAGAATGTTTGATGCTGGCGAAATTGATCAGCTACCCTGGAACGATTCAAAAAAAAAGATCACCTACATGATCAAGGAACAGGGACAACAGATACTCAAGACACGAGAGTAACCTACGTTCAAAATAGTGAACAAAATCCCAACTCGCTCTGGAATAGAATTAAACATAGAGATAGCTAATTATTATTATGAATCTTGGAAAAATTAACCTAATCACACCACCTGATAAACTGTTTAATCTTAATCCTGGGTACTTACTAATCAAACCAAGTACTAAGGTGAAGATGCAGTTTCAACAGTTGCTTAGTCAAAGCGACGATGACCTTAACGTCTATATCTACGATACTGATGAAAATAACATCGAATGGATGCTAAGTGTTAGTCAACAAGCCGACGTTATTATCATAGATATTGACAACTGCGATTCAGTTACAAAACAGTTTGTAAGTTTTCTTTTGGCACAGCCAAATACTCACTATATGACCAGTGACGAAATCACACCTTGGCACTTGATCAGTCGCAATAGGATATATAACTTAGACTGGATTTTAGACGCCCTTAACGAAGCGGGCGATGAAGAAGAAGAGGAAACAGATGAGGAATGAAATCAAAGGCACAGCCGTAACTGTTAAGGACGGCGAAGATATTAACCGTGCAATTCGACGTTTTAAAAACAAAGTTGAAGAAGCAGGTACTCTTAAAACTCTCCAAAAGAAAGAGTTTTATGAAAAGCCAACAACCGAGCGTAAGCGTAAAAAGTCAGCTGCCAAAGCTCGTTATATGAAGAAGCTCGAAAAAGAGCAATTACCTAAAAAACTCTATTGACATTTATACTACGTTCTGTTACAATATAAGTTCACTAATTTCAGAAAGAACTTATAATGCTAACAGACGTAATGATTGACTTAGAGACTTTGGCCACTAGCCCGGATGCCGCTGTTCTAACTATTGGTGCAGTTAAATTTGATCCGTTTGGCGATGATGTTAAAAATCCAACTTGCGAAAAGTTTTACGTTCGCGTAGACCTTGACAGTTGTGATAGAATTGGATTGGTAACCAACGACGATACGATTGCTTGGTGGGCTAATCAAAGCCAAGAAGCACAGGACGAAGCATTTGATCCTAACAATCGCATAGACATCCACGATGCTATGAATCAACTTTATAAATTTTGCTGGGGTGCTAAACGCATTTGGAGTCACGGTGCGGGCTTCGATATTGTAATTTGCGAGCACATTTTTAAGAAAGTTGGCCGAGCAACTCCTTGGAGTTTCTGGCAAGCCCGATGCACTAGAACACTATTCGATATTGGCATTAATCCGCATCGCCCACCAGTGCTAAAACATCACGCATTAGAAGACGCTTGGAACCAAGCAGTAGGCGTACAAAACGTATTCAAAACACTACAATGCTCAACCATGTCCGACGGCACATATATTACACCTTTAGCAAAAGAGAGATAAAATGGACGAAGCTAATAACGAAGTAATGGATATCACACAAGAAGAGTGTGCAGAAGTAATCCAAGCAATTAGTAAAATTCGTAGATTTGGCATGGACAATGCTAAACCCGGTACTGAGTATACTAATCGTGAACACTTAGAAGAAGAACTAGGTGACGTATTAGCCATGGTTGATATCTTGCTAATTAATAATGTTGTTAGCTGGGGCAACTTGCACAAGGCAAAACGAGCTAAAATAGAAAAATTAAAAAAATGGTCAAATATTCCTAATTTAGAGAATATCTGATATAAATAAATTTGTAAAACGCCGTTAGGGTTTTACAAACGGGTATGGTACCCAAAAACATTCTTGCTTAATTAAGGAGAAAATTATGAGCAAAGTCATCGGTATCGATTTAGGTACAACAAATTCATGCGTAGCGATTATCGAAAACGGAGTCGCAAAAGTAATTGAAAATTCAGAAGGTGCAAGAACAACACCGTCAATCGTAGCTTATGCAAATGATGAAATCTTAGTAGGTGCATCAGCAAAGCGTCAAGCAGTAACAAACCCCAAAAACACAATTTATGCAGCCAAGCGTTTAATTGGACGTAAGTTCAAGGAAGAGGCTGTACAAAAAGACATCAACTTGATGCCATACGAAATCATGGAAGCCGCTAACGGTGATGCATGGGTTCGTTCAAGTGGCAAAGAACTAGCACCTCCACAGATCAGTGCAGAAGTTCTACGCAAGATGAAAAAGACTGCTGAAGACTACTTAGGTGCAGAAGTTACACAGGCTGTTATTACAGTACCTGCATACTTTAATGACTCACAACGTCAAGCAACTAAGGATGCTGGCCAGATTGCTGGCTTAGAAGTCCTGCGTATTATCAACGAGCCTACAGCAGCCGCACTCGCCTACGGTGTTGATAAGAAAGACAAGAAAGACAGCAAAGTAGCTGTGTATGACTTAGGTGGTGGTACATTTGACGTTTCGATCATTGAAATTGCAGATGTTGACGGCGACAAGCAAATTGAAGTTCTAAGCACTAACGGTGATACATTCCTTGGTGGTGAAGACTTTGACCAGCGTATTATGGATTTCTTGATCGACGAGTTCAAGAAAGACAATGGTGTTGATCTAAGTAAAGACGTACTTGCCCTACAGCGTCTAAAAGAGGCAGCTGAAAAGGCCAAGATTGAATTGTCTAGTAGTGCCCAGACAGATGTTAACTTGCCTTATGTTACAGCAGATGCTACAGGTCCAAAGCACATGAACATTAAGTTAACTCGTGCTAAGTTAGAAAGCCTAGTTGACGAGCTAATTCAACGTTCAGTGGGTCCGTGCAAAACTGCTATGAAAGATGCTGGCGTAACAGCAGACGACATCGATGAAGTTATCCTTGTTGGTGGTATGACACGTATGCCTAAGGTACAAGAAACAGTTGAAAAGCTGTTTGGTAAGAGTCCACGTAAAGATGTTAACCCAGATGAGGCAGTAGCCGCTGGTGCCGCAGTACAAGGTAGTGTACTTGCAGGTGATCGCAAGGACGTCTTATTGTTAGATGTTACTCCACTAAGCCTAGGTATTGAAACCATGGGTGGCATTATGGCCAAGTTGATTCAAAAGAATACAACTATTCCGACTAAGGCTAGCCAAACATTTAGTACTGCTGAAGACAATCAACCAGCTGTTACTATCAAGTGCTTCCAAGGTGAACGTGAACTAGTACAACACAACAAGTTACTAGGCGAGTTTAACCTAGAAGGTATTAATCCTGCACCACGTGGTATGCCGCAGATCGAAGTTACACTTGACATCGACGCTAATGGTATCATGCACGTTAGTGCCAAGGATAAGACAACTGGTAAGGAAAACAAAATCACAATTAAGAGTGATAGCGGACTTACCAAAGAAGAAATTGAACGTATGGTTCAAGAAGCTGAAGTCAACGCAGAAGAAGATAAGAAGCGTAAAGAACTTATCGAAACACGCAACATGGCTGAAGCACAAATCCATAGCATCCGTAAAGACATGTCCGAAGTCGAAGTTGAACAAGAGATTAAGGATAAAGTTGAAGAAGCAATTAACTCAGTAGATGCGGCAATTGTAACTGAAGACAAAGATGCTATTACACAAAAACTTAGCGACTTGTTTGCGGCAGCACAACCTATCATGGAAGCCAAGAACAAGAAAGAAGAAGCTAAGAAAAACGAAACTCCTGTAGACGCAGAGTTTACAGAAGTTAACTAACACACAGACAGTTATTACATTTGAAGGGGTGCTCGGGTGAGGCCCCTCAACATTCTTGCTTAATTAAGGAGAACTTAAAATGACACAAGTAACACGTTTTGACACACAAGCTCTAAACAGAGCATTAGTTGGATTTGATAGACTTTTTGACGGCTTTGAAGCACGTTTTGCAAACCAACTAACCAATAACTATCCTCCACACAATGTCGTTAAGACAGATGACACACACTATGTTATCGAAATTGCTGTAGCTGGATTTAAAAAGTCTGAGATCGCAGTGGAAATTGAACAGGAAATACTAACTGTTCGAGGATCTAGCGAAACTCCTAACGAGCCAACTACTCGTCAGTACTTACACAGAGGGTTGAGCAGCCGTGACTTTGAAAGAAGCTGGCAATTAGCTGAACATATGGTAGTTAAAGGTGCCGAAATCCAAGACGGTATCTTGACAATTAGCCTAGAATATGTCATTCCTGAAGAAAAGAAAGCCAGGGTAATTGACATCGTAGAGGTTAAGTAATATAATAAGGGGAAGGAAACTTCCCCTTAATACTAACTAGATGGAGAATGATATGGGTGCAACAGACGTAAAACTCGACGAGAAAATTAAACAAAAAATTGAAGAGCCACACAGATGGAAGGTAATTTTACTTAACGATGATCATACTCCAATGGAATTCGTTATTGGTATTTTGACAGAGATCTTTAAACACAGCCAAGAAACTGCCAAAGAAATTACTATGCAGATACATACTGAAGGCAGCGGAATTGCTGGTGTATACAGTTTTGAAATTGCTGAAGTAAAAGCAGTTGAAGCAACTAATCTAGCAAGGGGTAATGGTTTCCCGCTCCAGATTAAAATGGAAGAAGAATGAGTTTAAAAGAGCTAACCAAAGAAGCACATACCAGTGCAGAAAGACAAGAGTTTGTAAAGGTACTATTTTCAGGTAGCATTGACCCTGAGTTGTATGCTGCCTATCTAAAGAATCAGCATCCTCAATACGAGATATTGGAAGTATGTGCAATGCCGCATGGCCTACTAAATGGCCTACCTGATATTCGCAGAGCACCTGCAATCCTAGCAGACTATTTAGAATTAAAAAATCAAACAGATCCAGATCCTCAAATCTTGCCTGTTGTTGATAGATATATCAAGTATGTTCTAAGTATTAAGGACGATCCTAAAAAGCTAATGGCACACTTGTATGTGCGTCACATGGGAGACCTTGCTGGCGGGCAGATGATTGCCAAGCGTGTTCCAGGGTCGGGCAAGTATTATCAATTTGAAGATCCAGAAACACTTAAGACAGCAATTCGAGAGAGACTTGATGACAGTATGGCAGACGAAGCTAAGGTATGTTTCCAGTTTGCTACAGATTTCTTTAAAGAAATGATGACATTGGTGCCTAGCAAAGATGAGTAAAGTTTGGGATACACTAATTGAAATTGAAAAATACCTTGAAAGTCAATTTTACGCTACAGGTAGCATTATACACGAACCCGGAATGGATCGTTTTAATCAGCCAGGTTGGGTTAACAAAGTTTGGGCCAGCAGTCGCTACCGCCGTGCTCACATTGACGTAGTCGACGCAAGAGAAACTAAAGGATTGTGGATGATGCACTGTTGTGTATTTCCGCATTTAGATAATCCTGCACCTATCTTTGGCTTTGACGTTATTGCAGGCAAGAATAAGATCACAGGCTGCTTTATTGATTATAGCCCTGCTGGTGTACCTGATCACCCTATGATACAGTACTTTGGCGAAGAAGTCGGTCGCTACGACTGGATTAAAAAACGTGATTTACCAGACTGGGCACAGCGTATTTTTAGTCCGCATATGGTGGCAGCAGGCAATGTTAACAGTGAAGAAGAACTAGCACAAATTGCAAGTCTTGCACACATTGTAACAAATCACTACTTAGAGTGTGTAGACCAAACTAAGGGAACAGCCACCGCTGAAAATACTAAAAATGCACAGAACTTCTATGCTCAAAATCAGAAGCAAAACCCCCATACACCTAAGGTTATGGCCAGTTTAGGGCTAGATGAAGAAGATATAAAGGTATTTGTGCAAGAATGTTTGTTCCCTGAAATACGCTAAATATTGTACTATGAGAGCAAAACAGTTTTTATCCGAAGCCGCCCTAGCACCTAAGACATTCTACGTAAAGGATCGTCTTGAGAATCTTATTAATCGCCTTAAGAAAGGTGATGAATTTCTAACAGTAGACGGCGAGTACATTAAAGTACGTGCAACTCCTGATGAATTTAAACATCTTATCAATTTACTAAAAACTAACTATGATGCACAAGGCACAGTTATTAGTAACAAGAGAATGCCTAATGTTATCGGTGGCGTTCCTTTAAGTAAATTGATGAAAACTAACGACTTTGGCGGCAAGGCTGGAGTTAGTGCTAGTGGTGAAAGCGAAGGTGTACCAAATATTGGTCCAACTGTTGAAGCACTCAAATCTATGGCAATTTTTGCCAAGCTAGTTACTCGCGGTAAAAATGCTATTACTGTTGATGACGTACAAAAAGTTGCAGGCATTATGTCACAGAACGCAACCGAAGTAAAAGAAAAAGGTAAAAACGTTGCTACTACGTCAAGTACGTACAGTAGACGTGTTTATGACGAATCTAAGAAAGTACAAGATACTATTTCTATTGATATTAGATTAAGTACTCCTCCTTTTAATAGAGCTGTTAATGTTAGCCCTGCTGATAAGAAAGCATGGGGAACACTACAAGGAATTGTCAACTATGTTAACACAGAAAGTGACGTTGCCAAGTACAGCAGATTCTTTGCTAAGAACAACAAACGCGATCCGTTGAATATTGGAGTTGTTGGCATTAGTGGTGCTAAGACTGATATTCAAACTACACGCACAGAACCAGATGGCACTGAACGTCCATTGAGTCATTTGAGCATGAGTATCAAAGCTGGTAGTTCTATGTATGATCAAGCCAGTGGAATGAATTCTGACGGTATTGAAAAATTCTATGATATCCTAGGACTAAATCCTTTAGATGCCGCAGATGCAATGCAAGAGTCTGGATTTGTCAGTAAAGAAAAAGGTGCAACAGATACTCCAGCAGAGGCCAAGTCCCGTGTTGAATCTGTTAAGAACATTTATAAAATTGCAGCCATGCAGTTAGAACAACGTATCAGCGAACTTGATGATAAAGGTGAAGCTGTATATGTACACCAATTTTTAGGCAAACTAAGAAATAGTATTCAAGGCGACCAACAATTAGTCTATGTAAATTTTGATACTAGAGGCACATATAACAAACTTAACCCTCAGTTGATTACAACTCTAGCACGTAATATTG
>JACCED010780196.1_pt1 | contig 15782 bp, 15 predicted proteins | sample 7455021 | NCBI WGS metagenome assembly JACCED01 (sample SAMN15323456, study PRJNA562643) | freshwater metagenome | isolation source: river surface water | place: USA:Blue River Watershed | collected 2017-08-19 | reverse complement strand
TACGAATCAGAGCGCGTATATCTTCAAGTTCTGCAGCATTCACCTCCGCTGCGGAAAATCGTGAATCCTTTACCTTTGCTATTGCAGCTTCTGCTCGTGACAGATTGCGATCGGCAATGACCATCTGTGTAATAAATGGTCTACGTGATGCGATATTTGCGATTGCACTGCCAACTCCGCCTGCGCCGATAACGAGCGCTTTCATGGGTGGCCTCTCATATTTTCTTACACACGCTCCTCGTGAGCGTGTTTAGCGTAGGTTATCTCTCACGATAACCTTTGCCAAGTTCAGCCAAGTTGCACGTTAAGTCCCCGTAGCTCAGTGGATAGAGCAACCGCCTCCTAAGCGGTAGGTCGCAGGTTCAACTCCCGCCGGGGACACTCACTAGGAAAAACTATGCAAAAACTACTGTGCGATCTCCCACAATAAAGATCCGATCTTGCGCATAGAGACGAACAGCCTTTGCAAGCACACGCCGCTCGATATCGCGGCCTAGCGCAATCAAATCTTCTGGTGTTGATGTATGTGAAACATGGGCAACATCTTGTTCAATGATTGGACCTTCATCCAAGTCAGCTGTAACAAAGTGCGCGGTTGCACCGATGATCTTTACACCTCGCGCATGGGCTTGGTGATAAGGCTTAGCGCCCTTAAATCCAGGTAAGAACGAGTGGTGAATATTGATGATTCTGCCAGGAAGGGCTGCACAGAATTCATTAGAGAGAACTTGCATGTAACGAGCAAGCACTACGAAATCAATCGCTTCCTTCTCTACGAGGGCAAGGATCTCAGCCTCTTGTGCCGCCTTGGTTCCTGCGGCCACAGGAAGGTGTGCAAATTTAAATCCATGTGATTCGACGAGCCCCTTGAGATCTTCATGGTTTGAAACGACAACTGGAATCTCAATCGGAAGTTCGCCGAGTTCTAAGAGATAGAGAAGATCACGCAGGCAGTGGCTCTCTTTAGTCACAAGAACAAGAGCGCGCGGCTTGCGATCTGTTGGGCGAATACGAAGGGTCGGAGAGAATTTTCCTAGACCTTCACTCAGAGTCTTCTTCGCTGCATCAATTCCTTGGCTGGTCTCAAATCGAGTGCGCATAACGAAGGTATTTGTTGGCTCATCGGTAAATTGTTGGTTCTCAATAATGTTTCCGCCGCATGCCAAGACGGCGCTGGTCATCGCGTGAACGATGCCAGGTTGATCTTCACATTGCAGTGTGGCGATGAGATCCATGGCCAAAGCCTACGGCCTACTAGTGAGTCAGAGTAAATCTGCGCAGGCTCTTTGGAGCCCACCAGTTTCGTTCTCCGAAGAGACGCATCAGAGCAGGGACAAGAAGTGCGCGGACGATTGTCGCATCCAATAGGACTGCAAAGGCGACGCCAAATCCGAGCATCTTGATCGAAGTGACTCCGCTAGTCATAAAGGCTGCGAAGACAACGGCAAGCAATAACGCTGCCGCAGTGATGATGCGCGCAGAGCGCTGCAAACCGATTGCAACTGACTCAACATTGGATTTACCTGCCAAGTGTTCTTCTCTAATTCGTGAGAGCAGGAAGAGTTCGTAATCCATAGATAGACCAAAGACCACAACAGCTACCAAGATGACAGATCCAGTATCGAGCGTTCCGGTCACTGTGAAATCACCAACGAGCCATTTGAGGTTACCTTCAATAAAGATCCATGTGACAACACCCAAGGTCGCAACCAGTGAGAGAGCGTTGAGAAGAACAGCCTTTATCGGCAAGATGATCGAACCGGTAAAGATAAAGATAAGAATGAATACTGCAAAGCCGATCCAACCCAGTGCCCATGGCAGAGTTCGTGCGATTCCACCTTGTGAATCAGTGAAGTCGGCGGCAAGACCACCGATTAAAAGTCCATCAGGTTTATCTAGAGCACGCAGCTCTTTAATGAGTCGCTCAGCATCGAGTGATCGCGAACTTGTTCCAGGAATTACTTGAACGCGGATATCACTTCCAGCATATTCAAGTGCCCCTACTCGAGTGATTCCTTCAACTTTGGCTGCCTGGGCTAAAAATGAATTGAGTTGATCTTCACGACCGGCTCCCTCAGGAAGGATGACCTCAATCGGACTTCCCTCAAAACTTGAAAAGCGAGTATCAATTACTTCAGAGCTAATTGCTGCGCGATTAGATGCTGGGAGCACTCGTGAATCAACTTGTGCAAAGGCGATATTAACAATCGGTAACGCCATCACAATTAATAGTCCAAGTGAACCAATAACAACAGGAAGTGGTTTTGCCATCACGGCACGAGCAGTCTTGGCCCAACGTCCATCTTCTTTAGGCTTTAGCCCACTCTTGCGAGTAACGCCCTTATCAACGCGCTTACCCAGAATTGCTAGCAGTGCAGGAAGCGGAATCAGAGCTCCAAAGATTGCAAAGAGAGTGACGATAACGCCGGCATATCCAAATGATTTAAGAAAGTTCAATGGGAAGAGCAATAGCGCGCTCAGCGTCACCATGACGGTCAAACCTGAATAGAAAACAGTCTTTCCCGCAGTGCCAACAGTGATGATCGCACTCTCTTCTACGCTCTTACCGTTTTGCATCTCTTCGCGAAACCTATTGACGATTAATAATGCGTAATCAATACCAAGGCCAAGTCCCAGACCAGTAATGAGGTTGAGGGCAAAGACGCTGACATCGGTAACAAGGGTTAATAAGTAGGTGAAGAAGAATGAGCCAAGAATTGCGCCAACGCCGACTACAAGTGGCATCGCAGATGCAACGAGTGCGCCAAAGACAAAGGCTAAGAGAATAAAGGTCAGAGGAATTGCAATACCTTCGGCGAGCAAGAGGTCAGTCTTAATCTTTGAGTTAATTGCATCGGTGACAACTGCGCCACCACCTGCGTAAACCTCGAGAGATTTGTATTCGCCATCAAAATTCTCTGAGATTATCTTTCCAACTGCTCCGTAACCTTCAAAGTCAAAGTTTGCAATGTCTGCATAGATAAATAAGAATGCCGCGTTTCCATCAGTTGAACGTAGGTTTGGAGCACCACCAGTTGACCAATAAGAAAGTGTTCGCTTAATTCCCTTTGTGGCGGCAACTTCTTTCTCAAGGGCTGCAGCTTCTTGCGCAACAGTTGGATCATCAACTGATCGGTTCCCTGCATCTACAACAAGGATCGCAACTGGATCCTGCACCTTGAAGGTATCGGTGATGTAGTTGGCAGCCTTTGCAGATTCTGAGTTCATATCAGAGTAGCCACCTGAATCAAGTCTGCTAAATGAGAGAGAGCCGATGCCGCCTGCAACCAAGATTGCGATGATGTAAGTAATCAAAACGCTCTTACGATGGCCGACGATGAATGATCCAAGTCGCATAAACATGTCGTAAGTATGTACTATGTGATTCTTATGAGCGATTTATTCCCATCCACTACAGAGGATGAACGCGACCCACGCGAAGATATTGATGTAAAACGTGACGAAGATATCAAAGCGGATAAGCCGCCACATCACGACGAATAGCTCGAACTACTCCGAACTGGTTGTGGGTGCAGGCTTTGCCGAATCAGTCTTATAAAAGCCAGAACCCTTAAAGACCACACCAACACTGGAATAAACTTTTCGAATCTCACCTTTACATTCAGGGCATACGGTCAGCGCTTGATCTGAAAAGGATTGAACGGCTTCAAAGGCATGGTCGCAGGCGGTACAGGCGTATTGATATGTAGGCATCGTCACATTCCCTTCGAAGTAGCAAAGATATGAAGAAAAACATCCCCGGTGGGGTAGATGCACAGTCTAAAGAAGTGAGACTATAGATGCGAATTCAAGGGCTAACTTCGAGAGCCGGGAGGCAAAAAGTGAAGCGTTGGAGCAAGGCGTTAGCCGGTCTCGTTCTCTTCTTCACATCTATGGCGATGCCATTGGCGCAGGCCAACACACTCGTTGCGACAAGCCCAATCGCCGGATCTACTCTCAAAGCTGGACCAAGTGCGATCACGATTACAACTGAGTTTCCTCTCATTGAAGAGGGAAATGAAATCATCGTTACCGATCCCAACGGCAAGAGAGTCGACACAGGAATCTTGACTGTGCTGGGAACAGATGCAGTTGCAGAGATGAAACCTCTTGAAACATCTGGTGTCTACAAAGTCTCTTACCTTTTGCTCTCTGATTTTGATCTACCACTTGAAGGTTCCTATTCATTTACATATTCAGCCACTGTACTCTCGACGCCATCTGCTAGCGCTGCTCCACAGCCTTCTGCATCGTCAACTGCTGAGCCAGTGGGAAGCAATTTTGGAACCAACCTCTTCGTCATCTTTCTATTAGGACTTTCATTTCTCGTCCTTGTAGGAATGGGTGCATACGCACGTAAGATCTTTAAAGAGAGGTAATTTATGGCGCTTGACGCACTTTTACTGATTTCAAAATATCTCACCTTCATCTCCAGCTTTGCAGTGGTGGGATTTCTTCTAGCAATGAGTTTTCTCCTCATCAATAACGATGGCGCTCTTTCGCAGAGCGCATTAGCACTGCGGAGAAAAGCATCGACTATTGGCCTGGTCTGGTTTTCTTCCAGCGCTCTCTATATAACTGCAACCCTTGCAGATATCTTGGGAACGGGATTGACGCAGGCACTGGATATCACTTCACTTCGCTCTTTTGTGACCCAAGTTGTCCTTGGCCGATACCTCTTTGCACAGATGCTGATCGCCTTCATCGTGGGATTTCTTATCCTGCGCATTACACGCGTCATACCTACCCTCTTCTTACTTATCGTCTCCCTCATATCTATTGCAGCACCAGCCTTGGAGAGCCATTCAGTTTCGGGTGGTTCACATGCGCTAGCGACGGGTTCGATGATTCTCCATATTGTTGGGCTATCTCTTTGGGTCGGTGGCCTCTTTGCGCTGAGTTACATCAAAGGTGAAGAGCGAAAGCCAGCAATTCTTCGCTTTAGTGTGATGGCTCTCTGGGCAGCAATCGTTGTTGTACTGAGCGGTCTGATCAATGCATGGGCACGTTTAAATTTCCGCGATGCCTGGGATACCTCATATGCACGCGTTGTAGTACTTAAAACAATCATCACCGCAGTACTTCTCTATATGGGATATCTCCATCGCAAGAATATTGCGCTCAGAGAGAAGATTGATTGGCGTGGCCTTGGACGATTGATCTCTGTCGAAGTTGCGCTGATGGCAGCGATCACAGCAATCGGCATCTGGCTCTCGCTCAATGCCAGCCCTGATCGCATTGTTGATCCAGTGATTCCGCCTGCTCCAACCTTTACCAATATTTTATTTGCTTACGAACCAGACCTCTTCTTTATTGGAGCACTTGTTCTTGCAGTGGCTCTCTATATCAAGGGTGTTGTTATCCTTAAAAAGCGCGGTGATGCCTGGCCTGTGGGTCGCACCGTTGCCTTTGCCCTTGGTATCTCTGCATTGGATTTTGCAACAAGCGGCGGCCTCGGGGTCTATGCGAAGTATTCATTTGAATATCACATGGTTGCGCATATGACTTTGGGAATGATTGCACCGATTGGAATAGTTCTTGGCGCTCCAATCACTCTTGCGCTTCGCACGCTGCCGCAAGGTAGGACTCCTGAAGAACGTGGACCACGTGCAGTACTTCTTACACTTCTACATTCACGATTTGGCGCAGTGATTACCAACCCTATTGTTGTCCTTGCCATCTTTGATGGTTCGCTCTTCCTGCTCTACTTCACTGATCTCTTTGGAATTTTGATGGCAAGCCATGCAGGTCATCTGGTGATGAATATCCACTTTATTCTCGCCGGATTCCTCTTCTTTATGATTGTCATTGGCGTAGATCCCAGCCCACGTCGCATCCACCACCTGGTTCGAATTGTCATTCTCTTTGCGGCGATGGCTATCCACGCCTTCTTCTCGATTGCCTTGCTATCGACATCAACCCTGATTGATCGCGGCTTCTACTCTTCGCAGAACATTCCATGGCTGGCATCAGGACTCCTGGATGACCAGCGAGCCGGCGGAAGCTGGAGTTGGGCAATGGGTGAAATACCAATTATTCTTGCCTTGATCGCAACCTTTATTCTTTGGATGCGTGATGATGCGAAAGAGAGTCGTCGCATCGATCGCAATGAAGAGCGCAAGGCTGCTTTAGGTGAACCCGATGAACTTGCACAGTACAACGCATATTTACAATCACTGAATACAAGAAAAGAGAAGTAAATGAGTAGCGATCTATTTGCACTGCCAAGTGAATACCAAGATCTGCGCGATAGCGTGCGAGCCTTGGCTGAGAAAGAGATCGCTCCATTTGCTCACGCTGTCGATGAAGATCATCGTTATCCGCAGGAAGCAGCAGATGCGCTACTCAAGGCAAATCTTCACGCCGCACATGTTCCGGCGCAATACGGTGGAGAAGGCGCAGATGCACTTGCTGTTGTTCTCATCATTGAAGAAGTTGCTCGCGTCTGCGGAGCCTCATCCCTTATTCCTGCCGTAAATAAATTAGGTTCAGTGCCGTTGATGCTGGGTGGAGATGATGCCCAGAAGCGTCGTTGGTTGCCAGAGCTCGCAAAAGGAAGAGGTTTCTCGTATTGCCTTTCGGAATCCGAAGCCGGATCTGATGCTGCAGCGTTAAAGACAAAGGCAGAGAAGACATCTGCTGGTTGGCTTCTTAACGGAAGTAAGAAGTGGATTTCAAATGCTGGAGTCTCTGAGTTCTATACCGTTATTGCTCAGACTGATCCGAGTAAGGGATCTAAGGGAATTACTGCATTTATCGTCGAAAAATCTGATCCAGGAATCTCATTTGGAGCACCTGAGAAGAAGATGGGTTTTAGAGGCTCACCAACACGAGAGGTTTATTTCGATAACGTTGAGATTGCAGATGATCGTCGCATCGGTGAAGTTGGTAAAGGTTTCTCTATCGCAATGGATACCTTGGATCACACACGCATCACTATTGCAGCGCAAGCGCTAGGTATTGCTCAAGGCGCTCTCGATGCAGCAGAGAAGTACTCACACGAGCGCAAGCAGTTTGGTAAAGAGATCTTTGATTTCCAAGGAATTCAATTCATGCTTGCTGATATGGCAATGAATATTGAGGCAGCGCGCCAACTCACCTATGCAGCAGCTGCAAAGAGTGAGCGCAACGATAAGGATCTCAAATTCTTCTCAGCAGCTAGCAAAGCATTTGCCAGCGATGTTGCAATGAGAGTCACCACAGATGCTGTTCAAGTTCTTGGTGGATACGGATACGTCTCTGATTATCCAGTTGAGCGCATGATGCGCGATGCCAAACTTACACAGATCTATGAGGGAACAAATCAGGTTCAGCGAATTGTGATGGCTCGCAATCTTCCTTAATTGATTCGTACGACCATGTCATACGTGGCATAAGCATCAACAGGAATGTCGTGTGTTTCACGAGGAAGATCTTCACCCGAGATCTCTTCAGGGAAGATGAGAGCAATGCTCCATGCACGCAGTTGTGGAAGTGCGCGATCGTAATATCCACCACCTTGCCCCAGACGATAACCGCGGCGATCAACGCGTAGCGCTGGAACGATAACAACTTCAATCTGCTTTACATCTTCTTCGGCGCTACCAATGGGCTCTTGAATCTTTCCGCGAGCCTTGAGATTGCTTTGATCTCCACCCCACTTAACCCACTCCAATCCAGGATTTCCATGGCGATCAGTAATTCGCGGAAGTAGTAATTTTTTTCCAGAGTTAATGATCTCTTGATTGAGTTCTAGGGTGTTGGGTTCATCACCATATGAAATGTAACTGGCAATTACCTCTGCCGATGAAATCTCTTTTGTCTCAACAAGATATGAAAATGGAGTATTTATAGAGTGTTCACTACGTTCTCGGCGATATCTCAATCGGAGATCAGACTTTTCATTATGAAAGTTCACGTCAATCCCCGAATTCAGTAGCTCGAACAAGTATGGTGAGATTATGGCAGAGCATGTAAGAGTTGATGAGTTTCTCTCATCCCTATTAGCTCTCTGCCAACCACTTGAGCCCTTCGATATGTCGCTCTTGGATGCCCACGGGGCAACCCTTGCCGCAGATGTCTTTGCCGGTGAACGCCTTGTTCTCAAAGAGGGAAGCCGCATTCGCTCAACGCAGATTGGCCTTGCCGCATCTATCGGTCGCGATCATCTTCCAACTCGTCCACATCCACGCGTTGTTGTTCTCTCTGCTGGCCCTGACCTAGTCGAACCAGGTCACACACTTGGCCCCGATGAAGAGTATGAAACTAATTCTTGGCTACTAACCACTGCAGTTCGCGAAACTGGGGCAGTGGCATACCGCGTTCACACAATTCCAGATGATGAAGAAGAGCTTAAAGATGTCATTGAAGATCAACTTGTTCGCGCTGATTTGATCATCATCAGCGGTGAACGCCATGATGATTCATTTGATCTGATTACCCGCACGCTTTCAGGGATCGGTGAGATCACCACAATTGATTTAGCGATTGAATCAAGTGGTCGCCACAATTACGGCACCATCGGTCCAGATAAAGTTCCAGTAGTCACTTTGCCTGGAGATCCAATCGCTGCCTACATCTCATTTGAACTCTTTGTTCGCCCGATGATTCGCACCATGCTTGGTGCTGCCACAATTCATCGCCCATCCGTGAAGGCCAAGCTAGAGAAGCCAATTACCTCTATCGAAGGTCAACGATCCTACGTTCGCGGAATCTTGTCTGAGGATGGAAAGTCAGTGACACCTCTTGGCAAGGGAGACTCATCGGCTCAAGATGAGCAGACAACCCTCTCTGATGCCAATGCATTTATCGCAGTCTCAGAAGGTGTTACCAACTTGGATGCTGGCGCCGATGTCACTGTCGTTGTTCTCGAACGCCGATATATCTAATTCTTATGTCTGCACATTCGTGGCCGATTCTCTTAAGTGATGGCGAACTAGAACTTCGCCCATTGCGTTTACGTGATCGCCTACGTTGGAATCGAGTGCGTGGGCGAAACCGTGAGTGGCTCCAACAATGGGAGGCAACTCTTCCGCGGGTAACAACCGGCCCTGCCGCCTCAACTCCACAGCTACCTTCCTACTTTTCGATGATCGCAACCTTTAACCGTGAGGCGCGTAACGGTCGCTCATACTCATTTGTGATCTGGAAAGGACCGAACCTCATTGGCCAGATCACGCTGGGGGGAGTCATTTACGGGGCTCTTCGCGGTGGCCATATTGGCTATTGGATCGATCAGGATTATGCCAACCGTGGATATACAACGCGGGCCGTTGAGATCCTTACACGTTTTGGATTTGATCAGCTCGGCCTGCACCGTATTGAAATCAATATTCGTCCAGAGAATGCGCCTTCATGCAAAGTCGCCGAAAAGGCCGGATACATTCTTGAAGGTTCACGTGCACGCTACTTACATATCGATGGGCAGTGGCGTGACCATGTCAGTTATGTGAAAGAGAACCCAACGGTCGAATAAAAAAGTGCTGGTCAGCAAGGGGCAAATCCACGGATGTGAAGGGCTCACCCCTTAATCTTGGCTCATCATGGCTTCTGGAATTATCTATCTGGCGATTATTGGCATGTGGGTTGCCTATTTTCTGCCACGCTGGATTCATAGCCGTAATGAATTTACCGGCAAGAGCGCTCAGCGCTATCGCAGCGCACTTGAAGTTGTCGCCGGAAATGTAAGTCCACTTTCAGAAGTAGATCGTTTGCGCGCACATCAACTTACCTTGACGCGCAGAAGACTTTTCTTCTCACTCATCGTTACATCATTCGTACTGACATTGGTAGGTGCAGTAATGCAAGCAGTTACATACACACTCATCTTGTTACCTGTTGCAGGATTCATCTTCTATCTTGCACATGTTCGCCACGAGACCAATGCTGAAAAAATTGCAAAGCGACGCCGCGACGAACTTCATCGCACTAATGCAGGTATCTCCACGACCAATTTGGCAGAAGTTGTTGCACCGCGAACAACTACCGAACATTGGATTCCACTTGCAGAGCGCGAAACCACAGGCGTCACAATCTTGCCTAAGGGAAGTCAGAAGGCAGCAAGTGAATGGGATCCACAGAGCGTTCCGGTTCCTACATATGTAAATGCTGCAAAGGCAGTTCCATCACGTCGCGTTATTGATCTGACTGAACCAGGAAAGTGGAGCGAAGAGCAAGAACTTCTTGAGCGCCAAGCCTTGGCAGCAGCATCACCATCGCGCGATGAGATCTTTGATCAGCAACTTGCAGAGGAAGCGATCACTCGCCTTCGCAATAATCGTGCTTCTAATCAGTAACTGGCTTTAAATCCAGCTCGGTAACCACATACGCCCATACCAGGCGTCATATGTCATGACATCTCCCACAAATACTGGGAGGAAGTAGAGAAAGTTAAAGAAGACCAATAGCGCAAAGGTAACGCTGGCAATCTGACCCCATCGCACATTCTGCGAGATAAACCAGCGCGCACAATATGCAATCGCCAGAATTACAAATGGTTGGAAGATAATTGAGTAAAATGAGAAGACAGTGCGATCTTGAAATGCAAACCATGGAAGATATCCAGCTGCCATTCCGATCACGATGATATTTGAGGCTGGCTCCATACGTCGCTTCACAATTGATTTAATCCAGAAGCCAATAACTACAAAGACTGCAATTGCACCGGTCCACCATAAGAAAGGTGTTCCCATAGCAAGAACTTCTTGTGAACACGACGATGCACCGCAGGTCTTTGGTGATTGGTAGAAGAAGGATGTTGGTCTTGATTGAATCAACCATGTCCAAGGGCTAGCCGCGTAGGTGTGCTTCTCGCTTAAGCCAGTATGGAAGTTGAGCATCTGCTGGTGATAGTAGATAAATGATGCAATTGGATTTGTCGAGTGATCTCGCCCCCACCCGCGATCTGAGAGAAACCAACCCGCCCAAGAAGTCACATAGATTGCAAGTGGAAGTAACCCAAAGGTGGCAATTCGTGTCAGAGTCGGTTTAATGAGATCGCGACCTGTGTGATGGGTAAATGCGCGATAGAGCGCTACTGCGCCAAAGATTGCAAGGAAGTAGATAGCACTCCACTTTGTACCAAGTGCCAACCCTAAGAAGATTGCTGTTGCAATGTAATTCTTGCGAATAAAGAAGTACGTGGCAGCCAAAATCAGCACGGTGAGGAAGTTATCGAGAAGAGAAGTGCGTGAGTGAACGAGCGCTAATCCATCGACTGCTGCAAGAAATGTTGTGAAAATCGTTAAGAACTGCGATCTAAAGAGACGTTGAGCAATTAATCCGATCACAATGATTGCAATAGTTCCAGCGATTGCCGTCGAGATTCGCCAGCCAAATTCGTCATCACCAAATACTTTCATTCCTGCTGCAATGAGCCACTTTCCCACTGGCGGGTGGACGATAAATTCAGGATCTGCTCCATCTACTTCTACGCCATAAGCCAAATAATCACGGGCGGCATCAACGTAATAGACCTCATCAAAGATCAGCCCTTTTGGTAAACCTAAGTTAATGATGCGCAGCAGGAATCCAAAGGCTGCGATCAGATAGATGCCCACGTAAGTAAGTGGGTATCTCAGTGGAAGGGTCACGAGAGCAAGGGTAGGCGCTTCTGTAAGTAAAGTGGAGTAATTCCTGAGAGAATAAGCGATGTGACCTTAACTCTTGCAGCAACTCCCCTTGGAAATCCTGGGGATGCAAGCCCGCGCTTAAAAGCTGCCATTGAAAGTGCGGAGATTATCGCTGCAGAAGATTCGCGGAGATTTCATCGCTTAGCCTCAGATTTAGGTGTCACCTTTACCGCAAAGATCATCTCTTTCTTTGATGGAAATGAAACCGCGCGCACCGAAGAAGTTCTGCAATTCTTACAGGCAGGAAAGCGCGTGCTTGTAGTCTCAGATGCAGGGATGCCGACTATTAGTGATCCAGGATTTAGGCTGACACGAGATGCGATTGCACTGAATATTCCGATCGTTGTTATTCCTGGGCCAAGTGCTCCAACAATGGCTCTTGCTCTCTCTGGCCTTGCAACAGATCGATTTACCTTTGAAGGTTTTCTCTCGCGAAGTGCTGGTGCGCGACAATCACATCTGGAATCACTTCGCTTTGAAGAGCGGACAATGATTTTCTTTGAAGCACCACATCGCATCACAGAATGCCTTGCTGACGCCGTTGAGACCTTCGGCGGTAATCGCCAAGCTGCAATCTGTCGCGAGATGACCAAGACCTATGAAGAGACAGTCCGTGGATCACTAGAAGAACTTCTGGCGTGGTCGAAATCCAAGGAGATTCTCGGTGAGATCACGATGGTGATTGCCGGAGTTCCAGCAGGATCTGCAGTAAAGACAGCAGAAGAGATGGTCGCTCGTGTTCGTGAATTTGAGTCAGCAGGGATGGATCGAAAAGAAGCGATAGCAACTGTGGCTAAAGAGTTCGAACTGCCAAAGAAGGTCGTCTACGCAGCAGTCGTTGATGCCAGTAAGTCGTAATAAGATGGCGACCGTGAAATCCTTCTATCTGACCACGCCTATCTACTATGTCAATGATGCCCCTCATATCGGGCATGCATATACAACTGTGGCAGGAGATGTCCTTACTCGTTGGCATCGCCAGCGCGGAGAGTCAGTCTGGTTCCTTACCGGAACAGATGAACACGGTCAGAAGGTAATGCGCACTGCCGAGCAGAATAACGTTGCTCCCCAAGAGTGGGTTGACCGCCTGGTTGCAGATGCATGGAAGCCAAATTGGACTGCACTCAATATTGCAAATGATGATTTCATCCGCACAACCGAGCCTCGCCACACAGAGCGCGTACAGAAGTTTCTGCAATCACTGAAAGATTCTGGCCATATCTATGCCGGAAAGTATGAAGGCCCATACTGCGTTGGCTGTGAAGAATTTAAATTACCTGGAGATCTCATCGATGCAGATGGAGAGAAACTCTGTCCCATCCATAGCAAGCCAGTTGAGATTGTTAATGAGAATAACTGGTTCTTTAAGCTCTCTACCTTCGCCCAACCCCTACTTGATCATTACAAGAATAATCCGGAAGCCTGCCAACCAGAGAGTGCGCGTAACGAGGTGATTTCATTCCTCGAAGGCGGCGTCTCCGATCTTTCAATTAGCCGTTCCACATTTGATTGGGGCATTCCTGTTCCATGGGATACCGATCAAGTTGTCTACGTCTGGTTCGATGCTCTGCTCAACTATGCAACAGCGGTAGGACTTACAGATGATGCAGCATCCGTTGGTGGCAAGAAGTTTGCTCAGACTTGGCCTGCAGATGTGCACCTAGTTGGAAAAGATATTTTGCGATTCCATGCAGTGATCTGGCCTGCCATGTTGATGGCGGCAGGTCTTGAAGTTCCACGTAAGGTATTTGCCCATGGCTGGCTTTTGGTCGGCGGCGAGAAGATGAGTAAGTCAAAGCTGACCGGTATTGCACCATCTGATATCACCGATCACTTTGGCGTTGATGCCTTTAGATATTACTTCTTACGTGCAATTCCATTTGGTAGCGATGGATCTTTCTCTTGGGAAGATATGAGCGCTCGATATACATCAGAGCTTGCAAATGACTTTGGAAACCTCGCATCACGCCTTGCTGCGATGATCGAAAAGTACTGTGGTGGGCTTATCCCAGCGCCTCATCGCGATGAGGCGTTAGCAAAGGCGCTCGAGGCAACTGTAGAGACTGCCGATAAGGCGATGGTGGCTCTTGATTTCCAAGGCGGAATTGTTGCGGCGATGGATTTCTGTAAGAAGGTCAATGGCTATGTCACAGAGAAAGAGCCATGGATCCTTGCTAAAGATCCAGCTAATCAAGGCGAACTCGAACAAGTTCTCTATAACACTGCAGAGTCCCTGCGCGCACTTGCCGTGTTGCTCCATCCAGTAATGCCAGCAACAACAGAGATTTTGTGGCAATCACTTGGTGCACAAAATTCACTTGGTGCAATCGGCGATCAAAAAGTCAGTCAGGTCGCACAATGGGGTCAGTTGCCACAAGGTGCGACAGTGACAAAGACTCCGGTTCTCTTTCCCCGTCTTGAGATTAAAGAGTAAATATCCCAATGGCCGATCGCCACAATCGAGATATCGACCGTCAATTAGCGCCAGCACCAGAGCCTCTGCCAGTTCCCTGCGTTGATGCACACGCACATATTGAGATCGTTGCCAATACAAACTTTGATTCACCTGAGGTTCGTACCGTCATCGAAGATGCAGCTCGTGCAGGAATTGATCGCATTGTTCAAGTGGGATATTCAGCAGAGCAATCACAGTGGGGTGCAAATCTTGCAGCGCTCTACGATGGACAAGTTTTGGCAGCGGTTGCGCTGCATCCAAATGAAGCACCGGTAGTTGAAGATCTTGAGGCAGATCTTGCGATCATTGAAGCCCTTGCCCAGCAACCTCGCGTGCGCGCAATCGGTGAGACTGGCCTTGATTACTTTCGCACTCCACCAGAACTTCGCGCCCGCCAACAAGAATCCTTTAAGTGGCATATTGATCTAGCAAAGCGCACAAAAAAGGCGTTAGTGATCCACGATCGAGATTCCCATGATGATGTCTTATCCGTCTTGCTAGAAGTCGGCGCTCCAGAGAAGACCGTCTTTCATTGCTTTTCAGGCGATGTCGAGATGGCAAAGAAATGTATTGAACGCGGCTACATCCTCTCTTTTGCCGGCACTGTTACCTTTAAAAATGCTCCAGCACTTCGGCAGGCGCTAGCAATTACCCCGATCGATCAGATCCTGGTGGAGACCGATGCTCCCTTCTTGGCACCAACTCCATATCGCGGTGCACTTAATTCACCGGCGCAGATTGCAACGATTGTGCGTGCGATGGCAGAAGAACGAAATGCGGACTTGGCTGAATTTGCAACAGCACTATCAAATAATGCAGAGCGCATCTTTGGCTCCTTTGCCGCAGGTTCAACGCTGTGAGCCTTTTAGGAGCAGCAGAGATCCGCGAGCTGGCAGCACAGCTTGATCTCAGACCATCTAAATCGCTAGGACAGAACTTTGTTATTGATGGCAATGTCTGTCGCAAGATCGTTCGTGTGGCAGATGTGCGATCAGATGATGTTGCACTTGAAATCGGACCAGGACTTGGTTCATTAACTCTTGCCTTACTTGAAGAGGCTGCATCAGTTGTTGCCATTGAAATCGATCCTCGACTTGCAACACAACTTCCGATAACAGCAGCCCTCCATAGCGATCGCCCATCACAATTATCTGTTCTCGCATGCGATGCGTTAGCAATCCGAAGCCTTGATGTTGCGCCAACAGTGCTCGTAGCAAATCTTCCCTACAACGTATCTGTCCCAGTCTTCCTACATCTTCTTGAATTCTTTCCAACCTTACGCTCTGGCGTAGTTATGGTGCAGGCAGAGGTTGCAGATCGCCTTGCGGCAAAGCCCAATAGCAAGGAGTACGGAATTCCTAGCGTCAAGGCTGCATGGTGGGCAGATGTCAGCGGCGCAGGATCTGTTTCGCGATCCATCTTCTGGCCAGCACCAAATGTTGACTCCAAGTTAGTTGGCTTTAAACGCCATGCCCCATTGGGTGATGAAGTTCTACGTAAGAAAGTCTTTGCCATTATCGATCTGGCATTTGCTCAACGGCGAAAGATGCTCCGTTCAACCCTTTCATCGATGTATGGAAGTTCAGCCGCTGCAGAGGCCCACCTTGAATCTGTTGGAATCGATGGCACTCTGCGCGGGGAAGCGTTGACCATTGAAGATTTCTGCAAAATCGCCCAATAAGCAATAAGGTCTACACGTGGCAAAAGAGAGCGTAACG
>JACCED012445008.1_pt1 | contig 15793 bp, 11 predicted proteins | sample 7455021 | NCBI WGS metagenome assembly JACCED01 (sample SAMN15323456, study PRJNA562643) | freshwater metagenome | isolation source: river surface water | place: USA:Blue River Watershed | collected 2017-08-19 | reverse complement strand
TGCATCGAACACCGCGATCGAAAATGCGGTGAATGCCAGATAGTTCCTTGGTTTGCACTGGCTGGGCGGGCCTGTCTTGGATGCGGTATGCATTGCTCTCTCGCACACACGGCAATGCGGGAGACCATTGTCCTCGTCTTTCCATGCTTGGGTCCCATCCAGCAAGACGACATCCACCGCGTTTTGGCGAGCGATTTCAGCAAGCTGGTCGGCTACTGCCGCAGCCGTGGGCTCTCCGTTACCGCTCAAGCGGAGGAGTTTAGCGTCCAGTCGATTGGCACGGCGGGAGACCAACGCAACGCCGAAGTCGTCGTAGCGCCGCAGCGCAAGATCCACCGCGAGTACTGGCGAAAGGTCAGCCATTCTCGGAATGGTAATCAGGCAGTCTGGATCTTCACGCCGCTCACTTGGGGGATAGATCGTAGCAACGAACGCCTTCCCGATGTCGGATGTAAATCTTTTCGTTGGAGATGGTTGGCGAAGGAATCCACAGTGCCTTGACGTTCGTGCGCCCCAACTCCTTGTACCCTTGGGGTGAGGCGTCCACCATCAACAGATTGTTCCCATTGTTCGCCACGACGAAGAACTTCCCGTCCGCAAGAATCGGCGAGGTGATCGTGGATGGAACCTTTTGTGTCCACGCGACCTGACCGGTCAGCAGTTCTACGCAGCGGTGGTCACCATCTTCGAAAAGGAATGCGTGACCATCATGGATGACAGGGCTGCTTTGCGAGCGGCGCGCGTCGGTGGGATGATTCCAGAGGGGAGTTGCTCCCGAAGAGGAGAGGCGGTAGGCGGCGAAACCAATGTTCTCTTTGCTCGAGAGAACGGCGGCGATGTCGCCATGGATTGCTGGGGTCGAGTCACCGCCGCCGGGAGTGGTCCAGACGACGGCGCCTGAGGTTGGGTCGATGGCTGACAGTTCGCTACGGCCGTTGATGAGGATGAAGCGTTTTCCATTTGATTCCCAAACTGCTGGAGACGCGTTGTTTCCAGCAACAGCTGGCTGCTCCCAGAGAGGTTCTCCGGAACGGGTGTCAAAGGCTGCGAGCTTGCCAGCGAGCAGGACGAGGGCGTTCCCGACCACGATGGGTGAGGAACCGGGCGCTTTGTTGGGAAGGGGCCGTGACCACGCGATTTTACCTGTCTCGACGTCCATTGCGTAGACGTTGGTGCTGCCGAGGGCAAAGACCTGGCCATCGGCGACACAAGGCGTGCTCGAACAGTTCCGGCCCTTTGGTTCGCCGGGTGCGCGTGTCGTCCAGAGGGTTTTGCCGGAGGCTGCGTCGAGGCAGATGACCGTATCCTCTGCCACGCGTCGGGACGCTGGAATAGCCTCCAGCACGGCTTGTTGGACATGATCAGCGAAGCCTTGTGCAGTGACCCACTTTTCGAGTTCTGCTTGTGATGCGAAGGGCTTATCGATGCGTTCACGGAGCTTGTCGTAGTCGGGGAGGGGGATTGCCAACTTGCCCTTCTTGAAACGGTTTCGCACGAAGCCGCCGAAAAACTCCTTTTGCTTTCGGTTGAAATGTTCCTCGATGAACTGCTCAGTGAAATCGTCCAACTTCTTGCCGCGCAATGTCGGGGGAAGGTTTTCGCGGGTGGTCTCGATTTTTTCCACGAGTTCTTTTCCGAGTGAGGAAGGGTTCTGGTGGTTCAGGCGGGTGCGGAGGATAAGGTCCGTGATGGTGCGGGTTTCACTGGGTTCGTCACGGTGCCAGACCACGGAAAGAAAGACGCGACCGTTCGAAACGACCGCGCTGCCGTGGCCTCCTTCTTCATCGCTGGGAATGGGGTCGCTTTCCCAGAGTCGTGTTGGGCCCTCTGTCGGCCAATGATTTGCGAGCGATTTGCTGTCCGGCAGGGTGCCATTTCGGAGTGGGCCGCGCCACTGGGGCCAATCGGCAGGACTGGCGATCGAAAGGCTGAATGGGGTGAGGAGAGCGAGGAGGAGGGAGCGTTGGAGCATGGCTTTTTGTTGAACAACGGTATGGCGCGTCGGTTGCGATTAGGGGGTTAGTCAATAACGGCCCCACAAACGAGTTCCAGAACTCTGCGCAGACCATCATCTCCGGAAAGGCTGCCCTCGTTGTAGTGGGTTTTTGGGATGGGTTGCCACGCTTCCCGCGACGTATCGGTGAAGGCGGGTTGTGGTAGTCCGGTAAGGTTGGGATCGTATTGCCCATCCTTCCCACCGAGTTTGTAGATCACGAGGTCGAGCGAGGGCACAATCAAGAGACCGAATCCCCCTGCACCGCTCTTGAAGAACGCATCACGCGGGGCTGCGAGGACGTGCCCGTCCGCATTGTTCTCAAATTGCAGCACATACGGAGTGTGGGGATTGTCCTTTGAGGCGCTTTGGCAGGCGTTGATGTAGGCGGAGGGAATGAGCTGTCGATCCTTCCATCGACCGCTTTTTGAGAGGCAGTATCCGAAACGGAGGGCGTCGGTCGCGTGAACGGCGATGCTGCCGGCACCGTTGGGGTGCGGCATCCGGAAGTCGCCGCGCTGCAGGCAATAGCCCCAAGACTCCCAGCCCATTGGGTCGCCAAGACGCGTTCGGATGAAGTCCTGAAGATCCATTCCGGTGACGTTCCGGAGAACGAGTGAGGCAATGTGGGGAGCGGGAGAGGAATAGGAGAATCCGGTTCCCGGGGCGGTCCACAGGGGAACGCGGAGGGACGATTGATCGAGGTCCCGAATGTTTTGTCCGGGAACGGGTTTGAGTGGCTGAGATTTGCCGTGGACCCAACCGGACGGCGACTGGCCTTCTCCCCAGGTGCCCGCGGTCATGCAGAGGAGTTGGCCGAGGGTGATGTCGGCCTTGCGCGGATCATCCAGAGGGAAGGCTTGTGGTAAAAGGGATGGAGTGAACACCTTGGTGTCGAGTCCGTTGGGGAATCGGTCTTTGTGTTCCTCGAGCATGATTCCGCAGGCGATGCTGGTGTAGGCTTTCCCGGTGGAAGCCATGTCGGGATTGGCGTTCCGGCTTGCACGGCCGAAGTATTTTTCGAACACGAGGTAGCCGCGGCGGAGGACGAGGAGACCTCCGTTTTGAGTGCCGCGTTCACACACCTGGAATGCGGTGTTGAGGCGCTGGGCATTGAGGCCAGCCTTGGCGCGAATTTCGGAGGGCTCGGTGAGTGTGCGCCATCCGCCTTGGGAATCCGGCAAAGGAAAGTAATCGTCCGCCTGAATCTTCGCGGCGAGGGTGAGGACGGAGAGGGCAATGATGAGGAATCGGTTCATGCGGCGCAGGGGGGAGATGGTGTGGATGAGCGCCGTCTCAGAGGCTCCACTCTGCGATTTTCCGGCTGTTGATGAAGAAGGTATGGGTTTGACCGATGCCTTTCACCTCGATGGCGCCGCGGTCTTCCAACTCGAACTCATTTTGCAGCAGTTCAGCGGTGGCGGCGGAGCAATGGACGCGACCAGCGATTCCGCTGCTTTCCATGCGGCTTGCGAAGTTGACGGTGTCTCCCCACAGGTCGTAGGTGAACTTGCGGATCCCGATGACACCGGCGACGACGGGTCCTGAGTTCAGACCGATCCGCGCTTGGAGGTCGGTTTGGTTCACTCGGTTGATTTTTGCGAGCGCATCAATCATCGCGAGGGCCAGATCCGCTGCGGCTTGAGCGTGATCTTCACGGCCTTTTGGTGCGCCGGAGACGAGCATGTAGCTGTCTCCGATGGTCTTGATTTTTTCTAGGCCGCTTCGTTCGACGAGGAGGTCGAAGGTGGAGAAGATGGCGTTGAGCATTTTCACCAGTTTCTCTGCGGTGGTGGTGCGCGAGAGTTTGGTGAAGCCGACGAGGTCCATGAAGAGGACGGTCACGGCTGGGTGCGAGTCTGCGATCAGTTTTTCGCCGCCCTTGAGGCGTGTGGCGATGGGGCGCGGAAGGATGTTGAGTAGAAGTTTTTCGGTTTTCTCCTGCTCTGCGACGACGAGTTCGTGCTCTTTTTTGATTTGGTCCAATCGCTGGGCGTCGAGGTCGCGTAACTTCTTCTTTTCGAGTGAGGTGGTGACGCGTGCACGGAGGAGGACCGGGTCGAACGGCTTTGGCAGGTAATCTTCGGCACCCATCTCGATGCAGCGCACTGCATCGCCGGTGTCTTGGCTTCCGGAGATAACGATCACGGGCACCGGGAGTCCGCGTTCCTCTTTCAGTTTGGCGAGGACCTCGATACCGGTGACTTCGGGCATCTCGATGTCGAGGAGCATGAGGTCGAACGGTTCCTCGGCGACCTTTTGGAGAGCGTCGCGTCCGTTGGAGGCTTCTGTGATGCGTTCGAAGCCGAGTTGTTTGAGTTGTTTGATGATGCCGAGGCGCATCATTCGGCTGTCGTCCACGACGAGAATTTTTGCGGCGTGAACGGCTTCTTGGGTGGTGACCGTCGCGGCGGTTGTTGGGGCGGGTTCGTGGGCGGGGCTGTCGAAGTTGAACAGTGCGTGGGGGGTGGCTTCGTCGGACATAGGGGTGGGATGATCAAACGGGGGAGAGGGCGTGGATGCCTTTGATGATGGCGCCCGGAATTTGTTGAAGGGGAACGACGTGATCCACGATCCCGAGTTGGATTGCGGCCCGCGGCATCCCGAAGACGACGCAGGCTTCTTCGTGTTCCGCGATGGTGTGTCCGCCCGCTTGTTTGATGGCTTGCATTCCGAGGGCGCCGTCGGAGCCCATCCCGGTGAGGATAACGGCGAGGGTTTTATTGCCGGCGGCGTTGGCGGCTGATCGGAAGAGGACGTCGACGGCGGGGCGGCAGTAGTGGACGGGAGGCGTTTGGGAGAGGCGGGTTTTGTAGGTGTTACCGACGCGGTGGATGGTGAGGTGATAGTCGCCTGGGGCGATCACGCACATGCCGTTTCGGAGTTCTTCGCCATCCTTTGCTTCGTGGATTTCGTACTTGGAGAGGCCGTTGAGTCGGTCTGCGACGGCTTTGGAAAAGAAGGGAGGGATGTGTTGGGCGATGGCGATGGGTGGGAGGTTTCCGGGCAGGTTGGGGAGGACCTCGCGCAGGGCTTCGACACCGCCGGTGGAGGAGCCGATAACGATGAGGCGGCGGTCTGAGCCATGGGTGGTCGGCGCAAAGGGGCTTGGGTTCGCCGATGAGGGCAGGATTTCCTCCACGAGGTGGCTGGAAGTGCGTGTGACGATGGGTTTTGGAGGCACTGGCGCGCTCGTTGGAGGCGGCGTGGGGGTGAGGCGTCGCCGCGCGCGCGCTGCGGCCTTCACGTGGAAGGCGAGTTTGTTTGCGAGGTGGCCGATGGACATGGAGCCATCGGGTTTGGCGAGCACGTCTGCAGCGCCTGCGTCCATGGCTTCGAGCGCGTGCCGCGAGCCCTCTTGGGTGAGAGAGCTGATGACCACGACGGGAGGCATGGGAGGGTTTTTTTGGAGGAGACGGAGGAAGGTGAGCCCGTCCATCCGAGGCATTTCAAGGTCGAGCGTCAGGACATCTGGCAGGAGTTTGGGCATTTTTTCCTGAGCGATGAGGGGGTCGTTTGCGGTTCCGACGACCTCGATTTCGGGGTCGAGGGAGAGCGCGTCGGAGATGGCTTTTCGGACGAGAGCGGAGTCATCGATGACGAGCACTTTGATCGTGTTTGGGGAGGACATGGGTAGTGCGGTGCGGTCAGCGCGGCTTCAAAAAGATGCCTTGTCCGAGGGGGCGGAGGCGATGCGGGATGTTCATCAGGCTTTCGGAGTGCCCGATGAAGAGGTATCCGCCGGGGGCGAGTTGGTTGGAGAGGCGGCGGATGACCTCGGATTGGGAGGGGGTATCGAAGTAGATGAGGACGTTCCGGCAGAAGATGAGGTGTTGGTCTGGGGGAATGGGATAGTTAGTTTGGAAGAGGTTAACCCGCTTGAGGTTGACGCGTGAGCGGATGGTGTCTTTGACGCGGGCGTGCCCTTCGAATCGGCGGTGTCTTTTTTGGAAGTAGCGATGGAGGAGGGGGGGGGAGGGGAGTTCGAGGCGGCTGAGTTCGTAGATGGCGGATTGGGCTTTTTCGAGCATCCGTGTGGAGATGTCGGAGCCATGGATTTCCCACGGGAAGGAGCCGTGTTCGCGTTCGAACTCGGCCATGACGATTCCGACGGTGTAGACTTCTTCTCCGGAGGACGAGGCAGCGGACCAGCAGCGGACGGGGTTTCTGGATGTGGCGAGTTGTTTATGGAGGGCAGGGAGGGCGTGTTGGGTGAGGAAGTCAAAGTGGGCGCGTTCGCGGAAGAAGTGGGTGTGGTTTGTGGAGATGAGTTCGATGACGATCCCGATTTCCTCTTCGGAGCGGGAGTTCCTGAGGACGTCGCAGTACTGGTCGAAGGATTTCAGACCGAGTTGGATGCGTCGTCGTCGGAGGCGGCTGGCGACGAGTTCCTGTTTATGGGGGCCGAGGTAGATACGGCTATGCCGGTAGATGAGACCGGTCAGGTATTCGTAGGCGGCTTGGGAGATGCCAGGGTCGGCGGACATTGAGGGCGGGGATAGTCCGCTCAGAAGTCCTTGAACTCGTCGGTGGCCGTGGACCTCCCGCCTTCTGGAGCTGGCGATGAGGTTGCGGCGGCGGGTTCATCGGGTTCTTTCGCGGGAGCGGGTTCTGGGTGGGTTGAACTCGCGAGGGCGGGTGATTCCCCGGAGATGCCGACGATTTCGCGGAGGCGTTCGGTGAGGCCCTTGTGGACACCGGATTGGGCGCTGAGTTCTTCGGCGGCGCTGGCGCTTTGTTCGGCGTTGGAGGCGCTGCTTTGGGTGACTTTGCTCATCTGCACGATGGCGGAGGAGATTTGTTCGATGCCGAGCGCCTGTTCTTTGGCGGCCATGGCGATTTCGGCGACGAAGGCATCGGTTTGACGGACTTTCTCGCCGATTTTTTTGAAGGATTCACCGACCTTGATGAGGCTGAGGGAACCGTTACGGCTGTTGAGGATCGCGGCTTCGATTTTTTCGGCGGTCTCGTTTGCGGCGGCGGCGCTTCGTTGGGCGAGGGAGCGAACTTCGTCGGCGACGACGGCAAATCCGGCTCCGGCTTCTCCGGCGCGTGCGGCTTCGACGGCGGCGTTGAGGGCGAGGATGTTGGTTTGGAAGGCGATTTCGTCGATACTTTTGACGATTTTAGCGACCTCGCCGCTCGAGACCTCAATGGATTTCATGGCGGCGGTCATTTCGACCATGGTGGCGGAGCCGCTTTGCGCTGCGTTTTGGGCCTCGCTTGCCATGTTTTTGGCTTGGAGCGCGTTATTTGCGGTCGAGTGGATCATGCTGGAGATCTCTTCGAGCGATGCGCTGGTTTCTTCGACGGCGGCTGCCTGCTCGCTGGCGCCTTCTGCGAGGCGTTGGCTAGCGCGTGCGACTTGATCGGCGGCGACGTAGGACTGTTCGGCACCGGTGGCGAGTTCTTCGGTGATTTGTTTGAGGGGCGGGATGGTTGACCGGTAGAGGAGAAGGATGGCGATGTAGACGCCGATGAGGACGACGGCTGCGCCGATTAGAATCATCTGCAGGGAGCGTTTCTGGCTTGCGGCGGCGGCAGCCTCATTCTTTTTTGCCTGAGCTTCCGCGAGCTTCACCACCTCATCAATGATTACGCGGTGTGCGTTGTAGACTTTGGAGAGGGCGTCGTAGGCTTCTTGGGCCTTGAGCTTGTCGCCTGAGAGTGCGGCGGGGAAGAGTCGGTTCTCGGCAATGGTGAAGAACTGCATGACCTGTTCATGGGAGTCCACGGTGAGGCGTTTCCGGGTTTCATCGATGATGAGTTTGTTTTCCGTCCAAAACTTGTGCCGGTCGAGGTACTGGGTTTTGAGTTCGGGGAGTTTTTCGGAGAGTGTTTTGAGCTGAACGGGGTTGGTCTCGAGCATGCCGCGACTGGCGATTAGGTAGCTCTCAATGATGTAGGCCGGCGGGGGCAGGATATCGGCGACGAGATCTTTGTCGGCGATGATGCGTTCGTAGACGGGGCCGTTGATCTTGGTCTCTTCGAGGAGGTGGTTGACGACGAGCCCTTCGACGATGATGGCGACGGTCACGATGGCTGCGAAGAGCCGGGTGAAGGTTTTGATATTGACCATAGTGTTTGCCGTTGAGTTGGAAATAGAGATGGATAAGAGGGTTACGAGGCGGATGGGGAGGCTTCGGCACTGGGTTCGAAGTTGGGCAGTGTGAGGTCGCCGTCGACTAGGAGGATTTGGTCGATATCGAGAATGGTTTTGACGACGCCCTTGGATTTGGACATTCCGAGGATGAACTTCGTTTCCACGAGGTCTCCGAAATCGGGGGTGGGTTCGATGTCGGCGTCGGTGAAGGAGGAGACGTCTTCGACGGCATCGACGATGACGCCCATGACGCCTTTGGAGCCGGTGGAGAGTTGGACGACGACGATGCAGGTTCGGTCGTTGTTCTCGAGCGGGGGGAGGCGGAATCGCGAGCGGAGATCGATGATGGGGACGATTTTTCCGCGGAGGTTGATGACGCCTTTCAGGTAGGGTGGCATGCGTGGCACCGTTGTGATGGGGCAGAGGCGCATGATCTCGCGGACTTTGAGGACGGGCAGGCTGTACCGTTCTTTTTCGACGCGGAAGGTGAGGTATTTTCCGGGGGTTGGAAGTTGTTCCGTTTTGGCCTCGATGTTCATGGCGGCGGGTCTGGTTGGACGTGGGGACGGTTCGCGCGGCTAGTTCTGTGTGGGGTTTAGGGCGCGGAGGTTGGTGACGGCATCGACGTCGAGGATGAGCGCGACGCGGCCGTCGCCGAGGATGGCTGCGCCTGAGAGGAGGCTTTGGGTTTTGAAAGCGTCGCCGAGGGATTTGATGACGACCTCTTTTTTCCCGAGCATTTCATCAACGAGGAGGCAGCGGGCGAGTGTGCCGGATTCGGCGACGACGATGATGCCTTCGGAGGGGCACTTCGCGATGGGATCGATGCCGAGGAGGTCGCCGAGACGGGTGAGTGGCATGAGTTTGCCGCGGACGCTGATGAGTTCGCCACGGCCTTGGACTGTGGTGATTTGGGCGTCATTGACGCGGAGACATTCCCTGACGGACAGGGTGGGAAGGATGAAGCGTTCGCTGCCGACGGAGACGAGGAGTCCGTCGATGATGGCGAGGGTGAGCGGGAGGAAGATGGTGAAGGTGGAGCCTTGGCCGAGGACGGAGTCGACTTCGATGCGGCCGCGCAGGCGTGAGATGTTGCCTCGGACGACGTCCATGCCCACACCGCGGCCGGAGATCTCGGTGACTTTCTCGGCGGTGGAGAAGCCTGGGGCGAAGATGAGTTCGAAGATCTCCTTTTCGGAGAGGGCGGTGTTGGGTTCGATGAGACCTTTTTGGAGGGCTTTTGCGAGGATGCGTTCTTTGTCGAGGCCTCGTCCGTCGTCGGAGATTCGGATGACGATGCCGCCCCCTTGGTGGAAGGCTTGGAGGCGGATGGTGCCGGTGGGATTTTTGCCTTTGGCTTCGCGTTCTGCGGGGGTTTCGACGCCGTGGTCCGCGGAGTTACGGATCATGTGGACGAGTGGGTCGGAGAGTTCTTCCACGATGTTGCGGTCGAGCTCGGTGTCTTCTCCAGCGAGTTGGAGCTGGATTTTTTTCCCTTGGGAGGAGGAGAGGTCCCGCACGAGGCGGTTCATCTTCTGGAAGGTGGCGCGGATGGGGACCATCCGGAGGGACATGGCGTTATGTTGGAGATCTGTGGTGATCCGGGCGAGTTGGCGGAGGAAGCGGGCGAGTTGGCGATCTTGGAGGGCTTGGACGTCGGGGTGTTGGACGACCATGGATTGGGCGATGACAAGTTCTCCGACGAGATCGACGAGAGAGTCGAGCTTTTGGGTGTCGAGTTTGACGAAATTGGTTGGGCCATCGGCCTGACCGGATTTGGCGTTCCGTCCGTTTTGTTTCGCGGGTTGTGCTGGGGCAGGATTTTGGGGTGCGGAGGATGCCTTTGGGAGTTCGGTTGGGGCGACCGCAGACGTTACTGGGGGCGCGGGTGTTGGCTCTGGTGGGTCGGATTTCGTTTCTTGAGGAGCGGGAGTGGGGGATGAAGACGACGGGTTTTCTGGGGATTCTCCGTTCAGGATGCGGCGAACGGAATCCATGAGGGAGTTGATGGGGACGCAGATGGGGGTGGATTCGTCGGAGGCGGCGAGGCGTGCGACGAGGGTTTCCATGAACCGTCGGAGGGCGTCCCCGCCGGCGAGAATGACATTGATGACGGGGGTGGTGATGGGGAGGTCCCCGCGTCGGGCTGCGTCGAGGAGGCTTTCGAGTTCGTGGGCGAGGAGTTTGACGGGGCCGAGGCCGATATAACCTGCGCTGCCTTTGAAGGTGTGGAATGCGCGAAAGACGCTGTTGAGGGTTTCTCGGTGGCTGGGGTCTTGTTCGAGGATCAGGACCCCTTTTTCGATGTCCTGAAGCAGGTCTTGAGACTCGTTGCAGAACTCGTTGAGGAGGTCGCGATCATCAACGGAACCGAGAGACATCGCAGGTTCCTCTCCGAGTGCCGCGGCAGCTGGCGCTGGGGGAATGGGTTTGGTGGGGGCAGCGGTCGTGGTTGCCGGGTTGGGAGGTGGCGGTGCGGTGCGGTTCGCAGATGGCTCGGTTTTTTCAGGGGTGTTTTGTGGAGTGTCCGTGGTGGCCGGTCGTTTGCCTTTGGCGGCCTTTTTCTTTTCCCACTCCATGAGGATGTTCTCAAGGCGGCTGTACCATTCGACGATGGACTGGATGGACGCATCCGTCCAACCACCGGAGGCTTCCACTTGTTCAAGGAAGTCGAAACCTTCTTCGAGGGCGGTGATGAAGGTTTGCGGGGCGCAGGTGGTCGCGGCGACGCCGGTTTCCTCGACGAGAGAACGCAACGCTTCAATCCCGGCTTTGGAGCCGGGTTCGAGCAACGCGAACTCTGTGGCGATCCGCTGAAGGTGAGCGGTGATCCCCTGGGATTGGCTTTCGGGGTGGGAGCCCATGACCGAGGTGTTGTCTAGAGCTGGGAGGGACACCAATCAGAAAGGCCGGTGAAAAAAACACAAGCAAAAAGAGCTTGCATGGCATGGGGGCCGCTGCGGACGCTTAACCTGTAGTCTGACCTTCAGACTGCCTCCCTTTTCCCCCCCGAAGGGATGGCATGCAACCAAACACGTTTTCAAAACGTCTCCTATGAGCGAAGCGACAGAAACGGTCCAGACGGAAACGGTGGGGCTACCTGAGCAGATCCACCTGCTAGCGAACTCGTTGGGAGAGAAGGTTCGCAAGTCGTTGAAGCAGATCGATGACATCAACACGCAGTCGCGGTTATTGTCGTTGAATGCGAAGATTGAGGCTGCGCGGGCGGGAGAAGCGGGGCGTTCCTTTGAGGTGGTGGCAACGGAGATGGGTGAGTTGTCGGACACGACGAAGCGGGTGGCGGTGCAGCTTTCGAGCAAGTTGGGTGGGGACATCCAGGAGTTGCAGAGCATTTCGGAGCGTTTGGCGAGTGACGTGCGCGGGAAGCGCCTTGCGGATCTGGCGCTGACGAATATCGATTTGATTGACCGGAACTTGTACGAGCGGTCGTGTGACGTGCGTTGGTGGGCAACGGATTCCAGTGTGGTGAATGTGCTCACGGCGCCGACGGACGCTCGTCGTGACTATGCGTGCAAGCGGTTGGGGGTAATTCTGAACGCGTACACGGTCTACCTCGATTTAGTGGTGGCGAACATGAACGGGGACATCATCGCGAACGGTCGTCCGGACCGGTACAAGTCGATGGGGGTGAACGTTTCGAAGCAGCGGTGGTTCAAGTCGGCGTTGCAGACGCAGTCGGGTGACGAGTTCGGGTTCGAGATTGTGCATGCGTCGCCGTTGGTGAGTGGCGAGTATGTGCTGGCGTATTCCGCTGCGGTTCGGCAGGGGGGCGAAGCCAACGGGGCACCGATTGGTGTTTTGGGTATTTTATTTAACTGGAGGGGGTTGGCTCAGACGGTGGTGGACAATACGCCGTTGACCCCTGAGGAGAAGCAGGTATCGCGGGTGTGCATTTTGGCGGAGGACGGGACGATTTTGGCGGATACGCAGGGTGTCCCTTTGTCGGGCATGCTGCATTTTCCGGAGCACGAGCGGATTTGGGCGACGGAGAAGTCGTTTGAGGAGACGTACGATGAGTCGGGTCGGCACGTGATTCTTTCGCATGCGAAGGCGCCTGGGTTTGAGACGTATTGCACGGGGTGGCATTCGGTGATTCTCCAGCAGGTGGGGGATGGTCCGGTTGTGAGGTGAGGTTTTCTTGGTTTGTTGAGACGGATGGTTGGTTGTGCGGCTTGATGCGGTGGCGGACGGGGGGGAGCATGAGGCCTGTCGATGATTAAGTACCTAGGATCCAAGCGGGCGTTGTTGGAGGTCATCGTGAACGCGATTGGTTCGCGGGCGGGGGGCGCGACGGTATTGGATCTTTTTTCGGGGACATCGCGGGTTGGGCACGCGCTGAAGGGGAGGGGGCACCGTGTGATTGCGAATGATCACAATGCGTATGCGCATGTGTTGGCGCGGTGTTATGTGGCCGCTGATCTTGAGGATGTGCGAGGCGATGCGGAGCGATTGATTAAGGAGTTTAATGGGTTGCGTGGGGTTCCGGGGTACTTCACGGAGACGTTTTGCGAGCGTTCACGCTTTTTTCAGCCGCACAACGGAGAGCGCATTGATGCTATTCGGGAGGCGATAGCGGGGAAGGGGTTGGAGCCGCATCTGGAGGCGGTGTTGTTGGTTTCGCTGATGGAGGCGGCGGATCGCGTGGATTCGACGGCGGGTCTGCAGATGGCATTCCTGAAGCAGTGGGCGGCCCGTTCGCATCGAACGCTGGAGCTTCGGATGCCGGCGGTTTTGGGGCGGATTTCTGCGGGACGCTGTGAGGCGCATCGGATGGATGCCTTAGAGGCGGCGGGGCGGTTTGATGTGGGGGTCGCTTACTTGGACCCGCCTTACAATCAACATTCCTATCTTGGGAACTACCATATCTGGGAGACGCTTGTCCGGTGGGATAAGCCCGAGGTTTACGGAATCGCGTGCAAGAGGGTTGATGTGCGGGATCGTCGAAGCTTGTTCAACTCGCGTCCGGGGTTTCGGCCTGCGATGGAGGCCATTCTGGCGGCGATTTGTGCGCCGCTCACGGTGGTTTCGTTCAGCAATGAGGGCTATTTGGATCGCGCGGAGTTCGAGCAGATGTTGGGAGGGATGTACGGGGGACGCGCGCGTGTTGAGACGTTGGAAATGGATTACAAGCGTTATGTGGGGGCCCAGATTGGCATCCACGACCGGCAGGGCAGGAAGGTTGGGAAGGTCAGTCACCTTCGGAACAAGGAGTATTTGTTTGTGGTATCGAACCCGCGGAAGCGCGCGGCCGCACGGGCTCGCGTTGAGGTCAGTGCGCGACAAATCTCCTGTGAGATATTTAAAAAACTTTAGCGATTTCTTTGGTGCGCAGCCTTCGTGCCGTCAGGGTCTTGCGATGAAATATTGATTGACCACCTACGGTAATCCGTTGAAGTTAGCAGCCTATGGGTATCAGCGTTAGCGGCATTTCCAGCCTTATCGTTTCGGCAGCTTCGTCTGAGTTCGCATCGATTGCAGCGAGTCGTCTTCAGCCGTATGGCCCGAAGCAGACCAGCGGTCCTTCTTTCCCTGCCTACAGCCCGAACATCCCGGGTGGCGGGATGTACGGACCCGACGGGAAGCTTGCTCGCATCAATGGATACGGGCTGAGCTTTCTTGAGAGGGCTTAGTTCGGAGACGGGCGCGTTTCCGAGGGTTACGAGGTCTCTGGCCCTTGGGCTCGGGCCTCGAGACCTTTCGGCGTGTGATGAAAGTCGTCAGGGGGTGACGACCATCTTTCCGTTCATAATGATCCAGTGTCCGGGAAAGGTGCAGACGTAGGGGTAGACGCCGGGTTCGGAGGGGGCGTTGAACCTCAAAACTTGTCCGGTATTTGGCTCAAGCAGTTTGGTGGCGTGGAGGATTCGATTGCTTGGAGGGATGAAGTGCTTGGCTACGCCATTCGGGTCCTTGGCCATTTCGTTGGCGGCCGTTCCCACTTCTTCAAGGGCACCGGGTTGGACAATCAGCAGGTTGTGTTGCATGAGGTCCGGGTTCGTCACCACGAGTTTCACGGGTTGTCCTGCTTTCACGGTGAACTCCGTTGGGGTAAAGAGCATGCGCTCGGGGACGGTCGCAATCTCTACGGTCGCGAGGGCTTTGTCCGCATCGAAGACCCTGTCTTTAGGTGTCGATGCTTGCCGATTGACGGTCAGTTTTCCTCCTCGGATTGAGGCGGCGCGGAGGAAGCTAGTGACCATCGCGGAGGCGGCGGGGTCGGATTCCCAGACCTTTCGAATCCCTTCGGATCCGAGGCTGCATGCAAGCGCGTAGCGAAGATGATCGCTCATCGGTCCATGCATGATGGGCATGATGGCGTTGTACGCATCTTTGCCACCGATGTGACTCGCCGAGATTGCTGCTTCGAGACGGACCAAACCGGATGGGTCTTCCGCGGCTTGCGCGAGCAAAGAGATGCTTTGGTGTCCAGCTTGGGTGTGCCAGTGGCGGAGCATGCGCACTGCTGCAGCCCGAGCATGATGGTCTGCGTTTGTGGCGAGGGCCTGCATCAGCTCAATCCGAGGTTTTCCGATTCCTCGCGCAATCCACATTGCCTCGGTGAGCCGTCGGGCGCCTTCACTGGATGTCCCCGATTGTTGCTTAATCCAATCGCCGAGAGCGGCGTCCACCTCCTCAGCGGGTCGTTCGCGTAGTTCGCGACGAGTCCAGTACCGGTAGCGGGATTCCTGCCGGGTCAGATTTTCTAGGAGCGCGGGCACCGGTGCCCCCGCGATGGCTGGAGGCTCTTGAAGCGTCGCCCCTTTGGGCAAGATGCGCCAAATGCGGCCCGAGGTGCGATCCCGGCGTGGGTCCCGGAGGGAGTACTGCGCGTGTCCTTTCACTGGGTTGTACCAGTCGCAAACGAACAGGTCGCCACGGGGGCCAAACCCCACATCCACAGGAATAAAGCTGAGGTTGCTGGAGAACAGCAAATCCCCGAGATAGTTCTCCTCGTAATGGCCTTCTTTCTCGAGCCATTGATGGAGTTCGATTCGGTTTGTGGGTTTGTAACGTGCTTTGACGAAGCAGCCTTGCAGGTCGGCGGGCCACATCGGGAAATCGATGAACTCCTGTCCGCACGTTCCCGAATACGCGGGGAGCTTCCCTGCAGCGGGGTGTTGCGCGGGGTATGGCGGGTTCGCGGCACTGAATGCGTTTGCGAAGATGGGGTGGCTTGCAACGTGGTTCCCCCACTGGTCGAACGTGACTCCCCAAGGGTTTGTGCTTGGGTAACTTCCGAAGGCTGTGAGGCGCTGGGTTGACGGGGTGAACTGAAACCAGCCGCTGTTCTTCAATCGCACCGGACCGTAAGCCGTCTCGATTTGCGAGTGATGAAAAATGGATTCGCGGATCTGGAGATCACCATCCGGCGTCCAAACGAAATCGTGAAGGGAATGGTGACTGTCTTCGCAGCCGAAGCCGGTGAGCACCTTCTCTCTGCGGTCTGCCTTCCCATCTCCATCAGTATCTTCAATCAGCGTCAGATGAGGCTGTTCCGAAACATACGCACCTTTCGCTGTCAGTTCGAAGGACAGCGGAATGTGCAGTCGGTCAGCCCAGACGGTGCACCGGTCCGCGCGCCCGTCTTTGTCGGTATCTTCGAGGATGATGATCTTGTCGTTGGGCTCTGCGCCGGGATAGGTGTGCGGGTAGGTTGTGGAGCATGAAACCCACAG
>JACCED011765716.1_pt1 | contig 15796 bp, 35 predicted proteins | sample 7455021 | NCBI WGS metagenome assembly JACCED01 (sample SAMN15323456, study PRJNA562643) | freshwater metagenome | isolation source: river surface water | place: USA:Blue River Watershed | collected 2017-08-19 | reverse complement strand
AGGATTACATAATTTACTATCTCACTGGTACTCAGTTTCAGGTGTTCCAATATTATTAAATACAAGTTTAAATATAAAGGGTCAACCACTTTTAAATGATAAAAATGATATAGATAATTGGGAAAAAGAATATAATTTTTCAATTATTAGATAATCAAATAATGGTATAATATAGAAAAAGGAGATTAAATGAAGCATCCGATTCTGGCAAACTATCCAGGCAACATAGATGAGATAGAATGGAAGTACTTAGATAAAGAAACATATATGGAGATAGAGGGTATCTTCACTAAAGGTGTTAAGTTATTTGACCCATTCTTAGTAGATGAATTTTATCCACAAGAAATGTTTGATGAATTGGTTGAAATATGTAAAGCCTCTGATCTTACAAAAGTTGATTTTTCTCATCAAATGAATAAGTGGGAAGAAGGAATTCAGATCCCGCAAAAATTTATAGACTATGCAGTAGAAAAAGTAAAGAGTTTATTAGAAATAGATGACGTTATGTTTGCATATCATATGTATGCACATCATCAAATAACGTCAGAAGGAAGAGTCCCAAAGTTGCCACTTCACATTGACTGGGCACCTGGATCATATATGGTAGACCTACATATTGGAGGAAACCGTGATTGGGGTTTTGTTGCTAGATATGAAAACTTTATAACAAAACCAAATCAGGCAGTAATCTGTCAACCACAATTTGATTTCCATTACAGACCTTCTTGGGCAAGCAATGATCCTAATGAATATTACCAGGCAATATTCTTTCATTTAATAAATAAGGATCATTGGTGTGTTCCTGCAGAAAGCAATATTCCAAACAGAAGTGAAGAATTAGAAAATAAATATCAGTTTGGACAATTCTTTAGAGATTCAGAAGTATTCAATGCGTTTCAAAATCAAAGAAGAATGATTTTTGATGGACCATATATAAAGATTTTAAATGAACTGGGAGATAAGATTCCGCCAATTCCTTGGGATGAAATTCCAACAGAAGAAGATGCTCAGATACACCAAAGAAAAGGTGTAATTCCAAAGGCAAATTCTGAAAATGCTTGATGTAGATAAAATAAAAGTAGCATATGATAATGCAAACTTTTTTAAATCTTTAGAAAGTTCTTACGAGATTGACCTACGTGTATGGGAAAATGCAGACACTAAAGTAGTAGATAAATCTTTAAACAACTTTAAGAATATAATTAAATTCTGGTCTAATGATTATAAATATGACACTCCAATAGTTATTATTTCTACTGATGAAACTGGTTATGATTTTTTAAGTGATCAGTTAAAGTCATTAAATTTTGCAGACGCAATACCAACTCAGGAAAAGTGGAACATCAACTATGGGCGGGGCACCTTTGGTTCAGGAGGATATTCTGTCATAGATGGCAAAAAGGTATTATTGTATTGGCAGGTAATTGGAAGTCAGGTAGAGTTTGAGCATACTGGTGATTTAAAGACTGGTCCTCATTTATTTACACATTCTATACAAACAGTATTGTTTGATAACTATAAAAAAACTGCAACAGATTTTCCAGGATGGTATGTTGAAGGTCAAGCAGATTTTGCTGCACTTATGTCTATATCAAATACCTTTGAGGAGTATTTGGTTCATAGAGAAAACTTTTTTAAATATGCTTTTATACCTGCAGGAGATAGAAGAAAAGAAATGAAAAATCTTTCTGCTACAGAGTGGTCTGATGTAATAAGATTTTCTCCTCAAAAATTTAAAGGTGTTCCACTAATAGATGAATATTACACTGGTCTTTTAGCATATGAAGAAATGATGTATAAGTTAACTCATAAAGACATGATGGAATTTTACAAAAGATTTGTAAAGGGAGAACATTATGATGATCTCTTTGTATACTTTATGAGAAAAGATCCTAATGCATTTTATAATAGTCTTGGAAAAGACCTAGTAGAGTTAGCAAAAACTATCAATGCATAATAAAATACTTGTCGTAATACCAGGATACTATGAAAGATTTCATATCAATACTATTGAGTCTGCAATAAAAAGAGCAAAGAATCCAGAAAATATATCATTTGCTATTTCATATCATGAAGACCACAGAATAGATACCTCACACATAAAAAATAAAATATCTAAATATGTAATACCAAAAGGTGAAAAAGTTGGTGTTAGTGTACCAAGGTCTATTCTTCCTCAATTTAAAAAGGATGAAAGTTTTGTATTAATCGTTGATTCTCATGTAATCTTTATGCCAGAATGGGATGAAGAATTATTAAATGATTATTATGATAGATTAGAAAATGCAAATAATAAAAAGATTATAATATCTGGAAGTTTTGGAAACACTACACCAGTTAGCCATTTAAAATATGACGATGCATTATCTAAGTATTTTAATAATGATAACTTTTTTAATGAAAAAATAAAAAGCAAAATATATGAGTTTTATGTTGATAAAGGAAAGTATAAAAGCGAAGAAGAAGTATATCCAAACTATACAGAACTTTTAAGAACCAGAATGCCTGGAATGACTCATCATGTAAACATGCCAGAGCCAGAAGGCGGATACCCAGAGAAAACTTGTGTGTTTTCTGGAGGGTTTGCCTTTTTTCCATCTGAATGGTTTGATAAATATAAGATTAGCCAAAAGTTATTTTTTGCGGGGGATCAAGAGGAAACTGGAATTAATATTTTTACAACTGGATATGATGTATGGATGCCAAGGTATCAATACCACATACACATGTCTGATCATAAGAAGCCATCTTTTCAGTGGATAGTATTTGAAGATAAGTTATGGAATGCACATTTATATATAGACATTGAGAAAGATTTATCTGGATTTAATTGGTTTTTAAATGTTTTAAAAAATATGAGATACGATGATGATATCATTAGAGAAAGGTCAATACAAGAGTTTTTTGACTTTCATGGACTTGACTCATCTATCTATAAGTGATACAATATATATGGAGGAATATTATGGAATCTAATAAGAAAAGTATTATCAAGACAATAACTTGGCAATTTGTCCACCTCGGATTTGTTGCTGGCCTTATCTATGCATTTACAGGAGAGTGGGAGTACGCTTCTCTTGGAGCACTTGCATACCTTACATGGGAGGCAACAGCCTATTATTTTCACGAAAGAGCGTGGGCAAAATGGGGTAAGGGAGTAAAGTAATGACTTATGTAATTACTGATGCTTGTGTTGATATAAAAGATAAGTCCTGTATGCAGGAGTGCCCAGTAGATTGCATCTATGAGGGTGGAAGAATGCTTTATATTAACCCAGAAGAGTGTATCGACTGTGGCGCTTGCGAACCAGCATGTCCTACAGATGCAATTTATTTTGACATAGACTTGCCAGAAAATAAGAAGAATTTTGAAAAAATTAATAAAGAGTTTTTTATACCAATTGGAAATCTCGGCGGATCAAGATATCTAACAAATAAAACTTTAGATCATGATGAAATAAAAAATAAGGAAAAATAATGCCAGCATATGAATATGACTGTATGTCCTGTGCTATTCGTTATACCAAGGTTAGAAGCATGTCAGAAAATGATCCAGGCTATCAATGTGATACTTGCAATCAGCCATTAGTTCGTGTATACTCTAATATAGGAGTCACGTTCAACGGCTCTGGATTTTATAAAACTGATAATAGAAAGGTATAATTATGTTTAGTATGTTAAAGTCAAAAGAAGAAGAGCAAGTATGGCTTTTAGACGCAAATGATCGCTGTGATAGATGCTCTGCACAAGCATACGTAAAGGTTATTGGAAAAGGTGGAGCCGATTTATTATTTTGTGGACACCACTATAACAAAGCAATGGATAATGCAGTTGGATATAACAATATGATGAAGTTTGCTATTGAGATTATTGATGAAAGATCTAGACTAGATGAGAGTCGCTCATCTGGGGACTCATACTAATGCAAAAAATATTAGTTACAATTGCTGGGTATTATGAAAGATTTCAAATTAATACTATGGAGTCATGTCTAAAAAGGGCTAAACATCCAGAAAGAATATCTTTTGCAATAGCGTATCACGAAGACCATGCAATTGATACATCACATATAAATGCAAGGGTAAGCAAATATATTATTCCAAATGGGGATAAGGTAGGTGTTCAAAAGCCTAAGAATATCCTTTCTAAAATGATTCAGGATGAAGACTTTATTCTTTCAATAGATTCTCATGTAATTATGATGCAAGATTGGGATGAGGAACTAATTAAAGACTATGAAGATAGAGTCAACTCTGCTGAAAATAAAAATATTGTAATATCTGGAAATTTTGGAAATTCTGTACAGATAGGAGACTTAGATTATCATAAGTGTCTTGATGAATATTTTAATAATGATAAATTTTTTAATGAAAAAATTACAAACGCCGTAGAAGAGTTTATTGTAGATGGTGACATGAGAACATGGGATGATGTAAAAGATGCAGATTACTACCAAGTTGTTCTTAATTCCATACCGTTCTTAACACACGGCCATGGAGATAATATAAGAGAGTTAAACAATATTTATTCTGGAAACTTTTCTTTTTATCCGAAAGCATGGTTTGATAAATATAATTTTTCAGAAGAAATATTTTTTGCTGGTGACCAACCAGAAACTGCTATGAATATCTATACAAGTGGTTATGATATATGGATGCCAAGATACAAGTATCACATTCATATGGTAGACCATAGTAGTACAAGGCCAGGGGTGTCATTTGAGTATAATGGAAAAACATTTTATGCAAATAGATACTTTGATATAAACAAAGATATTGCAGGTGCAAACTGGTTTTTAAAAGTAATCAATCAAGGATATGGCGACGAAAGGCCAAGATCAGTTGATGACTTTTTTAACTTTTTTAAATTAAACAAGGAGATATATAAAAATGTACGAATATAGAGTAAAAAAAATAACTAATGTCGTAGATGGAGATACCATCGACGTAGATATCGATCTTGGGTTTAACGTATCATTTTCACAAAGAGTTCGTCTTGCTGGAATTGATACGCCAGAATCAAGAACATCTGATAAATCTGAAAAAGCATTAGGTCTTGAATCAAAAGAATATTTAAAGTATAAGTTAAAAGATGCTAAGGTTGTTGTAATTAAAACAGAAAAGCCAGATTCTTCAGAAAAATATGGAAGAATATTGGGGTGGCTTTATGTTGATGGAGACACTGTATCAATTAATGATCACATGATTGAAGATGGTTATGCCTGGGGTTATCTTGGAGATACAAAGGTTAAAGATTTTGCTGCACTCGCTGCTCAAAGAGAAAAGGCAAAAACTGGTGGACCTAAGAAGTGAGGCAATGATTGAGCACTTAATTATTCAGGGTGCTCTTGAGGTTGCTGGTATAGATGAATATGGTGAAATAACATATTCTATAACAGATAAGTTGCAATCTGTTAATCCAGTACTGTATAATGAATTAAAAGATCAATTTGAATCGCATATGTTTAGGTTAATAGACCAAGGTCCGAAAACCATGAATTGGAGAATAAATGTCAGATGAAACAGAAGATATAATGCAAAACCTTATTTTAAGTGGAGCATTAGAGCCTGCGGGGGTGGACATAGAAACTGGTGAGTTTTTGTATACCTTTACAAACAAGTTAGAATCAGTATCTCCTGTATTACATAATGAAATGACTAATTACTTTCATCAAGAAATGATGTCATTGTGGCAATTAGGATTTATTAACATGGATATAACAAGTAACAATCCTACTGTTTCATTGAATGAAAAAGCATTTGACGAACAGGCTATAAAGTCTTTAACAAAGGATCAGGCTTATTCTTTAAAGGAGATCTTAAGAATCTTAAAACAAAAGTAGTATAATTGTTATAGGTGATTCTATGGAATATTTTGCTGGATCGTTCATAACATTTATATTTATTTTTTTATTTGGGTATTACAAAAGCAAAAAAACCTTTGTTCCAAAGAAAAAAACAATATATACTCAAAGTGAAATATTAAATACAATTAGAACTTACGCTGAGTATAAGCCAGAAATTATAAAATTTAATAAAGTTAAGAGAAGTCAGTCAGAAATACATAATGATAGGATAAATATTAAGGTCCTAATTATGGATGATACTGCTTATTGGATCAAAGATAATGTTTTTTATATGGCTAACCTAATGAATAATGGAATAGTTGATAAAGAAACAACGAGGATAGTTGACACAATGTCCATGAGTAGTGTAGAATTAGACAAGATGCTTTTTATAATGGACAAACTAAGAGAAGGATTAGAAAATGATAGTGGGGGTACAAGGTACTAGTAGTTTTGAAGACTACCATGTTTTCCTTCGTGCCATGGGAGTAGCCCTTTCTGGGTTACCACAAGATGATCAGTATTTTTATATTTATACTGCTGGTCCATCTAAGGTAAATTCTATGGTAATGGAATTTGTTAATGTTTCCGAAAAGGGAATGAAACTTCGTGGCAAAAAAATAAAGATGTACAAAGTTTCACCTTTATGGATAAGTGAAAATATAAAAGACTTTAACTATATTGTCTTTTTATCAAACGAAAAAGAACAAGTATCAAAGTTAGTAAAAGAAGCACAACTAGAAAATGTCGAAGTTGGAATATTTAGATATTGAGGATATATGTATATTAAATCATTAGAACAGATGGAAACAATTGTAAATAATAATAAGTCATTGTCATGGGACGGATGGACAGTTGTAAGTAAGTACAAATCCGATAAAGGTAGAACATCAAAATACGGCTCTTACGATGGCAAATATTGGTATATAAATAAGCGATTTTCCCCTGATGTAAATGGATGGAACATACCAGAAAGTTTCATCAATGCACAAACTTAAATGGAAAGATAATTCATCGTGTATCGATTATGATACTAATATATTTTTTGAAAAATATGAAGATGACCAAGCATTAAGGCCAGCCATAGATCAACTTTGTATGAGGTGTCCAGTTGTAAAAACATGCTTTGCAGTCGGAGTATCCTCTAAAGAATGGGGTGTTTGGGGTGGAATTTATTTAGAGGCTGGAGAAATATCTAAAGAGTTTAATAGCCATAAAACATCACAAGACTGGTCTGATATATGGCAAAACCTTACAATGGGTAAAAATGAACAATAGAGAAATAATTTATAAATGTCATTATTGTGAAAATTTTGCAATAACAACTAAAATAGATTCAAACATTGTGTATAACATATGCAAAATTCATGACAATAGATCGCTTGATGAAGTAGAAGATGATATGAATAAAATGTTTGAAAGACAAAGGGATTTTGAGTAATGTATACAGACTCTATGCGTAAGGCTTTTAGATCTTTAGATCATTTTGCACCTAAGGGATTTATATTAGAATTAGTAGATAATAATAGTTTTATTACTGTTCGTGCTTCAGAAAAATCTTTTATGTCTCTACTTGACGAAGATAAGCGTCGTGCTGTAGAATATATGGTAAGAGTTAAAAAGGCTCTTGAAGACAATGGCGCAATTGTTTTGTTAGTTCGTGAAGGCGGTAAAGAGTAATGCAAACATTTCTACCATCAGCAAATCCAGTAACCTCTGCTCGCTTGCTTGATAGTAAGCGTCTAAACAAGCAAATACTTGAATGCTATCAAATACTTAATGTATTATCTGGTAAGTCTAAAGGTGGTGGCTGGCGTAATCACCCAGCAGTTCTTATGTGGAAGGGTTATGAACGTGGTCTATGGCAATATGTTCAGGCTATGATTCGTGAGGCTAAATTGCGAGGTATTCGTACAGAAAACAATGAAGCCAATCTCAACAACCTAAAAGATCAATGCTGGGATAATTGGGGAGACAGCGCCCCCTCTTTTTGGAGTGACAGCAATAAACTTATGCGTGTAATTACTACACATAAAGCAAGTTTATTTGATAAAGATCCAATGTATTATGCTAAATTTGGTTATGCTAAGCATAGTGTTTATAATAGTCCATGTTGCAGTTCTTGTAAATATTATTGGGTGACACATGCAGAACGAGTCTAATTCAGAAATTTGGTTTGATGAAGAATTTCCACGAGATGGGGAAATTTCATTTTATATAGGAAGTTCAAATGTTTGAATTAATTATTTTTATATTGTTTATATTTTGTTTTTTATTTTTACTATTTAATAATGTATCTATAAGACAAAATAATTCAAAGATGCTATATGAACTTTTAAAAAGTAAAGCAAATGTAAAACTTTTAGAAAAACAAATTGAAGTGCTAGAAAATATGGTAGATGGAAACTTGCAGCAAGATTCTTTTTTTAAGTTTGTTTCTGACTCAAGAGATGTAGCATTTACATATATAGAGGACATGCAAAAAGAACTTATAAAGTTTGATAATGATATGAGATTAAAAATAGCAGAAAATAATATTGTAGGAATTGATAAAGATTATAAAGATAAATATACAGATCTTGCAACTACGCTATTTAGTGAATTAGATAAAATAAAAGAATTTTTACCTAAGGAAACAGACAATGGACGCTAGAGGTGTACCAACAACTATTTGTCCTTCTTGCGGTCATGATATATTTAAGGTATTAGTTAAGTTTGACCCTTCTGACTATGAAATAGGTATATATATGTTAGATTCAGAATGCTCAAAATGTGGAACATTGGTAACAGCCCCAACCCCAATCGATCATCCAGATTTTAATGAAAAAAATAAATACTAAATAGGGAGAAAAAATGAAAGATATTATCTTATCAACACTAACTGGTTTTGGATGTGGTGTAATTTTTGCAGCATTTAAACTACCAGTTCCAGCCCCACCAGTTTTTGCTGGAGTTGCTGGTATAATAGGTTTATGGCTTGGTTACGATATACTGACCAAAGTCATATCCTAGGAGGAAAATAAATGGATAACAAAACAAAAGCGATGCTTGCATCATACGGACGTTCAGTTCTTGCAGGTGCAGCAACACTATACATGGCTGGACTAACAGATCCAAAGGATCTTGCATACTCGCTAGTGGCAGCATTAGCACCAGTAGCGCTTCGTGCAGCAAATCCAAATGACAAGGCTTTTGGTAAAATGCCAAAGTTGTCTGCGGTTGAAATTGCTCTTCGTAATGCTAAGGCAAAGAAGGCTCCAGCAAAGAAGTCATCTGAGAAGAAGTAATACTATATGCTATTGGGGGAGGGCATGTCCTTCCCCCTTTAGTATTTAAATATAAAACTATTTGGGTCTTTACAAGTTTGTTTTTTATAATTTAAATAATGTTCCATAATCTTTAAACTTTTTTCTGGTATCCTATTTATCTGTTCTTCATTCATATTTTTAATACCAGAATAGTACTCTCCTTTAATATCATACTTATCATAAATTTTCATATCGCTAACCTCTGGAATAAAATCAATTATTTTATTTTTAATTAATTCAGGGTTTTCTGTAAATTCTTCATATGTAAAAAATATAGAATTATCTTTATGTGTTTTTACTATTTCATCACAAATTTCTAAAACCCTAACAGAGTGAACTATTGCTTCTAAAGTAGATATGTCTTGGTTAGATCTTTTCTTGACATTTCTAATCATCCCTTCTGCAACAGCAAATGGGTTTCTAACCATAACTATATATTTATAATTATCAAAAACTTTTGGGTATGCGTTATGTGCACAAATTAATGGAGGGCTTTTTTCTATTTTGATAGGCCTATCTGGAAACCTATCCCATTCATGATCCCATACCTTCTTGACTTCTTCCCATCTTGATATTGGAAACTTTCTTAAATCATTTTCAATAGAGGTAAACATAAAAGCATGCTTTGCAGTTGTATTTTTTGTTGGTGGCTCACCAAAAGATTTTAAAAATAATCCTTCAAGTCCTGGAATTGCTGCAACCTTTTTTGATGACATAAGCAAATGAGCAAGGACGTGGCTGCCACTATTATTAGGTACCATCAAAAATACATATTGTTTTTCCATAATACATAATTGTACCAGACGTGGTATAATTTAAATATGATTATAGATGATAACTTTTTAACAAATGATGAAATTATAAGTCTTCAAAACATAATGTATGCTGATCCAAATTCAAGGTTCCCTTGGTTTTATTCTCCATCCACCAATATAGATAAACAGGATGGTGGAGTTATAAGTAATGAGATGGTAAAAGATTCTGCTCAATTTGTTCATGTTGGCATGTCCAATGGAGAAAAAATTTCACCATTCGCTGATGAAGGCAAGTGGCTATTAGAAAAATTTTGTAATAAAAATAATATAAAGATAGAAAATATTATTAGAGTTAAAACAAATTTAATTACCAAAGATTGTGAATCAACTGGTTATCATTTACCTCATATAGATTTTGACTCACCACATTTAGTTTTTCTTTATTATGTAAATGATTCAGATGGAGATACAGTATTCTTTAATGAAAGATATTCAAGTTGGGGTAAGTTTGATTCAGATAACATCCATACCGCTGGCAAGATTTCTCCAAAGGCTGGTAGGGCTGTTGTGTTTGACGGCTTACAGTATCACGCTTCATCAAGCCCAACGTTAAATGATTTTAGATGCGTAATAAATATTAATTTTACAGGCAAAGCATCTTTGTGATATAATATATATGTACCTGCCCAAAGGGGGGTATAAAACGAACTCGCTTAACAAGGAGGAAAAATGGTAAGTTCATTTGGCATGGATCTTTTTAGAGATCCATTTTTTATTGGTTTCAACAGAGAGTTGGACCGTCTTTCAAATATTCATCGTGAGGCTACTCGTCAATCATTTCCACCATACGATTTGGTGAAATTAGATGAGGACACTTACAAACTATCTTTGGCTATTGCTGGATTCAGCAAGGATGAAGTAGAGGTTTCTATGGATAATGGAAGTCTAACTATCAAGGGTGAGAAAACCGAAGATGCTTCTGAAGAAGTATTACATAAGGGTATCGCAACTCGCAAATTCACACGCACCTTTGCTCTTGGAGAGTATATGGAGGTTGATCGTGCTGAAATGGCAGACGGTATTCTTAGCGTCTTTGTGGAAAGAAACATCCCAGAAGAAAAGAAACCAAAAACAATTAAAATCAAGTAATTTTATCTAAGGTAATCCGACATATCCGTAAGGCCTATCGGTAGATAAACCACCTGAGCATGTGGCTAAACTGCTCTTTTACATACCATTTTTAACTTTTGAGATTATCTCATTAATCATTTCATCGATATTTACTGGATCCTGAGACATATATTTTTCTGCTATTTTTATTAACTCAGGCTTCATAGTCTTAAACATTGCATCTAATCCAAAATTATTCATACTTAATTCTACCATAAAGACTGTGGTATAATTTTAATATGCCGTATCATGTAGGTGCTAAGGGGTCATATGGTTGTTCAGGATACCCCGCTTTAAAGGACACAGGAGAGGTTATGGGATGCCATAAGACTCGTTCTGAGGCTGCAGCACAGATCTATGCTATAAACCGCTCTGAGGGCAATATAGGCAAGGCTATGGTCAAAGAAGGCGACATGGTGATGGCCCCACACGAAGAAGAAATGTATGTTGGTCGTGTAGTTCATGTAATGACAGAAGGTATGCTTGGTATGCCAGGATCAGAATATTCTCTTGAAGCATCTGCAGAAGAGCCTGCTATTTTAATTCAATTATTTGAAATGGAAGAGGGCGAACTTGAAGAGATAGAATATTTTGTTGGGGCAATGGCTAAAGATGTAATGGTTTTACCTGAGATGGCAAATGATGAAGAGATGGATAAGTCTATGTCTTCAGGATCTTCTGACGATGAAGAAGATGACGAAGAAGATGAAATAGACAAAGCATATGCAGGATGTGGATGTCCAATGTGCAAACAATTAGATGTAACCTGCGAACAATGTCCACAATGTCAATCTGGGGAAATGAAATCAGATTGTTGTGCTAATGTAGTTAAGCAAGCACCTTGCTGGGAAGGTTATGTACAGCGTGGAATGAAAGAACAAAATGGACAAATGGTTCCAAATTGTATTCCAGCAGAAAAAATGTTGTTTGAAGGTTTTGGAAGAAAGATTTCTAAAACAGAAAGACTCAACGGTTGGTAAATGTCTGCTCGTAAATCATCTGGAAAGTACAGATCTAAGCATCCATTTAATCCAATACAAATTAAAGATGGAATGATAGTTAGATTAAGAAAAGACGGCACTGTAAAGGCAGTTCTTGGTAAATACGGAGAATATAAAAAAGAAAAGAAGTAATTACTTTTCTTTGTATTTATTAAATAATTCTAATATTTGATTTGTATACCTATCATAATCTATTTCAATAATTAAATGCCCATCTTGCAATCTATGAACTTTTATTTCTTTTCCTATTTCAAATAATATTTCTTTAATATCATTTTCAATTGACATAATTTTCTGGCCAATCTGTGCATACAGCGTACGGATCACTTAACATTTGTTCTTTTAAGATATCCCTATCAATTTTTTCTGGCAAAACTATAATTGATCTCTTGCTTATGTCTTTTCCAGGATAAGTCCAAATATACCCATTACTCGTTAATGCAAAATCATCTTCTTGATGCCAAAAATATTTAATGCCTGGAAATTTAGTAGATAGATATGTTATTGCTTCTAAGTTTTTACAATGAAACCAAGATTTTTCAATGATACTTAACAAAAATCTTTCTGGGCATTCATATTGTGGATAATCATGTCCAAAAAATATTTGATTACTTACTACTCTTACATCTATCTCTGCGTCAAATCCTTTATCCAGTGCCCTTAAGATTTGTGCTGGAGAGTTTTCATTAGCCTCATCTGGTCCATAAAGGTTTCCTCTATGTGCTATTATTCTCATATCTTTTTAACAATAACCTTATCATTAGGTAAACTTGGAGTCTTTACACAAACAATTGAACAATCTTTTATAAAATCGACATCAGTTATTTCATAAGGATCTAATATAAATATATCTCCAGGTATAATTTTTATACCATTTAGAATCATTTCCCCATCAATTAATAAATTAATTTCTATTGCGTTTTCCTGATAATGCAAATCCCATTTTTGACCTGCTGGATGCATTCTCCAAGATACCTCAAAATCTTTAGATTGAAAAATTGCTTTAGGAAAATCACCTATGAACCATCCCTTTTCAGTATCTTCAATTCTGCCTAATCTCATAAGCCTATTTTACCCCAATTTGTATCCTCAAATCCCTGATCCGTTATAAGATTTATCGCTATTGCACGGTCTTTATCTGATTCAAGATGCTTGTCATTAATTAAAATTCGTTCACTACTGGTAACGCCCATAACTAATTGGTCCCAACAAATGCCCAAATCTGTTAATTGTTTTTCTGTTAGCATTCTTGCAGATTCTTTACGGGCTGTAGTGAGAATTATCTTATGACCCTTAGAGTCCCATTCATTAAACTTATCTATTACACCTTTCAATGCAATTGCAGGTTCAAAGCCAACATAACTAAATCTATGTACATGTTTAATAATTGTTCCATCTATATCACAAAAAATAGTCTTTGGTTTTTCACTATAGTATTCCCTTAATTTGCTTGAATATACATCCAAATCTTTCGGGGTACCCAAAGAAATATAACCATTCCTTGGCATATTAAAAGGAATTATATTTAATCCTTCTTCTATTAAATAATTATATGTGGATGATATGTAACATTCATTAAACCCTTTAGATCTATACTCAGAAATTAATTTCTTTGCTGATCTTACAAAATCAGATCCACGCCTCCAATAATGTACACCAACCAGTGCGTTATCGCTAATAACATTTTTTTCTTCAATGTTAACTATTCTGTTGTTTTCAATAATTGCAAAACTATTCTTAATATCGTTAGATTTAAAAATAACAACTGAGCCATCGCAATATGCTGATCTTGCTACTTCTAAAAAGTCATCAGAGTTCCACTTTAACAACTGATCACAATTTGTAACTATTAATTCTTCATCATTATCTATATAGTCTTTAGCATAAAGAACAGCATCTGCAGCACCATATTGGTCATGATCCAAACATATTTCTATATGGTCTGGTTTTAATTTAGACAAAATGTCTGACAATCTTTTATTTTGTTCTGGATCTTCATATTTTCTTGTAATAAAAATATACTGTCCAACTATATCTAAAGAATCAACTGCATGCTCTATAAGGTGCCTACCATCTACCATTATAAGTGGCTTGGGATCTTTTAGCCCAGCATTTTTAAAGCGGGATCCAAGTCCAGCCATCGGTATTACTATATTCATATGATTCCTTTTATTATAATTATAGCACCCCTGGCAGGAATCGAACCTGCGACAAACGGATTAGAAGTCCGCTACTCTTCCGCTGAGTTACAGAGGTATATTATTTTCTTCCCCATTGTATATAATTCCAGCCACGCTCATGGGCGTAGTATAGAATAAAGTTAATTGTATTTGTCAATACCGTTACTTGCAGTGCTTGCACTTCTTCTCCCGTGATCCAATAGGCAGAAACAAATGTAGTAATTATTGCAACCACTCTCCATGTTAAAGACTTAATTAGTGATCTTGATTTAGAAACTATCATGGCAAAAGTTCTGGTCCTGGCCCTGTTTGAATTTTTGCACGAGTACCCTGCCAATAAATCTTTCCATCACAGGCAATATTCATCTTTTTTTCTCCACTAACAACGCTTGACTCCCCATACATATACCCATGAATCTCAATATGACTTGCAAGAGTCTCTTCTCCATCAACGATTACACGCCAATGCAGGTCTCCATCTCCCACCTTAGTGTTGTATCTTACCTGTATATGTTGGTTTGGTTTAAAGAACCACTTCTTAAATTTTTCTATCATATGCCCATTTCCTTACGCTTTTGCGTAGCAGAAATAGAATGAATATCAGCACCCAAATCTACTTGTTCAATCTTATATCCCACATCACGACCATAAACAATATTGGTAATGTTAGGCAGTCTTAGTACCAATGCACCATCCATGAATTCATCCTTAGCAATATATTCTTTTACCTGATCAAATTTCAAAGGATCCTTTTCACTTGTGTTATATGTGTTACGTACTCCAACAAGAACTTGATCTGTTCGTTTACCCGCTTCTTTATAAAGAGCATGATGCCCTTCATGCCACGGCTGGTAACGACCAAGCATTAATGTTGTTGGTGCAGACCAATCATGTAGATTAAACTGTTTAATTATTTCTGAAGCCTTTTCATTTGCATCCCACTCATGACTAATAAATGCCATGTCAAAGTTAGATGGTACCTCAAACATTTTATTAGTATCTTCAAATCTACCTTCTTCAATTGTTTCCATATAAATTAAAATATCTGGCTTACCAAATGCTGCACGAGTTAGTTCTGTAGGACAAACAAAGTCAACAATTACTGGAGCAACACCCTGTTTTGCAATAAGACGAGCCATCTCACCCATTCGTCTTGCCTGTTCAATTCTATCTTCATGACTAAACCCAAGGTCAGAATTTACGGTAGCACGAACCTCATCTGCATTAAGATGAATAGCATTAATGCGTTCTTTTAGTGCTCTTGCCAATTCTGTCTTGCCAGATCCAGGCAATCCTATAATTTGTATAATCATTTATTCCTCCATAATAAGTATACCATCGTGCCCCTGGTTGGATTCGAACCAACGCTTGCACGATTTTAAGTCGTGTGCCTCTACCGCTGGGCTACAAGGGCTTGGTACATCTGGAAGGACTTGAACCTTCGGCTCTCCGCATATAAGGCGGGTACTCTAACCAACTGAGTTACAGATGCGTAGGACTGGAAGGTAATGCTCCTTCTTCTCAGGATTAAAAGTCCT
>JACCED010650681.1_pt1 | contig 15799 bp, 15 predicted proteins | sample 7455021 | NCBI WGS metagenome assembly JACCED01 (sample SAMN15323456, study PRJNA562643) | freshwater metagenome | isolation source: river surface water | place: USA:Blue River Watershed | collected 2017-08-19 | reverse complement strand
ATGATTTTTTTGATGGATTGGTCCCAGAGGGTCCAGTTGGTGCCGTGGTCTTCTCCGACAAGGACGCTGAGGAAACCTTTTGCGGTGTCGGACATGGGGTGGTTCGGCGTTTTTGCGGCGAGGAGGAGGGTGGGTAGTTTCACTTTATCGGGGCGGTTCAGGGAATCTGCGGTGAGGATTTCCAGGAAGCCTGGAGCGAGTTGGGTGTTCTGGAGGTAGGGGAACAGTTTTTCGAAATCGCTATCTGAGATGAGATTTGCAATATGTTGCGCTGTTGCGGTTTGTCCGTCTGCAGGCATGGCTGGGATCTCTTTGAGCAGGGTGAGAGCCATGGTCGAGTGTTCAACGTTGGATTGGAGGACTTGGTCGATTTTGAGTTCCCAAGCTGCGGGCGGCGCGGGTTCGTTTGGTTTAGGGGTTGGGTCAGTTTTGGGCTTTGATTTTTGTGTGGTTGAGGGAGTGGAAGCGGTCTGGGAACCGACGGTGGGTGCGGTTGCGACGGCGGTGGTTGTTTGGCCCGCTCCTGGGGTGTTTGGGGGAGGAGTCGGTGTCGCGACGGGGTCTTTGAGGACGAGGTAGGAGAGAATCGCGATGGATGCGGCGAGAGCTGGGATGATGAGTTTACGGGTGTTCATGGGAATCAGTGGATGGTTTCGTCTTGGGGTACAACGTGGGTTGAGTGAGCTTTTGTGTGATGGAACGCGTTGCAGTTGATTTCTCAGTTGATGCTTTCGACCATGGTGTTCGTGGGGTCAAGGGGCGGCATGTGGCAGGCCGTGGTTTTTTGGAAGCGTATCTGAAATATGGACGTGCGGCGAGGGTCGATGCGTTGGCGGCTGACCCTCCGACGGCAGCACGGTTTTTGGAGTTGGCGAGGGGCCATGGGTGGAAGGGCGAGTGCGGGGTGATACCGTCCGAGCGGTTTGCGTCGTTGGATGGCTCGGTATTGGTTTCTGGGGGGCCGACCATTGAGGTTGCGGCTTGGGAGCGGCGTCGGTTTGGGGTTGGTTTGAGCTTGGTTGGAGTGACGCACTCGTTGTGTTCAACGTCAGCGATGGAAGCGTTGGGCGGTTTGGTGACGGCCCCCGTGCAGTGTTGGGATGCGTTGGTTTGCACTTCGCCAACGGCGAGGGAGGTGGTGGTTGGGGTTTTGGACCGGTACAGCGAGTATTTGGCGGAGCGTTTTGGGGCGGGTGCGGCGTTTCCGGCGCGGCCGCAGTTGCCGGTGATCCCGTTGGGGGTGGACTGTGAGGGAATGGCTGGGGTGGTGAGTGAGCGCGGACGTGGTGAGTGGCGGACTCGTCTGGGGATCGCGGAGGGGGATGCGGTGGTTTTGCATGTGGGGCGTTTGAGTTTGCACGCGAAGGCGCATCCGTTGCCGATGTTTGCTGCGTGCGAGCGGGCGTCGAGGGCGTTGGGGCGGCGTGTTGTTTTGATTTTGGCGGGACAGTTTCCGAATGATCCGGTGCGCGACGCGTTCCAGCAGTTGGCGCGGTTGATTGCGCCGGGGGTGCGCATGATTTTCATGGATGGGACGCGCGAGGAGGTGCCTCGGGATTTGTGGCAGGTGGCGGACGTGTTTTGTTCCTTGTCGGACAACATTCAGGAGACCTTTGGGTTAGCGGTGGTGGAGGCGATGGCTGCGGGGTTGCCCTGCGTGGTGTCTGATTGGGACGGGCACCGGTCCTTGGTCAGGGACGGTGTGGATGGGGTACTGGTGGAGACGACGACGATTTCCGGCGAGGGCGGGGGGATCATCGCGAGTCGGTATGCGCAGGGGGCGGATGACTATAACCGGATGGTAGGTCATGTTTCCCAGGCGGTAGCGGTGAGTCAGGATGGAGCGGCCGCCGCGTTGGTCCGGTTGTTTTCGAATGATGCGTTGCGTCGTGAGATGGGGCAAAGCGCTCGGGAGCGTGCGAGGGCGGTGTTTGACTGGCGGTGTGTGGTGCGTGAGTACGACGCGCTGTTTGATGAGTTGGCCGCTCGACGGAGTGCTGGAGGTGGAGTGGCGACGAAGGGTGGGGTACCGTTGGCGGGAAATCCTTTCGAGGTGTTCGCGAGTTATCCGACCCGGATTGGGGCGGATGCTGATTGGGTGGAGGTGACTGGGGCGTGGACGATTGCGGACGTCGAGGCGTTTCGGTCACTGCCCGCGAACCATTTTGGAATGGCTGTGAATCCTGTTGCGGTGTCGCAGGTGTGGGCGACGTTGAGTGCGGCGGGGAGTTGTCAGGTTGGCTGGATTCGAGAGCGGCTGGGACAGGGTGTGGGGCCCCTGGCGGGATTGACGGTGATGTGGCTGGTGAAAGCGGGTTTTGTGCGTTGGCGGAGGGAGTCGTGATCAGTCGCGGACGTAGGCGCGTGACGGGGAACCGATATTGAGGTTTTCCATGGGGTTGGGGTAGTTCCGGTAGATGGGGTCTGATCCGAAGTAGAAGCGGTCGATCTCTTTGTCCATCCGCCGGATGTGGGCGAACTTTTTGCGGTTGGCGAGGACGCGCTTGCTGTTTCTAACATCGCCCCACTGAAGGATTTCGATTTGGACGTTCCTGACGCCCCACTTGTTCATTGCGGACTTGGTGGGTTTATAGAGATCGATGGTATTGGTTCCGGCGAGGGCCCACCCGTAGTCATCGACGACGAAATGTTCACCAGTGTTGGTGATGCGGAAGGTGGTTCCGGCGGGCCAGCGGGCCCAGTCAGCGGCTGCGCTATGGATTTTAGGACCGAACTGCAGGTTTGTGCCGAGGGCGTTTTTGCGTCCGTATGCGATGTGGTCCGATTCGGAGTGGGTATAGGCGGTGGTGCGAACGGTTTGAAACTTCGCACGTGCGATGGGTCGTTGGAATTTGGGGAGGGGCTTTGTGGTCTGGCAGGCCTGCAGAAGAAGGAGAAAAAGCGGCAGGAGTGCCGTTGCGAGGCGGGGTGTCATCCCTTCAGTGTAAACCGAAAGTCTTCTCGCGGGAAGGGGTTGGATTGCGCCTGTCCGTATCAGCGTGCGGCGAGGCGGTTGATTTGTGCTGCTGCGTAGGCTGCGCCGAATCCGTTATCGATATTCACCACGGTGACTCCGCTTCCGCAGCTATTCAGCATTCCAAGCAGAGCAGCGAGGCCGCCGAAGTTTGCGCCATATCCGACGCTGGTGGGGACCGCGATGACGGGGCAACGGACGAGTCCGGCGACGGCGCTTGGGAGGGCTCCTTCCATGCCGGCGACGACCACGAGAACGGCGCAGCGTTCGAGTTCTTCGCGGACAGCGAGCAGGCGGTGGATTCCAGCGACGCCGACATCTGCGATTCGGAGGACGCTGTTTCCAAATCGGTCGAGGGTGACGGCTGCCTCATCGGCAACGGGGAGGTCGGAGGTGCCGGCACAGACGACGCCGACGAGGCCGCCGCGCTTGGGGAGAGGTTGTCGTTCGACGGTGATACAGCGTGCAGAGGCGTGCCATTTTGCGTCGGGAATCCGTTCGGTGACGGCTTTGAAGTGACTTTCTGTGACGCGGCTAGCGAGGACGAGGCCGTGTTTTTCAACGATGACGGAGGCGATATCGCGCACTTGTTCTGGGGTTTTTCCGGAACCGAAAATCACTTCAGGAAAGCCACAACGACGTTCACGGTCCGTATCGACGCGCGCAAAACCGAGATCAACAAAACTCATGCGAGACGCATAACACTCTCTGATGAAAAGCCAACCTGGCTTGCGTGGAGCCGAAGGGCGGGTGGAGGGTTTTGTGAAGAAAAGGAATCGGGCTTTATCGCGGACGCGGGTTGTCTTTCATGGAGTCGTTGGCCTTGCACGGGGGTCTTTTTGAATCCTACGGGGTGAAGTAGGACGTGTGCGGCTAATGCCAGATTTTCATTTCAGCAGACCGAATCACACTATGAGAACGAGCGATATGCGAGGGATTTGCGGTTTTGGTCGAATGGTTTTTGGGGTGATCACGGGTGGAATTTTATGGATGGCCGGGGCTGCGTGGGGAGCGGAGGTGAAGGTGGAGGTGCCAGGGCGGCACCGCATTTTGTTGGAGCAGCATTGTCAGGGGTGCCATGGGGCGGAGAAGCAGAAGGGGAAGTTCCGGTTGGACGACTTACCGCTGGGGATTCGGGATGTGGAGACGGCGGAGCGGTGGCAGAAGGTGTTGAATGCGTTGAACTCTGGGGAGATGCCTCCGGAGGAGGAGAAGCAGCCCCCTGGGGAGGCGAAGGCGGATTTGATCGACGATCTTTCGAATGTGATGGTGGCGGCGAGGAAAGCGTTGGCAGATCAGAACGGGGCGGTGGTGATGCGGCGGTTAAGTCGCCGCGAGTATGGGAGCACGTTGCGGAGTTTGTTGGGGGTGGACATCAATGTGACGGAGTTGCCGGCGGATAGCGGGTCGGGGTCGTTTGACACGGTGGGAGCGAACCTGTTCATGTCGGCCAACCAGTTTGAGCAGTACTTGGGATTGGCGCGCGAGGCGCTGGATGAGGCGTTGGAATGGCGTGCGAACCTTGGGGTCGAGCGGAAGGTCCGGATGGAGGCGGAGGACTCTCTAAAGGTGATTCAGAAGAACTATGCGGACAACTTGGATGCGCTGGAGCGAGGCACGCAGTGGGTCAAGTTGGTGGATGCCGCGATTGCGGCGCCGGAGAACGCGCAGGTGGTGGCGGAGTTGAGGGAGCGTTTGAAGAAAGAGGATTTGGTGCGGCGGGAGTGGGCGAGGTTGAAGGGGGCTCCTGCGCCTGAGGATTTCGGATTTCGGACGGTGGAGAATAATGCGGACAAGGCGTTGGGAGCGGTGGGCTACGCGACGAAGGTGGGGCGCGGCTACATGAGGCCCTTTCACGAGGCGTATTTGGCCATGCCGCATTTGGAAACGGGCGCTTATTTGACGGTGGGCGGGGGTGGTGACATCCCGAACGACAGTTTGACGATCATGGTTCCTTACGCATGGAAATCGATTGTAGGCGATTATGTATTGCGGGTGAGGATGGGCGCATTGGAGAGTGCCCCTCCGGAGCGGAGGTTCATCGAGTTCGGGATCGACCCACGGAATGGTCAGGTTTTGAGCACGCACGAGATTACGGGGACGGTCGAGAAACCACAGGTGATTGAGATTCCGATTACACTGACGCGGAGGCATATGGAGCGGGCAAATCGGACGTTATTCATCCGCGAGAAGGGGGTGTTGGATCACTTTTTGGTGACGCGTCGCTTTGTGGATGCGGCGAAACGGCGAAACGGGGTGGGTCCGGAGAATGTCTTGTGGGTGGATTCGATGGAGTTGGAGCGCATCCCTGATTCGAGGCGCGGAGAGGCGCGCGGCTTGGAGGCGCTGGGCCCGTTGCTGGATGCTGGGGTTGAGGCGGATGAGGGAGCGGTGCGTGCTGGGGTGGAGCGGTTTTGTGTGGAGGCTTTTCGGGGATCGAAGCCGGAGGCGGCCTATCTGGATAAGGTGATGGGATTGTACATGGCGCGGGTCGGCAAAGGGGAGAAGCACGGAGAGGCATTGAAACACGTGCTTTCGGTGGTGTTGGCGTCGCCGCAGTTTCTCTACCTTGCGGAACCTTCCGAGGATGGGAAACGGCGTGGGTTGAACGGATTCGAGTTGGCGACCCGGCTTTCGTATTTTTTGCAGGGAACGCCGCCGGACCCGGAGCTTCGGCGGTTGGCGGATTCGGGGACGCTGAGTGACGCATCGGTGCTGGAGCAGCAGGCGGTTCGGTTGTTGGAGAGCCCCGGGTTCACGGGTTTTTCGCGGCCATTTGTGCATCAGTGGCTGAATCTGGATCGGCTCGATTTTTTTGAGGTCAACCGGGAGGTGCATCCGCGTTTTGATGCGAGCACGAAGTTGGCGGCGCGCTCGGAGGTCCTGGAGACGTTTGACCTTTTGTTGCGCTCGAACGGGAGTGTGCGGGATCTCTTGAAGAGTCGCTTTGCGGTATTGAACCCCGTGCTGGCGCATTTTTATGGCATTGAGGGGGTAACTGGCGACGGGTTCCGGAAGGTGGAGTTGCTTCCGGACTCGGTGCGGGGTGGATTGTTGGGAATGTCGGCGGTGATGTTCATGGGAGGGAATGGAGAGCGGACTTCGCCGGTGGAGCGCGGTGCATGGGTGTTGCGGAAGTTGTTGAACGAACCGCCGCCGCCCGCTCCGGCGAACGTGCCTCAGCTTGCGCGATTGGCGGGCAAAGTCCTGACGACCCACGAGCGCTTGATGGCGCATCAGCAGGATCCCCAGTGCGCGAGTTGTCATCGTCGGATCGATCCGGTGGGGTTTGGACTGGAGAATTTTGACGCGGTGGGGCTGTGGCGGACGGAAGACACGTATCAGGTGAAGGACGAGAACGGGAAGCCGGTGAAAGGGGCGAGCAAAACGTGGACGATTGAGGCGGGGTCGGTCTTGTACAAGGGACCGTCGTTCAGCGGATTCTCCGAGCTTCGGGAGATTGTTTCATCGCGAGTGGAGCCGTTTTCACGCGGGCTAAGTCTGGCATTGATCGAGTACGCCTTGGGGAGGCCCATCGGATTTCGTGATGAGGCGCTGGTGGACGCGATGTTGGAGCGTGCGCGCGGCAGGGATTATGCGGTTCGGGAGTTCATCCTCGGACTGGTTCGGAGCGAAGAGTTCCGGATGAAGTGAGCGGGGCAAAGGGTTGGGCAGTGAGTGAACATTTGAATGGAAGATGGATATGCAAACACGACGTCATTTTTTGAGATCAGGTAGTTCGTTGGTGGCACTGCCGTTTCTGGAGTCGCTGGGTTTTCGGCGATACGCCTCTGCTGCGTCGGTGAGTGGACCGGCGAAGCGTCTGATTTTTCTGGGTTTCGGTTGGGGGGTTACGGAGTCGACGTGGTATCCGGACATCAAGAACCCGGGGAAGGATTACGAACTGTCGAAGGGGTTGGCGCCGTTAGCTCGCCATAAATCAGATATCACTGTGGTGCAGGGGCTTTGGAATAAGTATGCGAACGAGGGGCATTGGGGCAGCACCTTGTGGCTGACGGGAGCGAATCGGTACGCGCAGCCGGGACAAAGTTTTAGCAACAGCATCAGTGCGGACCAGGTGGCGGCTGCGAAGCTGGGCGTTCACACGCGGTTTTCCTCGCTGCAGTTTTGTGGAGCAGAGACGGGGGATCCGTCGGGGCATGGTCCGGGTTTGTCGTTGGCTTGGGATGTGAGCGGGAAGCCGGTGGCGGGCTTGAATGGGCCGCTGGCTGCGTATCACCGGCTGTTTTCACGGGACGATGTTCCGCTGGAGCGGCAGCGGGATTTACTGGCGGAGAAGCGGAGTGTGTTGGACACAGTGCTCGAGGGTGCGCGCTCGTTGAAGCGGGGACTGAACCGGGCGGATTCGGCGAAGGTGGATGAATATTTCCAGAGCGTGCGGGATATTGAGACTCGCTTGACCAAGGAAGAGCAGTGGATGGAAGTGCCTCGTCCGAAGGCGCCTTTTGCGGAGCCAGCCACCTTTTCGAAGGGGCGGGATGAAATCAAGCTGATGTACGACATCATGATTGCGGCGATGCAGACGGACAGCACGCGGGTGCTGACGTACCGGCAGCCGGTGGCGAGTTTGTTGACGAGTTTGGACATCAAGGTGTTTCCGCACGACATGAGTCACTACCACACGACGTTGGGAGAGAAGTTGGATGCTTCGCAGAGGCGTGACATTGCGCAGAGTGAGTTGCTGGCGGGGTTCATTGACCGGTTAAAGGCAGTGAAGGAGGCGGACGGTTCGCGATTGTTCGATCATGTGGCGCTGGCTTACGGGAGTAACATCCGAACGGGGCACGAGTTGAGCAACTGTCCGACGGTTTTGACGGGTGGCGGAGCGGGGTTGAAGTTGGGCGAGAGTGTGGTGGCTCCGAAAGACACGCCGCTATGCAATGCGTGGCTGGCGCTTCTGCAGGGGATTGGGGTGGAAGCGGAGCGGCACGGGGACAGTACGGGAGTGTTGAAGGAAATCATGGCCTGAGTCGGGGGAGGGCTTTGAGGGGGGGGAGAGTGCAACTTCGGGAGTCTGGTCGTGTTTGTGTCAGGAGAGTTTTTCTTATGATGAAGCGCGTGATTTTTTCGTTTTGCGGTGCAGTGGCGTTGATGGGTTCGGTGTGGGCGGGTCCGCCGAACGTGGTGGTGTTTCTTGCGGACGATTTAGGGTATGGGGATTTGGGGTGCTTCGGGCATCCGGTGATCCGGACGCCGCATCTGGATGCATTTGCGAAGCAGGGGGCGCGTTTGACGCAGTGTTACGCAGCGAGCGCGGTGTGCAGTCCATCGCGTTCGGCGTTATTGACGGGGCGCACGCCGTATCGGAATGGGGTTTACACTTGGATCGCGGAAGGCTCGGAGGTGCATTTACGACGGAGCGAGGTGACGTTGCCTTCGTTGTTGAAGCGGGCGGGGTATGCGACTTGTCACAGCGGGAAGTGGCATTTGAACGGCAAGTTCAACGATGCGGAGCAGCCGCAGCCGGGGGATCACGGATATGATTGGTGGATGGCGACCCAGAACAACGCCGCGCCGACGCATGCGAATCCGGAGAACTTTGTGCGGAACGGGACGCCGGTTGGAAAACTGGAGGGGTATTCTGCGTTACTCGTGGTTGAGGAGGCTGTGCGTTGGTTGAAGGAGAAGCGTGATCCGGCGAAACCCTTTTTTCTGACGGTTTGGACGCATGAGCCGCATTACCCCATCAAATCGGATCCAGCGTTTAAGGCGCTTTACTCGGGGATCGAGGATGATGTGCAGCGGGAGCATCATGCGAATGTGACGCAGATGGATGCGGCGTTCGGGCGTTTGATGGGGGTGTTGGACGAGATGCGGTTGCAGGATGACACGTTGGTGTTTTTTACCTCGGACAACGGGCCGGAGGGGGATGGGGTGAAGACGCCAGGACGCGGTTCCACGGGTGGTTTGCGTGGACGGAAGCGGGATATGCATGAGGGGGGTATCCGGGTGCCGGGGATGGTGCGGTGGCCGGGCAAGGTGGATGCGGGGACGACGGTGGATGTTCCGGTGATTGGGAGTGATTTGTTGCCGACGGTGTTGGCGGTGACGGGAGTGGATGCGAGCGCGTTAGGGGGACGGGTGTTGGATGGGGTGGATGTTTCCGGGATTTTTACGGGGAAGGTGAAGCGTGTGGAGCGGCCTCAGCCGTTGTTCTGGCGTCTCGACATGGCGCCGAATGCGAAGGCGGCGATGCGGGTGGATGATTTGAAAATCCTCGTCGATGGGAATCGGAACGCGTTTGAGCTGTATGACTTGGCGGTTGATCCGAAGGAGACGAACGATCTTGCTGCGTCGCGAGGGGCAGATTTGGAGCGGATGAAGGCGCTTCTGTTGAAGCAGATCGGTGCGGTGGAAGCGGATGGGCCGGACTGGTTCAAGCGACTACATCCGAGCGGAGGCAAGGAGCCGGGGCAGGTTGGCCGCCGCAAAACGCCCCAATGACCGAATGTTCCTCAAAAAGCAGCATCCCTTGGATGCATCATCACTCAGCCTCGGTTTCTCCCTGGAGATTTGCATTCTGCGCGTTTGCGATGTCATGCAGAGGCAGATGCAAGCCGCGATGATCTGCTATTGAGTGGGATCCGGTTGCGCTCTCGTTCGCGCCGTCGGGAGTCCGCTCACCCGACGCGGTTGCTCAATCGATTTGGAACTGCCGAGTCGTGGCAGAGAATCGAGTGACGCACTGCGAATGGTTTGGGTGCGGTATCTGGCTGGATGTGGCATTGTTTGCACCTCACTTGAGCGAAGAGACGTATTCGACGATGTCTCGGAGTTCCCGTCGTGAGAGGAGATCGCCGAGGTTGGGAATCATCCCGCTTGGAGCGTTTTCGCGTTTGGCGATATTCGCTAGGGGGATCGACTCGCTGGGTCCGCCCGGAACTTGCAGGGTGAGGGATTCTTTGTTCTCTGATTTGACGAGACCGGCCTTGAACGAGCCATCCTTCAGGGTGACGGAGATCATTTGAAAGCCAGGGGCGATTTTGGCGTTCACGTTCACGATACTCTCCAGCACGTAGTTTCGGTCGTGAGTTTTGGCGAAACCGTCGAGAGCGGGTCCCGCATCGCCGCCTGTTCCTCCAACCCGGTGGCAGCGCATGCAGGCTGCGACCGCGTGTTCCTTGAACAAACGCTCCCCGTTCGACCGATCTCCCCCGAACTGTGTCGGCAAGAACTTCGCGATCAGGTCGGTTTTTGGAAGGGTCGACTCGTACCGAGCGAGCGCCGCTTTTGAGAGCGGCCCTTGGCGTGCCGCGGATTCGAGAATTTCGAGCCAGGCTTCGCGCGGTTCGGATTTCAGTTGATCCACAAGGGATGCGAGGAACTTGTCGGAGTCAGTGGACGCGACTGCGCCGAGGGTTTCCGCGATGGATTTCTTGCGTTGCCCATCGGAGTTGCTCCACGCGCCAATCAGCTGTTTCGCTGCGGCGTTGGGGTCTCGTTTTGCGAGGAGTCCGGCGGCAGCGGTTCGAAGGCTGGTGCTCTGGGCGGACAGGGCCGCGGTGAGGGTTGCCGTAAAGTCAGATGGGGCGAGCGTGGCAAGTGTTTCGAGGGCAGCGACTCGGGCCTTGGCTGGGGCGTCCTCGCGATTGGCGAGGGCTGTTAGCGTCGGTGCGGCTTCTTTCATCGCGAGCGCTTTGACGGCTGAACAGGCTGCAATGGCCACCTTTTCTTTGTCTCGGAGGAGTGCTGGTAAGTGAGGAAGAAGTGCTTTTGCTGCAGATGCCGCTGGTCGCTGAGGCAGGGGCCGGAACGTGCCGAGGACACGGTCCCTCTTCGGAGGTTGGGCCCAAAGCGAAAGTTGGGTGAGTGCCTCGATGCGGAGTTCTTCCGACTTCGTCGATTGGGCGGCGAAGGCTGCTATTGCGGCGGCTGGTTCATCGCCACCCGTTCGAAAGGCGGCATTGAGGGTCTGAAGTTCGACTGGCTCCGCAAGACCGTCTTGACCAACTAACTTCGCCAAATCTGCTTGAGCTGCTTTCGAGGTTCCATGGGTGATGTTCCAAGCGGCTTCTGTGACGAGTTGCGGAGCCTGATCTTTCAGGAAGCCCGAGATGCGGGGGTCATTGGTACGGGCCATCGCGAGGAGCGTGACCAGTCGGACATGTTGGGAGGGGTCAGTCAGTCCGAGTCCAAGCAAATCTTTGTCATTGTTCAGGCTGAGAGCCATCACTGCGGCGTGCCGGAGGTATTGGTCTTGGTCAGCGTTTTCCCTGACCATTTCCAGCACCGCAGGGAGGGATTCCTTTGCGCCGGTTTGCCCGATGGCGAGCGCCGCGAAGAAGCGGACGCGAGCCTCGGAATCCTTCAAGGATGCATCCAGCGCGCCTTTCTGGCTCAGGCTTCGGGCCTTGCAGTCTCCGATGACTTTGAGGGTGTTCGCGCGAATCTCGGGATCGGGGTCCGTGAGGGTGCTCGAGAAAAGGGTGAGCGCTTTCGTATCGAGCGGACCCGGTCCGTCTTTTTGATTTTTTCGCGCGACCTGGCCGAGGCCCCAGATTGCGTGGAGTCTTGGGAGTCTCTCTTTCGACGTTTTAACGACGGATTCGAACTGGGCGACGGCATCAGCGCGATCGGCAAGTGTCCATTGCGCGCGGAGGCGGATGCGCTGATCTGTGTGGGACAGAAGTTTGGCTAACTCTTGGGAGGGTCTGGCGGCAAAGCCTTCTTTGAGCAGAGATTGAACTTCTGTGATCCGTTGAGACTGCGAATGGCGCGATGCTTCGTGATGAAACCGATAGATTCGTCCGGTGCCCTTGCTTTCCCAGCCTTCTGAGCCCCAGTCGCTGAGGTAAATGCGGGAGTCCGGTCCAAACTCGACGTCCGTCGCTTGGGTATTGCCGATGAACTCCTCTGGGGCTTTGTCCGTTGCGAATCCAGCGCCGGCAGGTTTCACGGACCATGAGTTGATTGCACTTTTGGCTGTGGATCCCTTGAAGCTGCATACGAAGAAACGGTTGCGAAACTCTTCGGGCAGCCCGGTTCCCGGATAGTATGCGACTCCGGATGGGCCGTCCGGAATGTTCATAATGGGAGAGAGGACTTGTGCGGGTTGCTTTTTTCCAGGGTGACGTGGTTCCCACAATGATTGTGCGAGCCATGGATTGTGGCGCTTACCGATGGGGTGGTGTTGCCACCCTACCCGCCAGCCGGCATCTGCGCCGGGGACGACGTAAACGAAGCGTTCTCGGTCACCTTGGTCGCTGTCGTTATCTGCGGTGAAAAGGTTTCCGAGTTCGTCAAAAGCCGTTTCTTGCGGGTTGCGCAGGCCGCGCATGACGAGTTCGAGGTTGGCTCCGTTTGGTTCGCACCGGAAGACACCTCCTTCGTCCGGAAGATCGATGATGGGGCGGCCGGAAGCGTCCTCAATGCGTGCTCCGCGGTCACCGATGCTGAAGTAGAGTCGTCCGTCCGGACCGAGGGAGAGGCCGTGAAAGTCGTGGCCGGTGTAGCTGAACCGGACGCCCCATCCGTGGCTAAGTGCTTCGCGGCGTTGGGCACGCCCATCGGGGCCGATGCCTTCAAGGAGCCAGAGGTTGGGGATATTGGTGAACCAGACTTTACCGTTGAGCGAGAGGACGCCACTGGCGATGCCATCGAGCATCGTGTTGAATCCGTCGGCGAAGATCCTCGAGGTGTCAGCTTTGCCGGTGCCTTTGGAATCTTCGATGAGGCGTACGACCTCGGTTTCGCGTTCGAGGGATTGCCAGTCGTTGGGGAAGTTCTTTTTGGTGTATGCGATGCGATCCTTCACGCTTCGTGACGCCATATCATCCTCGAGCATGAACATGTAATGTCTGATATCGAGTACGCTGGATCGGTAGCGATTGGTCTCCGAGGTGAAGCAGCGGCCTTGGTCGTCGAATGTGAAGGCGACTGGGTTCCCGAGGAGAGGTTCGCTGGCCCATGTTTCGCTGATGAAGCCCGGGCGAAGTTTGAAGGATTTTCTCCACTGTTCATCTTTGCCTTCGGCTTTTGCGAGAAAGGGTTCGCTGGCACGTGTGGCTTGCTGGAGTCCGGTCGGTTTCTGCGGGTTGGCATTGATCTCGGCTGCGCGAGCGGGGAGGAAGGAGCAGGCCGCAAGGGACAGGATCGTGGCGGAGCGTTTCATGAGCGGGAGGGGTAGCATGAGGCGCACCCATGGCGTTTGCAGCATGATGGCGGCGTGATTTTTCAGGGTGGGCGGGGTTGTGTTACAGGAATGTCACGGAGCAGAGATGGCCAACTGGTGTGGGACGGGTTTCCATCCTGCAGTCGTTTTGTTTCATGAATGCCACCTTGAATCCACCCTCTGGAAGGGCCCGCAGTGTTTCATCCCCGTTTGACGGCAAGAGACCGTTCGAACCCCAGGCGAGCACGGCGATGATCGAGGTATCACAGATGGATTTTTGTTATGGGCCGAAGAAGGCGCTGCACGGGATTGATTTGTCGATCCCAGAGCGTCGAGTAACGGCATTCATTGGGCCGTCGGGATGCGGGAAATCGACGCTCTTGCGTTGTTTCAACCGGATGAATGATTTGGTGGATGGTGCTCGGATCACGTCGGGGTCGGTGCGTGTGGGTGGGGAGGATATCAATCGTGCGACGGTGGACGTGATTGGGTTGCGGCGCCGCGTGGGGATGGTCTTTCAGAAATCAAATCCGTTCCCGCGTTCAATTTTTGGAAATGTGGCATATGGACTTGAGGTGCAGGGGGTAAGGAATCGCGCTGTGATTGAGGAGGCGGTTGAGCGGAGTTTGCGTGGGGCGGCGCTTTGGGACGAGGTGAAGGACCGGTTACACGGGAGCGCGATGGGGTTGTCTGGCGGCCAGCAGCAACGGCTTTGTATTGCGCGGACGATTGCGGTGAATCCTTCGGTGATTTTGATGGATGAACCGTGTTCGGCGTTGGATCCGATTGCGACGGGGCGTGTGGAGGAGTTGATCCAGGAGTTGAAGCGTGACTTCACGATCGTGATAGTAACGCACAGTATGCAGCAGGCTGGGCGTGTCTCTGACCTGACGGCATTCTTTTATTTGGGACGTCTGGTCGAGTTTGATCGGACGGAGAAGATTTTCACGTCACCGGCGCATCGAGAGACGGAGGAGTACATCACAGGGCGGTTTGGTTAACCTTGTTTCTGGTTGGTGCTGAGGGGAAAACAGAGTATTTTTATCAATTGATGAGCGTTTTTTGGGAGAATCAGTTGGCGGAAATCCGGAACGAGGTTTTGCGGATGAGTGGTCTCGCTGAGCGGAACTTCGCGCGTGCGGCGAAGGCCTTGATGGAGCGGGATGAGGTGATCGCGTTGGAGGTGGAGGAGGCTGATAACGAGGTGGACCGGTTGGAGGTTCGGATCGATGATTTGGTGATCACTTACATCAGCACGCACGGACCGATTGCTGGTGACTGCCGTTTTTTAATCACGGCTTCGAAGATTTCGAATGAGTTGGAGCGGATTGCGGATCAGGCGACCACTATCGCGCGACGGACGCGTGATCTGAATCGGATCCCTGCGTTGGGGTCGTTGATTGGGATTCCGAAGATGGTGGAGGATGTTGAGTGGATGATTCGCGAAAGCATTCGGGCGTTGGTTGAGCGTGATACGGATTTGGCTTTGGAAGTGATCGGGAAGGATAAGCGGGTGGACGAGTTGTACCGCGACACGGCGCGCGCAATTGAGGCGGCAATCGTTGCTGATCCGACGACGACGGCGCAGGAGCTTCATCTTTTGACCGTTGCAAAGGCGATTGAGCGAGCGGGGGATCATGCGACCAACATCGCGGAGGAGGTTTTCTTCTTGTTCAAGGCGGAGGACATTCGTCACCAGCATCGCGCCTGAGTTGATGGGGAACTCGTGGGGGCGATCTCCCGCCTTCGCTTTCTTGCATCGGGGGGTTGTCGAGGGGAGCGTGTCAGTTAATCTCTCCGGCTTTCATGGAAGCGAGCGAGGCCAGACCAGGGCAACGATTGGTCAGTGATAGTGAGCCAGAACTTGGGCTCGGGATTTTATTGCGGGTTGAAGGAACACGGGTGGAGGTGTTTTTTCCTGCTGCCGGTGAGCATCGGCAGTACTCGCTGGAGACGGCTCCCTTGCGCAGGGTTCGGTTCAAGGAGGGGGATCGTGTCCGCTTGCACACGGGACGGCAGATTGTGGTGGAAGAGGTTCGTGAAAAGGAGGGGTTGCTGGGTTATTGGGATGGCTTTGAGGAGCATCCTGAATCGACGTTGGCGGACACGATTCGGTTTTCGAGTCCGGAGGAGCGCCTGTTGGGTGGGCAAACGGATGAGTCTCGGGTGTTTGACCTGAGGGTTGAGGGTTTGGGATGGCGGAGCGCGATCCGGCGATCACCGGTCCGGGGATTCGTTGGGGGGCGGATGGATTTGATTCCGCATCAGATGTTCATTGGTGCGGAGGTATCTTCGCGACTGATTCCGCGAGTGTTACTGGCGGACGAGGTCGGATTGGGGAAAACGATCGAAGCGGGGTTGATCTTGCATCGGCTGCATTTGACGGGGCGGGCTTCCAGAATCCTGGTTTTGTTACCTGAGACGCTGGTGCATCAGTGGTTCGTTGAGCTGTGGCGAAGGTTCAACCTGTTGTTCAGCATTTTTGACGAGGAGCGATGTGTGGCGATTGAGGCGTCTGGCTCTGGGGGAAATCCTTTCCAAGACAGTCAGTTAGTGATTGCGGGGTTGTCGTATCTGGCGGGCGATTCTCGGCGTCGAACTCAGGTGTTGGAGGCTGGCTGGGATCTTTTGGTGGTCGATGAAGCTCATCATCTTGGGTGGAAGCCTGATGGTGTCAGCGAGGAGTACGCGTT
>JACCED010572507.1_pt1 | contig 15814 bp, 9 predicted proteins | sample 7455021 | NCBI WGS metagenome assembly JACCED01 (sample SAMN15323456, study PRJNA562643) | freshwater metagenome | isolation source: river surface water | place: USA:Blue River Watershed | collected 2017-08-19 | reverse complement strand
ATCATTTTAAAGCCAATTTTTTGGCTTCTAAAAATGGACAGTTTAAACTTCGGGCTGAATTGGTGAATCATCCTAAAATTTACGACGAAATTGTTGTTTCTATTTCTAAATTGGGTGTTGAAGCAACCAATACTGTGGCTAATTTTAATTAGTTAAGAGATGTATCGAGAAAACATAAAGCAACATTTTTTCAGAAAAATGAAATCGATCAATTGTTAAAGTTATTAGAGAAAAATGCAATTGGATCAGACCGCATTCTCATTGTAAATAAACATGTTAGTTTTCTACAGATTTTCATGGTTTTAATGAGCATTGTATTGATTTTTAGTGCCGAATGGTTTTTAAGGAAATGGTTAGGTAAGATATAAAATGAACGGAATAAGAGTTGTAGTTGGTATGAGTGGCGGCGTAGATAGCTCTGTTGCTGCTTTTTTGTTAAAAGAACAAGGTTATGATGTTGTGGGTTTATTTATGCGTAATTGGAACGATGCATCTGTAACCCTTGAAGATGAATGCCCTTGGATTGATGATAGTCGCGATGCAATGATGGTGGCCGAGCAACTTGGTATTCCTTTTCAAGTGATTGATTTAAGTGATGTTTACAAAGAACGAATTGTAGACTATATGTTTCATGAATATGAGCAGGGTAGAACTCCAAATCCGGATGTTTTATGCAATCGTGAAATCAAATTTGATATATTTCTTCAAAATGCATTGAAACTAGGAGCCGATTTTGTTGCTACTGGTCATTATGTTCAAAAACGTGAAATAGAAATTGATGGTATTGTTGAATATCAACTCATTGCAGGTCTAGATCCGAATAAGGATCAGAGTTACTTTTTGTGTCAATTAAATCAATTCCAACTATCAAAAGCGTTATTTCCTATTGGAGGGATATTGAAGCCTGATGTTCGAAAAATTGCAGAAAATGCAAATTTATTAACTGCTACAAAAAAGGATTCTCAGGGCTTGTGTTTTATTGGTAAAGTTAGATTGCCCGAGTTTTTACAACAACAATTGTCTGTGAAAAAAGGTAGGGTTATAGAAATTGAGGAAGATTTGCCAAAACTGAAGGTTCACTTTGACTTAATTTCTCAAAATTCGGATTTTACGGAAAATAAATTGAGTAAAATTGTATTTGAACAAACAGATGGAAAAGTTGTGGGAGATCATACTGGTGCCCATTTTTATACCATAGGTCAGAGAAAGGGTTTAAATATTGGTGGGAAACCTAAACCGTTGTTTGTATTGCAAACCAATGTTCAAGAGAATGTAATTTATGTTGGGCAAGGTGAAAATCACAAAGCGCTATTTTCTGCGGGGTTGGTCATAAAATCTACGGAAGTGCATTGGGTTAGACCTTCACAGAAGTATAATGTTTTGCAATCCAATGATTTGCTATGCCGAATTCGTTATAGACAAGCCTTGTTCGAATGTAACCTTGTTGAAGCTGATAACGGCGATATGTTGCTTTATTTTAATGAATTGCAAAAATCTGTAACAAGTGGACAATTTGCGGCCGTTTATTTGGATGGAGAACTCGTGTTTAGTGGGGTAATATCATAGAACTGTCATGTTTGCTTTTAGAAGCAACGTTTCTCAAATCGAAATTGTCATACTATTGTTATATTATTTTGTTAACAAAATAATACGCCAAAAAATAAGTTTAAGACTATGTCTTAACAATCAACTATGACAAACAAAATTACTAAACTAACTAAAATTCTTTTTCTCATTACATTGATGTTTGGGTATACTCATTTGGGTAAATCGCAAATATCTTCAACCGGAAAAACTTTCTACATGAGTTTCATGGAGATGGAAACGAGAAACGGTGGTTATCCAGACACACTTCTCATCTTCGTGACTTCACCAATTAATACCACGCTGGTGTTAGACAATCCAAGGCTAACTGGTTCCGCTGTAAGTTATAATATTTCAGCAAACAAAGTAAACCGCATTTCAGTTGACGTGAACTTTTATTACCCTGTAGGTTCGGAATTTGGTGCTACAGATTTAAATAGTAAGCGTGGATTGAGAATTGTTGCGAAAGATCCGGTGAACGTTTATTGCATGAATTTGGAGTTGAATCGTTCAGATGGAACCTTCATCTTACCATATGAAAGTATTCCAGCAGCACCTGAATTCTATATAGTTTCGTTTCCACCAAATGCGCCAACAGGTACATTCCCAAATGTAACTTCGTCTTACGGTGAAAGTGAATTTGTTATCATTGCAATGGATAACAATGTGACAGTTGAAATTACGCCAACTGCACCGACAAAAGGCGGGAAAGCAGCAGGTACAGCATTCACAGTTAGTTTACAAAAAGGACAAGTTTATCAAGTGCAATCTGTGAAGGCTACAGGTACAAACAATACTGATCCTGCGGCTACGTCATGGTCGGCTACAGGGGCTAAAGCCGGTGATTTAACAGGCACAAGAGTGAGGGTAATCAATGGATGCGGTAAAATAAATGTTTTTTCAGGCAATAGATCGTCGCACGTAACTAAAGGGAACTGCGGGGGTGGCGTGAATGGAAGGGACCATTTATATACACAGGTGATTCCAACCTTAGCATTGGGTAAAGACTACGTTTTAATGCCGTTTAGCGGACAAACTGGTGGTTATGCTTACAAAGTTATTGCTGCTTATGACAATACCAAAGTATATAAAAATGGAACTTTGGTGACAACAATTGCAAATAAAGGCCAATGGATTTATGATCATATAACCACTGCTACTACTGTTTGTGTAACAACTGATAAACCAGCTTACGTTGCTCAATATATGAAAAACGGTGTATGTAGCGGTTTAACTGGTAATAATGGCGATCCAGCAGTATTTATCTCACCAGATATTAATCAACGATTAATTAAAACAATTGTAGGAACAGCAACTACATCCAATATGAATAAACATTGGGTGAATATTTTGATTGACCAAACTGCAAAAAATGCGGTTTTTATCAATGGTACTAAAGTTTCAGCTGCCTCATTTACAAATATTACAACGTGTAATAATAAATACGCTTTTGCACAAATAGCAGTAGCCAATCCAAGTTCAAATTTAATTGAATGCGACAGTGGAATGGTGGTAGTTGCATATGGAGTTGGTCCTTATGAAAGTTATTCTTATTCTGCAGGGGCTTTGTTTGAAAATATAGAGTTCGATTTTTCAATAACTAGAAATGGTAAATGTCCTTCAGAACCAGTAACTCTGAAATCTACAAGTACTAAAACCGTTAAAGCAATCAAATGGGAGTTTGGAGATGGAACTCCATTTGAATGGGGTACAAGTGTTGTACACAAATTTTCTAAGATTGGAACATTTTATGTGGTAATGAAGTCTGTGGTTGCAAATCCTTGTGGCATCGATGATACCATTGTAAGAAGTAAAATTATCACTGTATCTCCAGGTCCTTATTTGAATTTTCCTGATACCACAACTCAGTGTGCAAATACATTGAATGTAAAATTGGTAGCCCCAACTTCTGTTAAGTTTTTATATCAATGGCAAGACGGTTCAAAATTGAGTTCTTACACGGTGACTACCGATAAAAAAGTTTGGCTTAAAATTACCGACACTTCAACAAATTGTGTAGCTCAAGATACAACATACGTCCGTAGAGCAGATCCGATTATTGCTAAAATTAATTACGATACGTTGAATCGTTGTTACAAACAAAACTATTTTTCGCTTTCCGACGGTACAAAATTTAAAAATGATGGCTTAAAAAATCAATCCTGGAGATTGGCAGATAATTACTTGAGTAAAGTTATTACTTCAACTTCCAACAGATTTATGTATCGTTTTGATACATTGTCTACAAATAATCTGCGTTATATTGTTGAATCAAAAAAGGGTTGTAAAGATACTCTGGATACGACTTTGGTTGTTTATCCTTATCCAATTGCCAAAATGAATTTCCCAAATCCTTTTGCATGTCAGAAAAGAATTACAACTTTCATTGATTCAAGTTATTCTGCTCAAGGTATTGGTAAGTCGTATTGGGGTTATGGTGACGGCAGTTACGACACAGTATCAAATAGAATTGGAAATCATACATATAAGAATTTTGACACTTTTCCAATTCGCTTGATTACTGAATCCGTTTATTTATGTCGCGATACAATTGATTCAACCTACATTGTTTATCCATTAACCAAGACAGTCATTGGTTCAAAAATTGTGAATCTTTGTTTTAAACAAAATGAGTTTGAATTCAATGATAATTCAACGATTTCATTTGGTTCATTTACAGATCAATGGATTGTGAATGGTACAACAATTAACAATCAAGGTACAATCACTAAAATCACGTATTCCGATACAGGATTTAAAAAGGTAATCTTAATTACATCTACCGACAAAGGATGTAAGGATACTGTCACTACAGTTGTGTATGTAGCGCCTGAACCAAAGGCATATTTTGAAATTACAGATTCCAGTTTCTGTTTTAAGAAGCATTTCTTCGATTTGAAAGATATGAGTAAAGCTCCTGATGGAAATTCATTAACCCCGAGAAGTGATTGGTTATTTAGTGATGGTACAAATGCTTATGCTAAAATTGTACCGAATAAAACGTTTAGTCAAGCAGGTACTTTCTGGGCAAGAGTCATTGCAAAAACAACCTTTGGATGTTCAGATTCTTTCCAACGAAATATAGTGGTAAAACCGAACCCTAATGCTAAAATTAGCCCTGAAAATGCCACTCAATGTTTAAGCGGTAATAAATTCCACTTTACTCAAAAGGTTGTATGGACAAACTCGGAAAAATTAACACATTCATGGGATTTAGGTGATGGTAAAACAAGTACTCTAGATTCAGTTGATCATGTATACTCAAGTGTAAAATCATATCTTGTTTTCCATAAGGCTGTTTCAGCCTCTGGTTGTGAAGATACATTTACAACCACAGCTAAGGTTGTGAATAGCCCTACGCCAGCTTTCACAGTAAATAAAGATACCGCATGTTTTTATTCTCAATTGTTCAATTTCACAGATAAAACAGTCTTTGGATCTGCGTACACAGTGAAATGGAATTTTGACGATGGGTCAACCGCAACTACAAATAATGTTTCAGGTAAAACATATACTGCAGCTGGTACTAAAAATGTTCGTTTGGTTGTATCAACCGCTGATGGATGTTCAGATTCAATCAGTAAGCCAATAAGAATCTTCCCTGTTCCTAACAGTGACTTTAGGGTAAATACTCCAGTTCAATGTTTACAAAATAACCGTTTTATATTTACAAATATTTCTTCGGAAAATGGGGCAAATGCGGTTACGTATAATTGGAATATTTCTAAACCTCTAAAAAATGTATCAGGAAGCACTTTGGTTGATCAAATTTTTGTTGATACCGGAGTTAAAATTATTACTTTGACTCTTAAGAGTCAAGAGAATTGCGTTCATTCTAAGTCTGAAAAAATATATGTTGCAGAAACTCCTGTTGTGAGTTTCACCGGTAAAAATTCTTGTTTGGGTGTTCCAGTGGATTTTAAATCTAATTTATATTTGAATGTTGGGTTGCCAACTTATGCATGGGATTTCGGGGATGGCACTATTAGTGCGCAATCGAATCCATCGCACACTTATTTAAGTTCAGGTAACTTTAACGTGAAACTCTCTGTAACGTCGAGTTTGGGTTGTGTGGGTAAATCTACTGATTTGCCGTTGCAAATCTTTGTGAAGCCCATTGCTTCTTACTCAACTGAATATTTATTGTCGCGCGGATTAGAAACCGATTGGAAGTTTGTTTTCACAGGTAGTGGTGCCGATCATTATGAATGGTATTTTGAAGATGGTCAAACTGATTTTCAAATGGGTCCATTGTTTAAAACATTCTCTAAAACGGGTGATTTTAAAACCAAGTTAATTGTGTACACCAATCAAGGATGTTACGATAGTTCAATCCAATCGATTTTCCTTAAACCAGAATTGCTCTATCATTTACCAAATGCATTTTCTCCAAATAATGATGGTTTAAATGACATGTGGCCGGGTTCGTATACACCTACTTTTGGATTGAAAAAGTATCGTTTAACGGTTATGGATAGATGGGGGAATATTTTGTTTAAATCAATTGATCCAGCGATAGGATGGAATGGTAAAGATTTAGACGGAAATGATGTCTTAGAAGGCGTGTATGCTTATGAAATCAACTTTAGATATATCGATGATAAACTTTACGTACATCGAGGTACATTAACAGTATTGAAATAATTTATAATAGGTTAGTTAGTAAACAAAAAAGGGCTTTAAAGCCCTTTTTTATTTAAATGATATATTTGTTTTTGTAGATGGTGTTGGTTGATTTCCCGTCGGCTTTTTTATGTTTGTTGCCTCAGAAGATTTAATTTCTTTTGGAGGGACACTAATGCTAATTTTCTTTTGAAGGCTCACAAATGGTCAGTTTTGAATTGCAGATTGTATAAAATAAAAAAAATGGCACCTATAGGTGCCATTTAACGGTGCTTATGATTATCCTAAATAAGTTTTAAGGATTTTGCTTTTGCTTGACTTACGAAGCCTGCGAAGTGCCTTTTCTTTGATTTGGCGAACGCGCTCTCTTGTAAGGCCTACTTTTTCAGAAATATCTTCAAGGGTATGTGCTGCGTTGCCATCTAGTCCAAAATAATATTTGAGAACATCTCTTTCCTTTTCGGTTAAAGTTGAGATAACACGGTTGATTTCATTCTGTAAAGATTCATTCAATAACGGCATGTCCGGGTTCGGTTCATCATTATTGTCTAATACACCCAAAAGGGTATTATCTTCACCTTCAGCCAATGGTGCATCAATACTTAAGTAACGACCACTAGAGCGCAATGCATTTTCAACCTCAGATAAAGGAATGTCTAAAGATTCAGCAATTTCTTGAGGTGTCGGTTCTCTTTCTAATTCTTGCTCAAGTCTTGAAGCAGCTTGTGTAATTCTACCTAAGCTACCAACTTTATTTAGGGGCAAACGAACGATACGACTTTGATCTGCTAAAGCTTGTAAAATACTTTGACGAATCCACCAAACTGCATAAGAAATGAATTTAAAACCACGAGTTTCATCAAATCTCTTTGCAGCTTTAATTAAGCCCATATTTCCCTCATTAATTAAATCGCCGAGTGTTAATCCTTGGTTTTGATATTGTTTAGATACAGAAACTACGAATCTTAAATTTGCATTTACCAATTTTTCGAGAGCTGCTTGATCGCCTTCTCTAATTCTTTGTGCCAATTGAACTTCCTCTTGGGCATCAATCATTGGAACTTTAGAAATTTCGTTTAGGTACTTGTCGAGCGATTTGTTTTCGCGGTTGGTAAATTGTTTAGATATTTTTAGTTGCCTCATGTATGATTGTATAAAGTTGACTTAAATTGATATAATTTTAGCCTTGCAAAAATACAATTTATATTTCATTTTACCAATGTAAACATCCACGTTAAATTGTATTTTAATCACTGCCTTCTCATGAATATACGAAAAAAAATTGAAAAAAGCTTGTCAATGAATCGATTCACGATGAAAATCATGAATTCGCCGATAAATTATTCGAAATTAAAAATAAAGATTGAAAATATTGAATGCAATAAACGCACTTAAATAAGCAATTCCTCCGTAAATGAAGAATAGCATTACAGGCCAATACCAACTTCCTGTTTCTTTTTTCATGACGGCCATTGTACTTACACATTGAAGTGCAAATGCATAGAAGAAGATTAAGCTAATTGCATAAGGAATGCCATAGAGTGGTTTTCCATTAGTAGGATTGATTTCAGCTTGCATTTTCTTGCGAATGCCAATAACATTTTTATCGTCGTCTGGTGTTTGGAACAACGTACTCATGGTTCCTACGAAAACTTCCCTCGCTGCAAAAGATGAAATCAATGCAATACCTGTTTTCCAGTCGTACCCTAAAGGTGCAATTGCTGGTTCAATAAATTTACCAATATGACCGGCATAACTTGCTTCAAGTTTTAAACTTTGGTTGATCTGACTCGAATCGGGGCTACCCAAAGCTGCGATAATCTTCGACTCGGCAGTGGCTTTTTCCATTGCCGCTTTTGGACCAAAATTAGACAAAGCCCACAGCACCATAGAAATGATAATAATGACTTTCCCTGCTTCTGTTAGGAACGAACGACATTTAATCCAAGCTTGAGAAATTACAGTTTGAATTCGAGGACTTTGGTAGGTAGGTAATTCTAAAACAAACTCGCTTTTCTCTTTTGTTTTATTGAAGAAATTAAAAATGATGGCAAAAATTAAAGCCACAACAATGCCTGCAAAATATGCGCTTGTCATGACAAATGTTTGTGCCGGGAAAGGACCCCAAAAACTAGATGCCGGAATAGCAAGTGAAATTAACAATACATAAACTGGCAATCTGGCGCTGCAACTCATTAATGGAACAACAAGCATTGTGATCAGACGTTCTCTTTTATTCTTGATGGTTCGAGTGGCCATAATGCTTGGTATGGCGCAAGCAAAACCGCCAACCAAGGGTATGATAGACCTTCCATTCAATCCAATTTTTCGCATCACCCTGTCTGTAATGAAACTTGCTCTCACCATGTATCCACTGTCTTCGAGGAGGCCAATCAAGAAAAATAAGATGAAAATCTGAGGTACAAAAACAATGACCCCTTCAATGCCACTAAAAATGCCATCCTTCACAAAGTCGCTCCACATTCCATTCGGTAAATTTTCATCAAGCATGGTTTTAAACCATCCAAACCCGTTTTCTATCCAACCCATAGGAGCTTCAGCCAAAGAAAATACACCTTGGAAAAGGGCCATCATGACCAAAAAGAAAATAAAAATTCCAAGAACTGGGTGGGTTACATATTTATCAATATTCACAGTGTTGTTGCGCTTTTTGCCATCGGTATTTACAATGACTTTTTTAACAACCTGCTCAATATCACTATATCTTTTGAGTGTTTCTTCACTTAGGCCTCTTTCTTTATTTCCTAAATAAAAGCTTTTAAGTCTTGTTTCAAATTGATCATTTACGCTGATCATATTTCCTACCTTGTGATTTTGTAGGGACACAAAAGCGTTTTCAATATTGGAATCACTGCGTGGATTAACAACAGTTACAGGAATTCCTAATTCTGTTTGAAGAGCATTGATATTGATTTCTATTTGGCGTCTTTTTGCGGTGTCGGCCATTGTTAGGATGCAAGAAGCTGGAATTCCAAGTTCGGCAACCTGCGACACCAATAACAAATTTCTACGCAAATTAGATCCATCCAAAATGTAAACGATGGCATCCGGTTTTTCGGAATCCAAACCTAAAAGGGTGGAAACCACCAATCTTTCATCTTCTGCCTGCGCAAATAGACTGTAAATTCCAGGTAAATCAATCAGTTCAATGTCACCCGTTTTAAGTTTTAATGTTCCACTGGTTTTTTCAACAGTGGTTCCAGGTAAATTGCTGGTTTTTTGACTTAAACCAGTTAAACGATTGAATAATGTAGACTTTCCACAGTTGGGATTTCCAATAAGCGCTATTTTTTTCACAAGGCTAGTTCTCAACAACTGTTGGTTTTACAAAGATATTTTCGGCTTCAGATTTTCTTAGTCCTAAGATGTAAGAATCAATTCTAAATGCAATTGGATCACCGCCAGGAGCAGTATAAAGTTTCATGATTTCAGTTCCTGGTACACATCCCATCTCCGCTAATTTTTGAGTTAAATCATTCTCTTTCAACGCACTTATCTCATAAGATTTGTTGAATTCAATATGATCTGCGGTGACGTTCATGGTGCAAATTTAGAATGATTTTAAATAATCGCAAACTTAATTGTTATTTAATCTCAAAATTATGCAGTTTCTTTAAAGAAATGTATTGGTTTCTTTCACTTTCAATGGTTGAATTTTCTTTTCCTTGATTTGACTTCCACAATTCGGTGGTTAGTTCTTTTAATATTTTTATTTTGTTCACGTTTTTCGAAGCTACGGCATTGTTACAAAGTGAAAGCAAAATGGACATTGAATTTTCACTGAAATTGATATCCTCGCTATTCGGTGAAGTCGCACTTAAATAGATATATGAATACACCGCATAAATTTCTTCAACATGTAATTTAAATGAATCAAAACGATCGATTAATGTGTTTGCAATTGAAACATTGGTTCCATGTAAATGATAATCAATCATATTGTTAAGCCAAACCGCTTTTCTCTTCGACGGGATATTCGATGTCAATTGTCCCTCAGCATATGTCAACCAATAGAATTGACCATCTTTGTTTAATGGGGTATCTTCATCTGTTTCTGGCTGACCATAAATATAACTCAAGTAATCTGCCGAGGTTTTAAAAAGGTCGAATTGATCACTTTTTGATAATTCGATGAGTGAATTTTCGGTTAAGAATGATTTGTTATTTTCAAGATTGTATAAAGTTTGGATGGCATTAATTTTAGATTTTGCAGAGCTTTGTTTGTCAGATAAAAGTGGTACAAAATATTTTGTGGTCAATTCAACTTCTCTGTCGGCAAAATTGGATATTTTTTTATCTTTTAATAAGCTAATTAGGGCAGAAGCGTATTCTTGGAGGACCGACTCATTTGAAGACATGGCCATTTCAATAATATTTTTGTATTGATTTGAGTCTAAAACGTCCAATCTATCAATTGAATTCAACTCCATAATCAAATATATCAAATGATTGATTTTTCTATGATGACTTACGTTTTGAAAAAAATTGTTATAATGGATGTTGATTTGATTTTTAATTTCTTGATCTTCTAAAAGTTTTTGTGAAGTTACCGTCGCGTCTGTTACATTGATGACTTCTAGGTTGGGTCTAATCACACCAACGACTGTGTTTTTGGGATCTAAAATGATATAATCTGGCGCGGTATCTAGGCCTAAGTCAATGAATGTATATGTTGAATTAACGATTTTAGAAATCGTCTTTTTGGGCTTCCCATTAAAGCCATATTCGATATCAAGTTTAAAAGGTTTGCAAGATGTTGCATTGTTATTTGTAGCATCCATGTTCAGCGTAATGCCATAGCTTGAAGTGGGCTGCGCTGAATCATAGCTAATTTTGTCTAAGTTCCAGTAACCAAATAAAACACCACTTTCGTAGTACCAATTTGTGAAAAAATCATTCATGTTTTTACCTGTAACTTTTTCGATACTTCTTTTCCACTCAGCAGCCGTGGCATTTTTATAGGCATAGGTTGTTAAATAATCTTTGATCGCCAATTTAAATGCTTCATCGCCTATGTAATTTCTCAGTAGATTCAAGATGGCAGCGCCTTTATTGTATCGGATATTGTCGAACTGGTCATCGGGTTTATTGTAATAATAATTGACCAAAGCGTTATCTTTTGAGTCTTTAATCCACGATTGGTTGTTTTCAAAGAGCCACATTTGAGCTTTTTCAAAACCATATTCATGTTCAATCCAAAGATATTCGGAATACTTCGCGAAACTTTCATTCATCGTAATTTCACCCCAGTTATCTGCGGTTACATAATCACCAAACCAATGATGAAATAACTCATGGCTAATATAGTCTTCCATGTCGTTATCCTTGTCCTGAAGTCCTTCAGAATGAATCACGGCTGTGGTATTTTCCATGGCTCCACTCACGAAATTTCGAGCAACCAGTTGATCGTATTTATTCCATGGGTATTCCACACCAGTGTATTTTGAAAAGAATTCAATCATTTTTGGTGTATTTCCAAAGATTTTCAGTGCATCATTTTTGAATTTGGGTTCAACATAATAGTGAACCATTTTGTCTTTATACTTATCAGAAACCTCAGACCAATTTCCAACTGCGAGCATGGTCAAATAAACGGAATGCGGTTGAGTCATAGACCAAACATCAACATATTCGTGATTTGCAACGTCGAGAGTATGCGAAATTTTATAACCATTCGATATCGATAACATTGTATCGGGGTATCGCACGGTAATTTTGTGCGTATGCTTTTGTGTTGGTTGGTCTAACGTGGGAAACCAGCATCTGCTACCTCTAGTTTCACCTTGCGTCCAAAATTGACGCGGCAAATAAGCATTACTTAAATCGTGATTGATGAAATAGGCACCTTTTTCTGCATTGATTGCTTTTCCGGCATTTTCGTTATTTAAAATAATAGAACTTTCTGGATTGGCTATGTAATTGATTTCGAGGTTGATTTTCTCATCTGATTTCACGGTTTTTGCAAAATAAACCACCAAATGTTCTGAATCTGAATAGCTAAAGCTATGCTTTAGTTTAGTGCCATTGGTTGAGTTGATAGAATGGATGTCAATAATATCCATGGCCATGGCATCTAAAATCAAACTATCTTGCTCATAGAAATATGGTTTTAATGTTAATTTTGCATTTCCGAGCACCTTCCTATTTTTCCAATCTAATTTTACAGATAATTCGGTATGAATGAGTTCCCAAATTTTGTCGGCAGGTGCATAATAGGAAGGAGGTTCATCACCTTCTCCTACCGGTGCAGCATCGCCTGAGTCAACAACCAAAGAGTCGGGCGATGAACCATCACTTGCATAACTTGATTTAGATTTAAAAAAACCGCAGTTTGTGAATGAAATTGCGCTGATCATTACAAAAATTCCAGCAATTAAGTTTTGTTTTTTCATGAATGGTAAAATATTTCCCAGGCCTTTTCAGCTTGTTTTTGTAGCATGAGTTCACCATTCATGCCGTAACAATGATTAGCCATAAGTTTTTTCAAAAATAAGGTTTGTTTTGGATTATATATCAATTCAATAGCCATTGTTGAATTTGGTATCAATTGATAAGGTAAATTTAGTGTATCTTCAAAGTTTGGAAACATTCCAACGGGTGTGGTTTGAACAATCAATGTATTTTCTTGCCAATCATGAACATTCAAATCTTCATAAGATAACTGATCAGATTTAGGAGATCTTGAAACGCTTAAATAAGGAATATGCCTATCAGAAAGCACTGCTTTTACAGCCTTAGCAGATCCTCCGTCCCCCAAAATAATTGCTTGTTTTGGCAACCTCGGTAAGTTTAATAGAGAAGCTTCAAAACCAAAATAGTCTGTGTTATGTCCCTCCAAAAATAGACCGTCATCATTTCGAACGATTTTTACAGTATTCACAGCGCCAATTTTTTTGGCATGCTCAGAAATTGAATTTAGATAAGGAATAATGGTTTGTTTATGAGGGACAGTGACGTTGAAGCCGATCAATGTTGAGTGCTCATGCACAAAGGAAACAATATTTTCAACTGTTTCCATAGGGTAGAGGTTATAGCTTCCGTTTGAAATTTGATTTTTCTTGAAAATATCATCAAAAATCAATGGCGATTTGCTGTGACTTACTGGATAGCCAATGAGTCCTATTTCGAAGACTTCATCCATTTGGCTTTAATGAATTGGTAAACCATTGGAAGGATAGAAAATCCGATTATTGCAAAGACCACAGTTTCAAAATGTGCCTGCACCCAAGCGTTTTTGCCTAAGGTATATCCAAGAAGTGTGATGCTTGTTACCCAAAGTACAGCTCCCGAAATGCAATAACCGATGAATTTTTTGTACGACATTGTGCCAAGTCCGGCGGCAAACGGAGCAAAAGTTCTCACAATAGGTACAAAACGAGCCATGATGAGGGTGTAACCACCATGCTTTTCATAAAACTCTTCGGTTTGGGTAAGGTATTCTCTTTTGAGGAGTTTCCATTTCAAATCAAATATTTTAACACCTATTTTCGAACCAACAAAATAATTGGTGTTGTCGCCTAGAAGAGCTGCAACAATCAGAAGGGGAATGAGATAGAAAATATTGAGAGTGCCATCGAGTGCTGCAATTGAACCAGCGGCGAAAAGCAAAGAATCGCCCGGTAAAATAGGCATGAACACCAATCCTGTTTCCACGAAAATAATGAGAAACAAAATGATGTAAGTGAAGCTTTTGTATTCGTGAACTAGGAGTGCTAAATTTTTATCTAGGTGTAATAACCAGTCTTTTGCGAAGTCGATGATGCTCAGGTATGTCATTCTTTTGAATTTTCAGCAAAGTTCAATGAAAAAATGTATTTTTGTATTCATTCAAGTATGAAAAAAATCATTTTATTTTTTGCAATAATCGCGGTTTTAGGAATCAGTGTGACATCTTGTGGCGCAACAAAACCCTCTAGGTCGAAGGGTGGATGTAATTGTGGGTTCTAATATCCACGCCTAAACCAAACATATTTTGTTTAAGAACGGGGCATAAAATCTTTATTGAAACGATTGATTTTAATGGCTTCATTTTGTGATTTGTAGATTTTTGTTCAACGAATTATGGGCAAGTGAATTGTAGTTCAATGAGAACAGTTTACTTAATTCTCAAATTGTTTGTCAATTATTTAGACTTGTTCCAAAGATTCTATGTAACTTTGCGGTAATTTTAATAGACTATGTCAAATTCAACATATATTCCTTACAAAGTAAAAGACATTTCCTTGGCTGAATGGGGCCGTAAAGAAATCAAAATGGCAGAAGCAGAAATGCCAGGTTTAATGGCATTGCGCGCTGAATACGGCGAATCAAAGCCATTGAAAGGTGCTAGAGTTGCTGGTTGCTTACACATGACTATCCAAACCGCAGTTTTAATTGAAACTTTGGTGGCTTTAGGTGCAGAAGTAACTTGGAGTTCTTGCAACATTTTCTCTACTCAAGACCACGCTGCGGCTGCAATTGCTGCTGCGGGTATCCAAGTTTATGCTTGGAAAGGTCAAACTGCTGAAGAATTTGACTGGTGCATTGAGCAAACTTTGTTTTTTGGTGAAGGACAAGAACCTTTGAATATGATTTTAGATGACGGTGGTGATTTAACCAACATGGTTTTAGATACTTACCCTCACTTAGCTGCTGGTATTAAAGGTATCTCTGAAGAAACTACAACTGGAGTTCACCGTTTGTATGAGCGTGTTGCTAAAGGTACTTTGCCTTTGCCAGCAATTAACGTTAACGACAGTGTAACTAAGAGTAAATTCGATAACAAATACGGTTGTAAAGAGAGTTTGGTAGACGCAATTCGTCGTGCTACAGACATTATGATGGCTGGTAAAGTTGCTGTTGTTTGTGGATATGGTGATGTAGGAAAAGGTTCTGCTGAGAGTTTACGTGGTGCTGGTGCTCGTGTAATTGTAACTGAAATCGATCCAATTTGTGCTTTCCAAGCTGCAATGGATGGTTTCCAAGTCATTACACTTGAAAAAGCAATTCCTCAAGCAAGTATCATTGTAACGGCCACAGGTAACTGTAACATCGTAACTGAAAAACATTTCAGAATGATGAACGATAAAACAATCGTTTGTAACATTGGTCACTTCGACAACGAAATCGATATGGCATGGTTGAACGGTGCATTTGGAAATACTAAATATACCATTAAACCACAAGTTGATGTTTATAATTTAGACGGAAATGAAATCATTGTATTGGCTGAAGGTCGTTTGGTGAACTTAGGTTGCGCAATGGGTCATCCAAGTTTTGTAATGAGTAATAGTTTCACAAACCAAACTTTGGCTCAATTAGAACTTTGGAACAACGCTAGCAACTACGAAAACAAAGTTTATGTATTGCCTAAGCATTTAGATGAGAAAGTGGCTCGTTTGCATTTGGCACAAATTGGTGTTGAGTTAACTGAGTTAACTTCTGAGCAAGCTCAATATATTGGTGTTAAGGTTGATGGTCCTTTCAAAATGGATCACTACAGATATTAATCAAACCCTTTATAAAACAAAAAAGGCCGCATAAGCGGCCTTTTTTGTTTTATGTTCTATTTTATGCCAAATCTTCTTCAGCAACAGCAGCCGCTTCT
>JACCED010584043.1_pt1 | contig 15817 bp, 11 predicted proteins | sample 7455021 | NCBI WGS metagenome assembly JACCED01 (sample SAMN15323456, study PRJNA562643) | freshwater metagenome | isolation source: river surface water | place: USA:Blue River Watershed | collected 2017-08-19 | reverse complement strand
CATAAACAACAAAAAATAGAAAGAAAAATAGATGTTTACATGGATATGTTTTTTCAGAAAGATCAATCATTTAATTTTTCAATAGAAACACTTAAACCCATTTTGTATTATAAAAAAATAGTAACTGTACATGATGACAAAGATGATAAATATGCAAATATAGATCAAGAATATCAGGATACCAAGTTTATTTATCCACAAAAATTCACTTCTTTTATTGATCAATTTAATACACTTAATAAAGATAAAACAAATCAATATTTACAAAATGTAAATGCACTTTATTCTCTTCATAAACCTTTTATTAATATGGATAACAAACCAGATGATTTGGTAAAAGAAAGAGTTATTATAGATTCAAATACAGATGCTTATAGACATTTCCTATTTAATGAAGATGATTCTTTCCAAGATGAAAAAATGTCTATTATGCGTCTTATATCACCTCTTAAAGTAGATACAGGAAAAAGACCAGAACAAGCAGATGATAAACCAGGTTGTACATCAGGACTACAATATATTACTTCTTCATCAGATCAAGTTATATATGATGGTGATAAAGTAGATATTGTTGGTTATATACATGAAGGATTTAAAGATGGAAATATTTCAAATGAAGTAATAAAATTCGATCTTAACAATTATATTAGACAACTTTCAACATTTCAAAAAGGTACAAAAGTTTCTATAAAATTTAATGATTTTGTATTTGACAAGACTGGTAATATTATTTTAGATCTAGATGGTTCTATTGTTAACAATGATGGTACTTTAATCTATGTTAAACCATCAAGTCCTATACTATTTCTAGATTCTGGAGATAAACCATCTAGTGAACCAATTAAGGTTCCTATTAATGAACCATGTAATTGCTTTATTTATGAAAAAACTAGTAAAGAATTTATGTTTCATAAACCGATATTAGGGAGAAGATTGGATAAAACAATAATATTTAATCTAGTAAAATCAGATTTACCTGTAAATAAAACACTAAGTTATATTAAACCTACAACATTATCTCAATTATTTTTTATGTATTTCGATTTATTTCCTAGTTTTCAATCTGTAGATAATTTGCGAAAATTTCTTTTAGATCAGGATATTAATTATGATAAATTACCCTCGGAGTTATTTAGAGTATTAAATTTAATATTTAATCAAGATAAACAATTATTTAAACCATTACCTGCTACTAAACCAACATATAATATACATAATTATCAAGAAGGATTAAATGATTTTATATTAAATTTTAATAAAAATTATATTCATTTAGAAAACTATAAACAAGAATATATTGGATTAAAAAGTTTTATAGATACATCATTAAATAGATATGCTTATCTTAAAAGTAAAAATGATTATGGTTATTTATATATATTAAGTCTAATCAAAGAACATTTGGATCGTAAATTTAACAATACTGAAAAATCACGAGATAAAATAGAAAATCAAATAATTGAATTAAAAAAACAATTAGATAGTGTACGTGATGATATCAAAGATGCATCCGGAGAAACTAAGAAAGACAAAAGTACTCCTATTATAACTAAAACATACAAACTAATATCTGAATTGGAAAATGATAATGAAAAAGATATTTTTTATGATAATGATTTAGATCCAACTTCTTATAAGATTTTAGATGAAATACCAAATAAAGACAAATTATCAAAAGAAGAGATTAAATTTGCTATAATTGAAAAATTAGCAAAGGATCCTAAAAATTCAAAGCTATCCCAAGAGCAAATTAATTTTGAAGTGAGATGTATTATTAATAAAAAACGACCTGTTAAAGTTGGTGATCATGCGATTTTATATTTCGAAGATGGTTCAAGTGCTTTATATAATCGTAAAATAATAGGTAATAAAGAAACTTGGATTAAAGTCTTAAAGGTACCTTTCAAAATATGTAGTGATAATCTACCTTTATTAAGTGATTTTAATAATGATGATATAAATTTACTAGATCCGTTTGATATTCTATGTAGAAAAGCGAAAACTATTCGTGCGAATTTATTATATCAGAATATTATTCAGCAAATCTCATTACTAGAATCAATTATTGCATTTATAGATAAATATGAAGAGATAAAAGAAGAAATCAACAAAGATATTAATCATTATATTCAACAATTAAATTTAATCCAAAGTGATTCATTATTTTCATTGGAAAATCTTAGAAGAACTGTTCATATAAAGATTCCTCATTTGCATATAGATGAAAATGAATTTGAGGATTATATTGGAGATAGTGAATTATTAGATCTTGATAAAATATTTAATAATATCGAGTACAATGATTCTGGTTTTGGGTATATGCAACAATTTATAGAAAAAACTTATGATGGAGATTCAAAGAAAGCAGTTGATAACGATGATATTCTTCAAACATTTATTGATTTAATGGATATATCAGATGATATTGATGAGAGTGTAAGAGAATATATTCTAAATATTGTAAATACTAAATATCCAAAGAAGAATGTTTTACTTTCGGTTGCACAAGAAGAAGAAAAACTAAGAAAAAATATTAAAAAAGATTTATATGATACAAATCCAGACTATCGTATCAAAGTTGAAACACTAATTAAAGAAAAATTAAAAGTATTTGAAACAAATGCATTAAAGAAATATTATTATGGTTTAATACTTGAATTAGCAGCAGTATTAAATATTACTATAATTGCTAAATATCCTTCCATTACTATAAAAAAAATTATTCCAAAATGTGTTAAACATTTTTCGTATATAGGTTATCCAATTTTGAAGAATGATAATCAAATACAATCTCTAACAAAATACATAGCATGCATTATATCATCTATTGGAATTCCAGATGATGTAAGATTTAGCCAATTTTCAGCTATGAATATTAATGAAATTGAAACTGCTGTGAGAGAAAATATTGATACTTTATTAGAAACAAACTTGCAACTAGCATCAGCATTGGAAGAAGGCGCTAAAATGTTATCTAAAGTTAAACCCATAATTACAAAAGAATTATCTGAATATACAACTTTAAATGTAACATTTAAACCAAATTTTAATTTTGATAAAACCACAGTTGGTAATTTACACAAAGAAGATGGAATTGTAATAGATTTTATTAAAAATATTAATGATTATGTTAAACAATCTAAATTTTTAAAACAAAATGCATTTAATAACCCATTTATTGTAAATTCTTGTTGCTTGGAACAACTTACACATACTTCGAATTTTTATGATATATTTAGTACGACTTCTCAATTCAAAGGTATTGTTACTAAATTAAATTTACTAAATCAAAATATACCAAAAACTATATCTTATATACCTCCATCTAAAATTAAAACAACTGTAGACCTATTTCAAGAAAAACAAATTGCTATAAAAAATCCTGATAATATTAAAGACATACAGGAACCATTATTTATAGGTAATGATGCTGTAGATAAATTAACATTGTTTTTGAATGATAATGATATATTTATGAATGATGATATTTTATCAGTTATAGATGAAAAAATACAAGATGATGAATGGTGGGATGATGTATTTTTCCCTGCTATTGCAAATAATTTTACTAAAGTTACTGACATGATGAGAAAATATTATGATAAAGTTGATATTGATCAGATAAACAAATTAAAAGCTATCATTGTAGATATGAACACCAATTTTGGACAAGAAGGAAATAAAAAGGGTATATCTGCAGAAAAGTATACCAAGAATATAAATAATCTAAAAGCATCTTTTAATTCGTTCATTAAATTTCAATTTGGATCATCATTATCCAAATTAATACATAAAAAAATACCTAAAGAAAAGAAACCACAATTTGAACAAAAACTTGATTCAAAACAAGTTGAAGAATTACAAGAGTCTACAATTATCGAAGCATTATTAAATAATGAAAGTTATGATAAGGTACTTGAAAACATAATGAAATTATTACAAAACACATTAAATAATCCTAAAAATTTATACTTTAATACAGATAATAATGATGCTATGATAATTAAGAATATTGCTATATTAACATTTGTATATCTAAAGATTTTACATGGTATTTTGTATATTACTGTATGTAATGATTTAGATTTTAATATGACAAAATTTAATACAAATATTGTATCATTGAAGGTAAATGAAAAAAATCATATGGTATTATCATCTATGATTGTATATTTTATGATGATCAAACTATATAAATATTTATTGTTGAATGATAATGACAATGATAAGATTAAGATGAAAGTTGAAGAATTACGTGAACGTAGAAAACAAGCTATGATTGCTGTTTATAGTGCAGACGATGAAGCTAGACGTTTACAAATCATGTTAAAGAAAATGGGTTTAACTGATATTGTAGATCCTGATGCTATAAACAAGGAAGATACAAAAGAAAAAGAAAAACAAGTAATATCAGCTGATGTAGATATAATGAAACATGATAACAAATTACAAGAAGAAATGAATTATGTAATATCGGACTTTAAAGGAGAAAATGCTGATGATGTAGAAGCTGAAGATGAATATTATATTAATCCAGAATAATCCAGAATAATCCAGAATAATCCAGAAATAATTAAAAACCACAATTTAAATCTTGAGTATCAACTTCAATACCTCTAAATTTTTTTATATCCGATAAATATTTACAAACATATTTTTGTTCGTATTTTTTATCGTATATTTTAATCTTATCTTTCATAAACTCTTGATATGAATCCTCTATTAGGTTACTTGGATACACATTACTTTTAATTCTATCTTCAAATATGAAACCATTTAATGTATAATCTATTATATATGTTGTATTATTAATAATATCATATAAAGTTGTTATATTTAATGATACCCCATATATTTTTGTATCTCTATAAAGGATATGTTCGGATACAGTAATTATACAACTTCCGTTTTCCCAATATCCTTGATATAATTCTTTTACTTTTGAGAATACATTTGTAAAAATATATTTTTCGTTTGAAGAATTTTTAAATAATTCAGAGTTTAATATACGTACTAGATATTTATTATTATTTTTCAACATTTTTGTTTTAAGGTCTTTATTAACAAGAATGGCTTTATGCTCTATAGTAGGAGGTTTAAATAATATATTTTTCTCTTTATCTAATACATCAATAAAGAATCTATCATTCATTTCAACAGCATAATGAGTTTTATTTGCAAATTCTGCAGAAGTTTCATAAAATTTTGTTGGAACAGATAGATCATTGAAATATTTATCATAATAATCTGTTATAAATCCTTCTTTTTTTTTATAAAACATTATATTGATCATAATTGTAATAATAAATATCAAAATACTAATAATCAATATACATCTCATTATCTATGTCTATTATATTTTACATATTTAAAAATTCTCTATCTATATGTCTAATTTTAAGAAACTAATTATAAAACCTTATTTATAAAACCATTTTACATGATTCATTTGTTTCATACGTTCGTAATTATCTAATGGAAATACATAATCAGGTGATTTAAGATTTGGATATTTCTTCGGATCTTTTTGATCTTCGCAACAATAAGGATTTAAAATATCTTTACAATTATAACATAAAGGTTTAGATGTTTTATCATAGTTTCTATAAGAAACTCTAGTAACGCCTAAAGGCATTTGACAGAATCCATCAATACATCCACCAAAATAATTCTTGTAATTTTTATTGGCTTGGTAGAATGGACAATCTGTATTTACTTCACATCTTCTATCCCAATACATTTTAGTCTCTTTTGGTTTTCCAATGGAATCAAAATCACTTTCACAAAGACCTCGAGATTTTATTTGTTGTTGTCCATAACATTCATATCTAGAATCATCAGACTTATTTTCATATATAGGTTCAAATGTTTTTAATGCTGTTCTATCTTTTGTAAGTTTAGCATATAATTTTAAAGGTTCAACATAAATTATATCAGTATCTTTGATAAAATCTATATTAACACCATCAATTTGATTTATCCCGTCTAAATTAATGAATCCTAATTCATCAATCGAAAAACCATTAAACACTAAATGTTTTTTTAATATAAATACATTATTTTCTTTGGTATGTACAATATAATTACCATTTTCTTCTTGTCTATCTTGAGAATGTAGATTAATATGACTAAATAAAAGTATAGGAAATCCTTTAATTTTGTTAAGTTTTATCTCAAAAGTTTTGTTAATGGCGTTATAATATCCATTGATATTTTCATAAACATCTATATCAATTGTATGATATGATGATATATACTTATTTTTAGGTTCTTCCTTGAATTGTTCACGGTCACAGAATTGTTCAAGAATTGGCAAATTATCTCGTGTTTGTATATGTTTATTAGTTTCATTGATAAATAACATGCTCTGTTTAAAAAAGTTAACGTACATTGTATAAAAATTAATTAAATCTGCATTTCCTAATTTAACAAGTATTTTTGTCAGTTCATAGTTCAAATCTTTATCATTTTCTAGTTTATCTGAACCACATAATAAGGTATCAAAACCCATACATGATTTAACTGGATACGTACTAACAAATCTATCTTTGAAATAGATAGTCATATCTATATTTTTGAATTTACAATAGGGTAAAAAGAATTTAATTTTTTCAATATTATATTGTTCATAATCTATGAAATCTATATTAAGTGTTTCACTAATCTTACCTGGAATAATGTCTTGATTTTCCAAAGATACAAATAATAACAATGTATGAATTTTATTATTAATAAAATAATTTTTATCTATTTTTTCATTAGGAAAACTGACTTTTAAAAGTTGTTTCAATATAATATTTTTATCAATACCCATGGACATCACTAAGAATTGAATCAATAATTTGTCAATTTCATTTATATAACCAATATTTACACCGCTATTGATAATATCTAGTAATGTTTCTGTTTTTTTCTCGTCTTTGGGTTTAATAAAAAATAACATTTTTTCTGAATTACTTAACGGTGTTAATACTTTTAGATTAGGGTATTTATATATATATGAAAACATATCTGTAAATACTAATGTATTATTCAATGTATTATTCAATGTATTATTTAATTCTTTATTAGGATCTTTATCCTTATCCGATTCTTTATTATCTGAATTAACAAATTCTATATTTTTAATATTTGCAAGTGGTTCAATCAAGTTCTTGTGTTTATCTATATTGTTTAATAAAATATTTATCTTTTTGGTATTCATTTCAACATTATAAATTAACATTGGATTATTACTAAATAATTCTTCAATACGATTAGGAGTTATTAAAAACAAATATAATACTACTATGTTGATAAATATAATTGTATAAAGTAGTAAGTATTGCATTTGTTTATTATGACATAATTCTTTTTATGATGATATAATAAATGCAACATATAAATACACGTGTAATCTATGCTATACTATTTTATATTTTGTTGATTGTTTTAATAATAATTTCGAGACCCTCTATAATGTTTGAATCAGATGGTTCTATAAAACAGTTTGGAATTGGTGAAGAGAAAACAATGTTTTCTCTTGGTGTTTTTACAGTTATATTGGCTGTAGTAAGTTTTTATATTTTTTGTATGATTGATTTGATATTTGGAAATTGATACATACATATGATAGGATTATAAAAATATAAAACAATATATTAAAATGTCATTAAATGTGAATTCTATGTTAGATGCTATGAATGATGAAACTATTGGATTATATACTAAACTTATGTCAGCAATAGATGATAATATTGTATTTAAAAAAAATGGAGTAATTATCAATGGTAAAACTGTAATTCCACCAAAGATAGTATATGTCAATGAACGTCTAGCTGAACTTAAAGCTCGGAAACAAAAATTATTGTTGGAAAATTACGATCTATATAATGATATTATTATGATACCACTTGAAAAAATTAAAAATACGACAAAGGAAAAATACGAGAAATTACTCGAAGATATAAACATGATTGATATAGAGATTGATAATTTACATAATTATACTGGATTATTACATAATAGATCAAGGATTGAACTTGATAGATTAACTGATATATATAACAATTCTGTGAGAGAACAAAAATTACTAATAGATAATGGCAATGACATTGATCGTTATTTAAAATTACATGCAAAGATACAAAAAACTAAAGAAACTATAAATGATGAAAAGAGTAAACGTACCATTGATTTTTATATTGAAAAATTGCCTCAATTATCAAATGTAGTGCTTAAAGAAATTGATAAAATACCTGAATCTAAAGAAAATGAATCTAAAGAAAAAGAACCTTCTAAAAAGGAGAAAACAAAGGTGGAAAAAGTAAAGGTTGAAAAATCCAAGACAGAGAAGACCAAGACTGAAAAAACAAAGAAGATAACACCTAAACAATTAGAAACTATTAAGAGTAATATTAAGGAATTATTAGGAAGTAAATATCTAAAAGCAAAATCAAAAGATGAATGTGTATCACAGAAACGTTCACAACCCTATTATATGTCATTAAAGGCAATATTAGAAGAAATAGAAAAACAACCAGAACTTAAAGCAGTATTGCCTAAAAATTATAAAACATTATCAAAAGAAAAATTATGTGAATACTTATATTAGGAATAAAAAATTTGATTAATCCTAAGTTGTATTCTTAATATCATGCAATCACATATCTATTAAAAAATTTTGATTTATTAAGAATAATGTCAGAGAGTATTCTAGTAACTGTAGATATGACTGTACCTATGACTGTAGATATGGGATCGAATATTGTACAACAAGATCTTGTACAATATGATAATAATTGGGATGACGATGAGCGTAGTATTCGAATGGTAAATTATAAAATTGTCAATAAAAATGAAGATACATTTATTCCAATTAATAAAATTCTAAAAGAATTATACGAAGAAGACCGGGAATTACAATATTGTCGCGATGATGAGTATTATTCAATGAAAAGTTATTCATTCTATTCTGATATTGAATCAGAATATGAAGAAGAAAGTGATTATTCAGTCTATGACTCTGACCTAGAGCAATGTGGTGTAGATTCTAATGATGAAAAAGAAACTTCGTGTGATTTCATTGATAATAATAAATTCTGCTACATTTAATAGTTGATTAAATAATTAATAATTTCTGAAATGTTGTTTAAGAATAGTTTATTTTTCTACTTAAAATATTTTTACATATTAAAAATGTTTTTTGATAAAATTCGTCCTCTTTATTTTCTTCTAGCTTTTGGAATTGGTTTAATGATATGTTACATGACAAATCCTAAACCACAAGTAGTTGTAAAATTTCCATCTCCTTATAATGCAGGTCAAGTTGTATATAAAGATGTGAATGATACATGTTATAAATATAATGCTTCAAAAGTAGAATGTCCTAGAGATAAAAATTTAATCAAGGAACAACCTATACAAGAAGATTTTACTATGAATAGAAAGAAAAAATAAATATATCGCTTAATAACAAAAATGTTTTTAACGATTTTAGAAACGGAAGCTGGGCAAATTTTTATTTCTATATTACTTGGTCTAGGATTAGCAACAATATTTAGAAAAGTTTGTAAAGATAATTCATGTATGATAATTAAAGGTCCACCTATAAAAGATACAAATAAATATTATTACAAGATTGATAATGATTGTTTTAAATATACTCCTCAAGCAACAGAATGTAAAAAATAAGACTTTTCTGAAATGTGTTTAAGATAAACATGTGTGTTTCGATCTCGTTTGTTTTTTTATTTTTTTAGGGTATAGATGAATAAATCAACTCCTATTTCTCAATTACCAGGTGGTAATCCTAATCCAGTTTTTGTGAATGAGCAACAACGACAATTTATAACTCAAGCTCAACAAGCAATTTCAAATACAACAATGCCTCAGAATACCCAGGCATCTTCAGATATTGTGAATGACGATGATATGGTTGTTCAAGATATTCTGAATCAGATTAATTCATCAACTGGTGATTCACAAAATGAGCGAATTCCGAGTGAAAATCAAAATATGAATCAATTATATATGCAACAACAAATGCCACCTCCTCAATTCATTCAACAACAAAATATGGCAGCTCCATCCCAAGGAGCTCAAAATAATGGTGGACTACCGCCGCAATTATTATACCAAATGGCTGCAGGAAATCCAAATTTCCAATTTCAAGATATGATGCCTCCTTCACATCCTGTAAATATGCCAACAGGTCCACTTGATTATAAAACATTTATGCATTATTTTGCAGATGATCTTAAACTCGCTGCACTTATTTTTATAGCAACTGTAATTGTTCATTTTATCCCACTTGAAAAATTCATTGGTAAATATATTGCATTAGATAAGATTCCTTATCATGAAATTCTATTTAGAGCTATAATGATTTCAATTGTTGTGATAATAATAAAAAAAGTAGCAAAATTATAAAGAAGATTAAATATAAGACTACATAATTTAAAATTAAAACATTTGTAAATAAATTTGCAAAAATATAAAGAAATTAACAAAAATTTGATTAAAGGTATATAAAGATACAATACATGGAAATATACAAGCTTTCTTATACGCTCAAGTTCTTTAACAGCAATATTCAAAAATGTTTTTGTCGCTATATGACGTCGAGGAACAGACACGTGCGCGGAAGGATCGGCAGGAATTCTTTTTGAGGAGAGCTGCAGATCTTGCAGCACGTTCAAATGTAGTTCACCATAGACATGGTTGTGTTATTGTTTTGAATGATGATATTATTGGCGAAGGATTTAATTATCATACAGAACATATGGAACATCAGTTTACAATTCATGCTGAAGTTGCAGCTTTAATGCAATTTCCTGGAAAAAAAAAGAAAATACTTGGGGAGTGTGAACTGTATGTCGTACGTATCGGGACTGATGGTATGGGACGACCTCTTAAATATTCCAAGCCTTGTGCTAATTGTACGCGAGCTATTTTAAAAGCAGGAGTAAAGAGGGTTTATTTCTCAACAAACACAGAGTTTGATGATATGATTAAAAATTATAAACATCATAAATAATACACATCATAAATAATCATTAATCAATATTTATATGACAAAAAGTAAAAGTCTAATTGAATTATTAATTATTTACAAATGTTTATAAAATTTAATTTTGTTATTTTAACCAGCAAATCCAGACTGTTTTAATTGAGAAATCATTTCTTTTATTTGAAGTGAAATATTAGCATCTGTAAATTTACTACTATTCTTATTATAAATATTATTAGCAATGCCCATTAATGATGGCATTAGATTTTCAACAATATGTTGTTTATATAATTGTTTTATTTTTGGGTCTAAATCATTAAATTCATTAAGATCTAAAATATTCTGTGTTTTTTGTTCTAATTGAGATTTAACATAATCTCTAATAGCTCGCTCTAAATAATCAATATAATCTGCAATATCATTATTCATTTTAATTATATCAGCTTGATTATCTTTTATTTTTTTATAGTTGTGAGCACTTATAATAAAATTCATCGCAACTACAAAAACAATAATAACAATCGCCAATGTATTTAAAATAGATAGATCCATTATTTGATCTATATAAAGAATTTATTATTATTCGTCAGAATCAGAAACATGAATTTATATATTATCAATTTACATATATCTAGTCTTTGGATATGTACTTTCTGATTGTGTATAGTAGTTTTCAGATTGTGTATACCAATCAGATTGCGAAGTATTTTCAGATTGTGTATAGGAATTCTCAGCATTTGTAACAGATTGTAATTGGTCTAGTATACTCTTAATTGCTGCAGATATATCTTCTTCTTTTAATTTATCTTTATTTTTTAAATATTCATCATTGATATATGGAGTTATCTTGTATAATAATTCGTTTATAATATATTTTTTATACAATGCTTTAATTTCAGGATGTAAATGTTTAAATTCATCTAAATCCAATATATTTCGTGTTTGCACTTCTAGCCGTTTTTGTGCTTCAAATTGTTTGTTTATATAATCTTTGATATCATCATTTATCTTGTTTACTTCTACTTTATTATCCATTAATTTTCCTCTATTTTCTATACTATATTTTAAACTCCATGCAGACAATAAAAAGTTAATATAAATTACAATTATTATAATTAAAATAGCTAATGTATTAATATTCGATAAATCCATAATTTGATCTATATAAAGAATTTAATATTATTCGTCAGATGTCGGAACTTCCAACATATCAATATATGCATCATCATATGTTTCCCCTTCTTCATCTTCCGTTATAGGTTCTGTATGCATTATAGGCTTAATACTTAATCCAGTTAATTCATGTACAAATTGTTTATATGCATAAGGTGTTTCTAATTTAGAGACATTATATGAATCTTTCATATCACGATTCAATATCATATTTGTATCATTATCCAGATTAAAGTTGTATTTATCGGATCTTTCCATCAAAGATTCTTTTAAGAATCCCATCATACCATGTGACATTATACTATCTTTCTCCATTTCACCAATTCTTAGACCACCATTATTACCACGACCTTTTGTTGGTTGTCTGGTCAATACATTTACAGGAGCATCTTTTAGTAATTCTTCCTTACCATTATTATAAATTGTTCTTAGATTTACTTGACGATAGTTAATCTTATCAGCAACCATATGTTTTAATCTTTCGTAAAATATAGGACCTATGAATATATCACAACCAATTTGATCTCCTGTAAAACCATTGTACATAATTTCATTACCATGACGTTCCAAGTTAAACTCTTTTTCCATCATTGTATATAATTCTGAATAATCATTGTTATTAAAAGGTGTTCCATCAATAGTAGAACCTTTACATGTTGCAACCTTGCCTAATAAAGTTTCTAATAAATGAGCCATTGTCATACGCGATGGAATACAGTGTGGATTAATAATGACATCTGGAACAATTCCATCTTTGGTGAACGGCATATTCTCCCGTGGGATCACCATACCTATGGTGCCTTTCTGTGCATGGCGTGTGCATAATTTGTCACCAAACTCTGGTATACGAACTTTCCTAAAACGAATCTTTGTTGTTTTATTTCCTTCGTCATCTAGATATAAATAAACTTTATCTACAATACCTGATAAAGTTTTATCTGCAATCATACTACGATCATAATAGACTTCTTTCTTAACTTTATTACCAAATATATTATTTTGGATTGTACTATCTTCGACAATCTCTGTTTTAATCTTTGTCTTACCAATAACAGCATCTCCTTCTGAAATATATGAATTTAAGTTGGGGAAGCCATTAACATCTAATTTTTTATAATTAGCCCACTTTAGATCATTTAAAGATTTATTCTGATCTAAAATAGTCTTTGGATTATTAAATTTAATAACTTCATTATCTTTTTTATTTTCTTCCTCTCGGTCTACAACATTCTTATAATAAGTAAGATTGAACATACCTCTTTCAATTGCATCACGATTAATAATGATACTATCTTCCATATTATATCCAGTATATGATGCCATAGCTACGATTAAATTTTCACCATTTGGTAATCTATTCAAATTTAGATATTCACAATATCTAGTATTAAGTAAACATTTTTGAGGATAATGTAATACATAAGACATCGTATCAATTCTATTAGCAAAATTAGTAGCATAACATCCAATCGCTTGTTTACCCTGGGCACCTGAGAAAATATTGCGTGGAGCTTGGTTATAATTTGCCAATGGAATATTGTGAGTTACAACACTAAAGATAGTCGAAGCATGAAGTTCACAATGTGTATATCTTGGATTCGTTTCAAGATAAGATTTATCCATCGCGATATAACTACAATTAGCTTCTTCAACATCAATGTATTCAATGGGCGCTTGATTCTTTTCTAAAACGGCAATTAATGCTTCATTTTTAATATTTCCAAAAACTGTTTTTGGGGAGATGTAATTATAATCTAGAATATTTACATTCTTTATAGAAGAACCAGTAATTAAATCATTCCAATTGAGTTTTTTATTCTTGAGATCAGATATATATTGTTCGATTAATAATTTCCCATTTTCGACTACATATAATGGACGACAACATCTACCTGCTTCAGTTAAAATATTTATTTCATTTTGAAAAACATCCCAAGAAATAGATGTAAATATATTTATAAATGCATTTTTCTTGAGTAATTTTAATAATTTAAAAATAAAAACAGGATCATCATGGGTACCTACCCAATTACTATTCACTAGGATTTTAGTTGTAGTTTTAACAGATTGTATATCAATATTAAATAACATAGTCATGCCAAATTCTTTTAAACACTGAATAACACTCTGTGCACTACTATCAAATGTTACTTTACATAATATTGCCATATTTTTCAATAATCCAATACTAGCGCCGTCTGGTGATTCACAAGGACACATAATACCCCATTGAGATGGATGTAATCGATGAGGTGCTACAATTTTAGATGTAGGATCCATTGGGGTATTAACACGTCGTAAATGAGAAATAAAACCTAGATAAGAAATTCGACTTAAATCTTGGACAATTCCTTGTTTAATATCATCTGCGTCTTGTTGTTCTTCAACCATATTAACTCCCCAACTACCTTTTAATGATTTCCGCATACCATCTTCTACAATTTGAGATTGAAATATAAGATTCAAATTACTTTTATTAATCATATTATTAATATTTTTCAGTGTTCTCCAGGGACCATAAAGGTATTGTCGATCTATATTATTACGTACTGTTTGTCTGAATTGATTATAATAATCTCTGAATAAATTTCCCATTAAAAACCCCGATATATCTACACGTTTAAATAGATAACTATCACGATCTGATTCTTTAGTAATGCCAAGAACAACTTTAACTAATTTATTAATAATGTGTCCTAAGAATAATGCTTTATTCCTAAATTCAGTTCCGACATTTGGAAATAAGTCATTAATAAGGATATGTTTAACTTTGTCAATATTTTTATATTCAACAAAATTGGATAAATACTGCATAGCATCTTGTTGAGTCATTATAGATGAACCATGTAATACACTATATCTTAGGAAATCTAATATAGCTTTATTATTTGGATCTTCTACATCATTTAATATCATTTCAATAATCTCTTTGTCACTTTCAATACCTAAAGCACGAAATAATACAAAAAGTGGTACTTTAATACCTGTAATATTTGGTGATGAAATTACAATTGAGAATGATGGGGTTTTAGATGATGTAAATATCTTATCTACATCATCTTCTACCTTTACTTGTTTTTCACCTTCTTCTTCCTCCACATTATCATCTTGATCTTTCTCTTTTTTCTGATTTCTATCAGCATGTACATAAATATTAATAGTTTTAGGAAACAGTGGGTTTTCTTCAGATGTGCATCGGATTAAACCTTCATGACTATATTTAGGATCCTTGCTCTTATTAATAAAAATTCTATTTGTTGTAATACGTTCCTGAGCAACGATAACTTTTTCTTTACCATCCATAATAAAATATCCACCTTGATCATATATACATTCACCCATTTCATGAAGCACTTTTGGAGTCTGATTGTTTAATACACAAAGACAACTATGTAACATAATAGGAATAGCTCCAATTTTAATATTTTTAAAAACTTCTTCATGAACACTCTCTTTCTTAGTCGATTCTTCACGTGTTATATATTTAATTGTAATATTTGCAAATATCTCTGCTTTATAAGTCATATCTTTTAATCGAGCTTCATTTGGATACATTAGTCTTTGCTCGCCTTTTTCATTTACAATTGTAGGTTTGTTAATGAAAAGTTCGTTTCCATCTACACCACCAATATATACATTAATTTCATGTGTAAT
>JACCED011127143.1_pt1 | contig 15820 bp, 25 predicted proteins | sample 7455021 | NCBI WGS metagenome assembly JACCED01 (sample SAMN15323456, study PRJNA562643) | freshwater metagenome | isolation source: river surface water | place: USA:Blue River Watershed | collected 2017-08-19 | reverse complement strand
TGGCCCGAAGCATCTCATTGACAGCTTCGAGTTCCGTGGTTCTGGTGATTGGGTCCATCTGGTTCCTATGAAAAAAAAGCCGAGGACCACCCGAAGGCAGTCCCCGGCATAGGGGTTAGTCAGACCTTACGAGGTCTTCAGTTCGATGGCGGCTTCGGGACGCAGGATGCCGTGGCCCACTGCGTACTTCGCCAGCATCAGGGTCGCCTGACGGCGCATGTCCCATTCGCTTTCGGTCTTCATGTCCATCAGCTTGACGGTGCCAACAGCCCACGGGTGGAACGCGACAGCAGCGGTCGTCAGGAACGAAGCGCGGTACTGCGACGGGATACCCGTGTTGGACGAGTCGTCCGTCTGCGGCAGCTTGGCGGTCTTCAGGAGGTTGACACCAGCGATGTTGATGATCTTACCGTCCGAGTACGAACCATTGCCGCCCCAATCCTTGTTGATCAGATCAGTCTTCTGAGCAGCGAGGTAATACTGAGCGGGCTTCACAGCAATCCAACGCTCGGACTCAGGGATACCTTTGTCGTCAAAGGTCTGAGCGGCGGTGAACATGCCAGCGGCCAGCACAGCAGCGTCGGTCTTGAAGGCAGCGTTGGTCAGGACCGAACCGCCGTCTTCACCAGTGACCGTAGCCGAAGCACGGGCAGCGAGGATGAAGTTGCGGAGGACGTTGCGGTCGTAGTGATCGGCCAGAGCCTCGCCCAACTGGCGCGAGTATTCCGAGCGAACATCGTAGTGGTTCTTCAGTTCGTCGATTTCAGCAACGTAGACCGAGGACAGCAGCAGGTCGTCAATGACGATCACGCGCTCGTTCTGCTTGATTGCGGTGCCGACGATTTCAGTGCCGGGGGTGTGGTAACCAGCCGAAGTCTTGCCGATGGCCGGGAACGAAGCCGACTTGCCGCCCGAGATGGTGCGGACACGGTGCTTGTCGCCCATGACGTTGGCGAGGTTGAAGGCACCCATGACTTCGCCGCCGAACAGCTTGAGCCAGAGTGCGTCCGTAGCGCCAGTGCCGTTGGCCTGACCTACGCGGGAAAGAGTGGCGTCTGCCATAGTAGTATTCTCCGTGTGTGTGAGAGAGGGGGATTGAACCTCTGAACACCTCACACGCTCATCACGAGATTGTCCCTTGGCTCACCCCCTCGGGGGCTGCGGTTGGGGTCAAGGTTCGCGGGTGTTAGTTCTGAGTCACCGCCGAGAAGGCAAGTGTGACTTCGACACAGGAGAAGACCGGGCCGTAGCATGGTGACAAGACCATGCCAGAGGGCACCGGGCATAAGTTGGGTAGGAAGGTAGGAACCCCTCGGGGTGCGCTTAACTAGCACATTTCAGGTGTGCGGTTTGGAAGCGTGATGGGTATGTGGGGTTACCGCTTGCCGCGCTTCCACGAAGTAGGGGCAACCACCTGTGACTTGATCACAGTGCGGAGATGAACACGAAGCATCACGAAGCCGTAAAGCTGGTGTTCAACATGAACGCAGTGTTTGCAACTGCGCCGTTGACGTACACCGCACGGTAGTAGCGGGTCATAACGGGAACCGAGAGGTACACCGGAGTGTTCGCAGCGACGGCAGCGTCAGCCGAAGCACGACGCCAAGTGACGTTATCGTTGGAACATTCGATACGCAAGGTGCCAGCCTGATCGGCAAAGGCGGATGCGTTGAAGGCAGAGTAGCGGTGAGCCGCAGCAGCAGCAACCCCAACGTCGCGGGCGGTCCCAGTCAGCGTAGCACCTGCGGCCTGTGCAACAACGCTATCGTTGTAGAACAGGTTGTCCTGAGAGGTCACCAATGGAGAGCCAGACACAGAGACGGTCGCGGTTCCGACAACGCTCACCGGGGAGTTGATTGTCGGATTTTCAAGAGGCATGTCGGTCAGGGCAGCGATTGCCCGGACAGTGCCACCAGTGAAGCCCGTCGAGATACGGACCCGGACATATCGGGACGTGATTGCCGCCATGAACTGACGGACGGTGTTTGCAGCGATGGCCGATGCGGTAACGAGCGGCGTTGGTGTTACAACGGATGCTTCAACATAGGGAAGGACAACGCCAGCGGCAGCGTTGACGGGATCGTTGGTCTGTTCAAAGATGATTGCGCCAGCGGTGATGCCTGCGGAACCGATGATCGTCACGGTCAGCCCAAGCTGCCCACGGGTATCATACCATCCGTTTACATCACCCGAGAGCAGATCGGTGTTGACAACCGACTTGACACCGAGGTCAATCAGAAAGTTGTCAGGACCGAAGTAGTTCGGATTGAGGTTTGCCATTCATTTTCCTGATCAGAGTTTCAGTGTCTTGATCGGACCACTGGAGTGAATGTCCAGCTTGGTAGCGATCTTCACAGCCTCTTGGGCTGATGCCCCCGCCATCATGGCAGCTAAGGCATATGGTGCGCCCGAGCCAATCGCTCGGTATTTGGCTTTCATGGAAGGAAGGAATACACCGTTCTCAACCTCCATCACTTCGCCTTTGGGAGTGACAATCAGACCAGAGTAGTCTCCTTCTGGAAGGTTATCCTCTGTGGGTTCGTTCACCCAATCGAAGAACTGACCGATTGCAGCGACCGAGCCAGCGCCCCCATAGAGGACGCCAGCCTTGGTCTTGCCGATCTTGATTGCATTGCCGGGCATCCGCATGGACCCGAGGGTCACTTGGGAGTCAGCAACGAGTATGCCATCCCGATAGGCGATAGTCGTCATCAGAAGATGCTCGACTGCGCCAGACGACGTTCAACGTCGGAACGGAAAGCAGGGTCTTCACGGTACTTCGGGTTCTGGATATCAGCCAAGAACTCAGCCTGACTGCGATAGCCACCCGAGGCGACCTGTCCAGTTCCACCCGAAACCAGCTTGGGGACCGAACCATTGGTGGCACGGTAATCAGCGGCAAGAGCGTTCACAGCGAGACGCATCTTCGCGGGATCACCCGAGTTGACACCTTCGTTGTAAGCCCGAAGCTGATCAGCCGACCACGACTGCTTGGCCCAAGACACCATCTGAGTGAAGGCTTCGTCACCACCGACCGAGGTCTTGATTTCGGTGACGATATTGGTGGCTTCACCCGCCTTGAGACGGATGTAGTCATCAACCAGTTCCCGAGGGAATCCGGCCTTGGTCAGCTTTTCATAGCTCTCGTCGGACAGTGATCCGCTCTCTGCCCATTCGTCGGACAGCGCGGTCATGTCGAGGCCAGCATCCTGAACGGCAGCTTCTGCCTGTCCGTCGATGTTCAGCTCATTGGTGTTGGCTTCGGTGGTAGCGGTCTGTGCCGTAGCTTCCGCCGCAGCGGTCGCCTCCGTAGCCTTGGGCGCTGCCTGCTTGGTGCGGGTCAGCTCTGCTTGGAGTTCCTTGTAGGACTTTGCGAGGTCTTCGGGGGAGTTGAAGTTCTCGGGAAGCCACTCGGGACGTTCCGTGGCAGTGGTCTGAGCGGGTGCCTCCGAACCAGTCGGGGGCGTAGTGAAGGTTGCGCTCTGGTATTCAGACATCAGTACGTCTCGATGATGGTCACGCCATCCAGACCAAGCCCACGGAAGCGAACACGGGGATCGGTGTTCGGTTCATTCACGCCGGGGCGCGAAAGGTTGATCTTCTTCGACTTCTTCGGGGCTTCTTCGACAACCACGGGTGCTTCTTCAACCACCACTGGGGCTTCTTCGACAACCACGGGGGCTGCGACTTCTTCCACGGTCAAAGCGACCACTTCGTCACTGGGGGACATTCTGTTGTTGATCCATTCCTGCCTGAGCCATGCTGCCAAGTTGATTGACAGCGTTGGGGCCGAGGCGATTTACCATTTCCATCATCTGGGCTTGCTGCTGCTCTGCATCCAGTTCTTCCTGAGACATCATCAGACCTTCGAGTTCCACGCCGAGTGCAAGCGCACGACGGGCAAGGTACTCTTGGACGTTGATGGTCTTTAGGACTTCTGGACCAAGAAGCTGCACAGCACCCGACAGCCAAGTGTCGAGTTTCTGTAAGTCATGCCCACGGCCAAGGGCTTCGAGGCCCGTGACGATGATGGGGTTAATCCCTTTCGGGAGTTTCGGGAGCTTCCATTCCTGATTGGTGGTGCGCTGCAAGACTGCCAGACCCGCCTTGAGGAAGGGTACTTGGAAGTCCTGTGACAGAACCGAGTAGGTGCCACCAAGGGCATCTTCGAGTTCACGCGCCATGTACCGAATTTCTTCGGCAGTGACACGATCACCGGGCCGCTGGATAGCGGTGTTCAGGAGGAAAGCGAAAGCGAGGCGTTGCTCAATGGTGTTGATGGCTTCCAAGGAAACACGCAAGTCTGCCCACTTGTCGAATTGGAGCAGACCGACATCTTCCAGAGAGCCAGTCATCACGTCACCCGTGTCAGCCTCGGCCAGCTTTTTGGAACTGGTGACACCACCGGGGCGCACAAATACCACCGCCTTGGAGACGATAGCTGCTGAGTTGACGAGAGCCTTGGTCAGACCTTCGAGGGACTTGAGGTCGCCGTAGTATTCTTCGACGTAGCCCCTACCATAGTCCTCACCGGACACCTTGGTGAACCGGAGGGCAAGGAAAGGAAGCTCGTCTTGAAGGTAGGAGCCTTTCGAGTTTGGGATGACCTTGCCTTCAATCTCCTGATAGACCTCGTACTTGGCTTTCGCCAGTTGGACGTGGGTGTACAGGAACCGCTCGGAGTCAGGTCCGGGGGTATTCGACTGAGGCTTCATTTCGATCAGGGCTTGGACCTCGGGAGGAAGCGCCGAGTAATCGACGGGTTCCTTGACAATGATCTCAAGCACCTTCCCAGAAGGCGCACGACGGACAACGTATTTGTCCAGTCGGAAGTTCTTGATGCCATCCGTCTCGTCAACGACGCAGAGGATGTTCCCACCCACGATCAAGTGTTTCAAGGCTTCGTTCACATCGGGACGAATGGCCATTCCCTCGGTCCACGCCATGAAGCGTTTCTCGATTTTGGAAAGACCTTTGTCGATCTCGGTGCGGACGTTCTTGAGTTGATCACCAGCCATCTGTTCAAGATGGTCAAGCTCGTTCTCCGAGAGGTTCATCTTGAAGAACGGGGTGTTCGGGGGGAGTAGGCTGAGAAGCAGCTTGGATGAGAGGTTGTTCACACCACGCGCACCCAGACCCTGATACGGGGTCAGGAACTGGGACGTTTCGGTGGACCCTTCAGGCGGAAAGAGGTGAGGCAAGGTAAGTTCAGAACACTTCCTTGCTCTCTCCAGATACGCCGTCCTCTTTGGCTCCAAGACCGCATAGCGAGATGCTGCGGTTCCAGATGCCATGCTGTTATCCGATATTCAAACCACTGCCACCCTGCGGTGCAGCAAGGTCGATGCGGAGCGATCCGGCACCCTTGCGTCTGCGGGTAGTAGCGTTGCCAGCCGCCTCACTGATGGTAGGGGCAGCGGCTCGTTCCACAGGGACCACCATCGGCGCGGGGGCCGGATTGGGAACCTTTGGAGTTTTCATGCACATTTCATTCTTCCTTCTGCTGTTCGGCAATGGCACGGAGGTGGTTGATGACCTCCTGCTGGCCGATCAGAGAGCCGAGCTTCCGTTCATCAGTGTCCAGCGGAGGAAGACGGTTGGGGAAAACCTGTTGGAGATACTCAACAAGGACTTCAGACACCTCGGGAGGTGTTAGGAAAACCTTCATTGGTTATGTCTCCGGTTAAGGGCACCGTAAATCACAGGGCCGTCTCACCGTTCAGCAGATTGATCCGCATTTCGGCGTACCGAATCACCTTCTTGAGGTCGATGATCTCGCTTTCCACCTCGTCCTTGCCGGGATACAGCTTGTAGCCAGCCCGCATGGCGTACTTCACGATGTTGAAGACGTGACCAGCGACGTTGTTGCGAAGCAGGAACTCGACAGGTTCGATCTTCCAGCGGGTGTAGTGGGATGGACGGACGACAATTTCCTCAGTCATTCAGGAACTCCTTCGTTGCTTCAAAGCCCCCGATGTGTTGCCCGTTGAGGTACACTTGAGGGACGGTCTGTAACCCATTGGAAAGCAAGAACTCTTTCACAGTGGCCACGTCGATTTCCTTGAAGGTGTGGCCCTGCTCGGTAAGCAGAGCCTTGACCTTCTCGCACCAAGAGCAAGTCTTGGAGGTGACGATCACAAAATGTTTCATCGCCAGATACCCTTGAAGGCACTGAGGATGAGGAAATTGATGGTGGTAAATCCAACCACCACACCACATACGAACACAGCGGTGTAGCCGAGGACCATCATCATTCACCTTCCTTGTGGAACGCTTCGATCCACAGTCGGCACAGGTCCGACCGCACAATGTCTTCGATCTGGAACTCCACAATCGGGACGGGAAGCATGTACTTCTTGACCATGTGGATTGCAGTCTTGAGGCCACTGCGCTCCTTGAGGTCCGACTGCCCGATGTCACCGTTCAGGATCACCTTGCAGTCTTCCCCAACACGGGTCAGGAACATCTTCATCTCATTCGGGGTGGTGTTCTGGGCCTCGTCGAGGATCACCAGAGCGTTCTCGAAGGAGCGACCACGCATCGTCTCGAAGGGGACGACTTCGATGTTGCCGTTCTTCAAGGCCACATCAATCATCCCCTGCGGGATGTGCTTCCGCAGCACGTCCACAATGGGGGCCAGCCACGGTTCCATCTTCTCGTTCAGTGTTCCGGGGAAGAAACCAATGCTGCGACCAGCGGCCACGTTGGGGCGGGTGATGATGATCTTGTCGATCTTCTTGGCGAGATACATCGCGGCAGCGTAGGTGGCTGCAACGTAGGTCTTGCCAGTTCCCGCTGGACCCATCACGATAACCTGCGAGGCTTCCTTGAGGGCGCGAATGTAATCGGCCTGACGTGGGGTCTTGGGCAGTAGCTCCACTCGGGGCTGGACTGCATCGTGCTTGGTAACTCTCCGTTTCACTGCGCGGGGTGCCACAGGATCGGTTCCTTTCTTTTGAAGTCATAGTCGCCATACCGCAGGATGCGGGCACAGCGGGCTTGGGTCAGGGCGTCTTCTTCTGTCAGCCCCTTCTTTTCGTAGGCTTTCACCACCGCATCCCATGCAGTGATGGTCAGATCGACTGCGGGGTCAGCGAGGATTTTCTCAGCGGTCTTCGGCCCAACACCGGGGCAACCCGGATACCCGTCGGTTGCGTCACCCATAAGGGTCTGCATCAGGTGCCAGTGATCAGCGTCCTTGTTGCTGATGAACTGAGGCTGAGTGTCTTTCTGGGGGTTGAAGAAGTAGCCGGGGATGGTCTTGAAGTCCTTGTCGATGGAGACAATGATCTTCTCGCCGGGATACAGCTTGGGGTGAGTTGAGAGGATGCCGAGAACATCGTCACCTTCGAGTCCGGGGCGGACCCAAGTGTCATACTGTTCGCCCAACCACGCCTTCAACTCCTTGAGGGCAATAGGCTTCCGAGTGGCCTTCCGGTTTCCCTTGTAGTCAGGGTAGAAGGACTTGCGGAAGTTCACGTCGTCAGAGAAGACGAGGACCGTGTGGTCGGACTTGAGCTTGTTGACGATTGACGCGATGCTGTCTTCGGCAACCTTCCGAGCTTCGTTGAAGTCGGAGTGAAGGGTCCACACATCGTCACCCCAGTCATATTCCTTTTCCACCACGGTGGCTGCGGTGTAGGCGATCACGTCGCCGTCAATGAGGATCGTTCGGTTCACTTGCTGTCCTCGTCAGAGAACGGCTTGGCGATGCCATACTTGATCCGCATGTAGTCGGAGTAGGAACTCTCGACCTCTTGCACGGTCATGTCGGGACGCAGCGGAAGGAACAAACGCTTGAACCACTCAGGCACTTTCATGGGGATTTCCTCTCATTGGTGGGACGAGTTGCTGATAGAAGGCCGTGACCAGAAGAAGTTCTTCCAGACTGGCGTAGCTCTTGATCGTATTGGCCTTGTGGCTGACCACGATGACGTTGCCCGGAACATAACCAAGGGCTGGGATGATGCGGTCGAGGGAAGGGGAGTCGGGACCGACGATGCGACGATTGACCCGAAGCTCCATTCCGAACACCGGACAGAACTTCGGGACAACCACGTCGTCTAGGGTGATCGTGAAGGGGATACCCTTCTGCTTCGCCCTTCGTCTTGCACCTGAGAACATATGCTGCGCGGGGTGATCCTCACGCGACTTACGTCGTCTGGCAATTTCCCGCTCACGTCGGGTTAGTGGCAGTCCTTCCAACTGTCACCAATGTCGTAGTTTCCGGCTAGAGGGCACCGGAAATCGTAATACTCACCAGCCTTGCGAATTGCATCGGCGGCGATCTGACCAACCCGATCAGCAACCTCGGGCTTGGACTCCATCTGCCACTCGTCATGGATGTTTCCCATGAACTCGTAGTCAACTCCGGGGACCAGACCAGCGGCCTGTAGGTCGTTGTCGAGGATCACCAGTGCCCGCTTCATCAGGATGGCACCAGCAGATTGCAGCAGGGTGTTCAGCGCAGAGTGCGAGGAACGGACGAACAGGATGCGACCGTCGAGTCCCTTGAGGGTTCCCGTCTTGGCCACCTTGTCCTTCACCTTGTTGGTCAAGGTTCCCAGAGCAGGGAGGTTCTTGAGGAACGAGGCACGGTCCTTCTTGCCACGATTGGCGACAGGCTTGCCGACAGTGATGCCGAGCTTGAGGTCACCAGCGCCATAGATGAAGGCGTAGAACCACGTCTTGGCAATGTCACGACCCTTGATCAGGGCACCCTCGACCGCATATTGCAGCTTCGGGTCCATCCCAAGGGCACGGCAGTTAACCGAGTGCATGTCCGTGCCGATGGACTTGTCACCCTTGAGAACAACGTCGATGTATTCCCCGTTGTCATAAGCAGCCATGTAGCCAGCCAAGCAGCGAAGCTCCAAGGCGTCAGCGTCACAGCCGATCTGCTTCCAGCCATCCCGAGGGATGAACAGGGCGCGGCATTGTTCACCGTAGGGTGCGCCATTGGAGGGCACCTGAGCCATGTTGGGGCCACGGTGGGTCATACGCCCAGTGCAAGCACCATTGGTGATCACCTGACCGTGGATGCGGCCATTCTTCTCGTTGCGGAGCCAGCCCTCCTTACCCTCGGCCAGCATACCGATACGCTTCTGGACGAGGAAGTATTCAGCCAGCAGCTTTGCTGACGGGTAGGGCAGCTTGTTCAGGATCGTATCGTCCACCTTGGCCTGACCATCGTCGGTGAACTCGGTGGGTTCCCACCCGTGCATCTCCTTGAGCCAGATTGCGATGTGCTGACGTGATCCGGGGTTGAACGGAATGACAGCTTCCTTGGTGAAAGGCTGACCCTTCACATACCCACGGGTCTTGTTGTTGACCTTCGGGACAAACACCGTATGCACCACACGGGGAGCGAAGGTTTCCTTGAGAGATTTCTCAATCTCAATCCTGCGGGTCAGCAGTTCCGTGTAGAAGATTTCAGCAGCAGCACGGTTGAAGCCGAAGCCGTTGCGTTCCTGCCGACCGATGATCTCAGCCACGTCATGTTCAAGGTTCACGGACTCGTCGGAGAAGCTGTACTTCATCTTCCGGTCGAGGCAGCGTTGCCACAGCTTGGTGGTGACCTCCACGTCCTGTTCGCAGTAGTCCTGCATTTCCTGCGACCAGTGTTCCCAACCGCCCTTGTAGTCCCCCTTGTATTCACCGAGGCGATAGCCAAAGGATTCGAGGGAGTAGCGGCCAATCATGTTGCGTGGCAGGATGCCCTTCTGGGCTAGGCCAGCATCAGACTTGGCGATCTCAGGGTTCAGCAGGCGGGCCATGACGAGAGTGTCACGGACACGCCCCTTGGGTTTGAACCAAGGGTAAATCTTTTGGATGGCAGGAATGTCGAACTTGATGATGTTGTGGCCGATGATCATGTCAGCTTCCATCAAGTGACGCAGACCATGTTCGATGGAGTAGCCCGCCCGATTGTGGTGACAGGACCATACGTCCCCATCGTCAAAGTCTTTGATGACCAGACAGTGCAGTTTGGTCATCTCAGGGATGAGGCCGTCGCTTTCGATGTCGAAGATGAGGGTAGTCAATACGATCTCCTGATGAGAAAGAGGCCACTACCGTGTCCGGTAATGGCGGTCATAGATGCGCTTGAGCTTCAAAGGTTCAGGGTGTGCCCTGATCCACATGCCTGTGCATGGGTTGAACTCGCGCTTGAAGAAGGCGTCGAGCTTCTTGTTTCCTGTGCTGACGTTCACGTCGATCAGCTTTGACATCTCGTCAAACTCATGGTCTGACATGATGCTGTCGCTCTCGAACTCGTAAGCATAGGCAGCGAGGGAGAGGCGGATTCTACGCCACCTCTCCAACTCTACTGGTGTCACTTCTTGGTCGCAGCTTTCACAGCCCACATGGCTGCGCTTTCGATGTCTGTCTGAGCCAGCGACTTGAGGCGGATGCGTTCTTCAACGTCCACTGGGATAGTCTCAATCAGGTCGATCAGATCAGCAGCGGCACGTTTGATGCGGTCCACCATGTCGTCGTGGCTGGGATTGAACGTAATCCCAACGCGATATTCACCTTTGGTCATTTAGTGTCCTTCGGGGTTAGCGGATGGGGCAAGCGCCAGTGGCGCAGGCTTCCTGATCCAGTTCGTCAAGGGTGTTTGCAGCGTCGAGGTTCACGGGCAGCAGGGTGCTGGCGTAGGTGTCGAACACTTCCTTGGTCACCACTTCCTGTGGCAGGTAGGGGTAGCCAAGATCGGCTGCGGTCTTCGTCGGATCGTTGCGGTAGATGAACGATACGCCGACGTACACGTCCCAGTTTTCCAGAAGCCAGTCGATGATGGCCGGGACTTCATCTGTGGAGTAGCTGATGGTGACCGAGCAGTTGTGGTCCACATAGTTTTCCATCAACAGCTTGTAACGCTCAAGCTGCTCTATCGCCGTCTCGACGTTGACCTCGACCCCGTTGACCGTCTGGAAATCGACACCCTCATAAGAGACAGGGAATGTCGCCAAGACAGCATCGGTGGAATACGGATCATTGAAGACACGATAGTTTGCAGCGCGAAGTAGAGGGACCAGAGGATCATGGATGCCGAACCTGACGTTGTTGAAGATGTACTTGCCGAGGGGTTTGTGAACACCCTCAGTTGTGTCCATGATCTTCGACAAGGTGCCCGAGGGTTTCACCGTGGTGACAGCCTTGGCTTCCGGCAGACCGAGGTCTTCGGCCATGCTGTCGGCCCCTGCCTGTGCGAACCCACGAAGGTCAGCGTAGGCATTGGGCTTGGCGTTGTGTTCCCACTTCACGATGCCAGTCAGACCGACACCGCACAGACGGAGGAACTCGTTCAGTTCATGCCAGCTACGCTGCAAGATACCGTCGTCGAGGTTCACACAGGTCTGACGATAGTTGGCCCGAGCAGCCAGATAGATGGCACGGCGAAGGCCCGTCATGTCACCATTGAACTTCCCAAGGTCAACCTCGACCAAGTTGCAGAAGCTCTTGTTGCCCAACAGAATCTCGGCGCAGGGGTTCACACCCTTGAACCAAGGTGCCCGCTTGAGTGCAGCTTCGGCATTGATGAACCCCGGCTCTGAGCCACCCGCATCCATCATCAGATCGAAGATGTGGGTCAGTCGGTCCTTCGTCGGCTTGCTGTAGAACAGCACCGAGTTGTTCGACTGTGCCCGCTGTGGGTTGTCGATCCAGTGATCCTTCTTGGCCACCATGAAGTCTTCGGCTTCCGGTGCGTTCTCGGGCATGACTGCAATCTCTGCCGAGCGGCGCGAGGACAGCACAGTGCCGAGCCAGTTGAGGATGTCGAGGATGTCGATGCGGGTCAGAAGCTGGCCAGCCCGCTTGTTCATCAGGTGGGCGATCTGGACAAAAGCCTTGCTGATCTGATTGTCACCCGAACTGATCCAGCCGTAGCCCTTGAGGCGTTCACCAGCAGGGCGAACCTGAGAGAAGTCGAGAATGATCTTGTCCACCGGAGCCTTCATGGCCAGCAGCTTTCCAGCAGCCTTGGCCCATGCTTCGGCGCTGTCACCAACGGTCAGTTGCCAGTAGACCGAGCCACCCAACTGGATGTCAGTCTCGGTTTCGTTGTGTTCCCCACCCTTGTCCTTCCGAGTGGACCGAATGATTTCGATCTCGACGGGCTTGGTGAACCCATTGAGGTTCCCGACGACAGGCTCGAAGCCCACCCCGCAGCCCTGCAAGAGCAGCCAGAGTGCATCGACAACATCGTGAACGGTTTCGATCCGACCGAAGGAACAGTTGAACTGCGAGGCTTCACGGGTCTTGGCAATGTCGGTGCCGCCAAGCCAGAGGGTGCGGCCTGAGACACTGACCTTGCGGTCCAGCATCAACTGGCGGAACTCGCCCAGTTCCATTGCCTCGTAGTTGGTCAGGCGCTGACCCTTGGCACGTTCCCAAAGCCACTGCTGGTGGTCGATCACGCGATCAACAGTCTGTTCCCACGTTTCAAAGATGGTCCCCTCGTCATTGAGAGGACGGTTGTAGGTGCGCCGAGTGATCACCTGTGCGCGGGTAGATGGTGTCATGTGTAATCCTTAGAATGGGCTATCGTTCGATCCCACTTGTGGGTCATCTTGGTCGAACGGATTATCTTCGTGGACAAACAACATCCCGGTTTCAGGAATGTAACCAAGGTAGATGGTCAGTCCTGTGGCCTGTCCCGTGTACCGATCCTTCAAGACGCGGAAGGTGGTGACGCCACGAAGGGCTTCGTTGTTGTCTTGTTGGTTGCGCTCAAGGCCGAACATGAAGTGCGACCAGAAGCCGATGGCCCGAGAGCCTTTGAAGTGACGGATCATAACCCGCCCACCTTCCTCATGGGGTTTCCCCTCGGGAGTGGCGAGGTGGCTGATCAGGTGGATGATGACGCCAAGCTCTTGAGCAAGGGACGCCATTTCTTCCATGATCGTCTCAAGGCTTTCCCGTTCATTCGAGGGGTCAGCCAGCGCCGTCAGGTGGTCGATGTAGATCAGCTTGATGCCGAGGGACACGGCCATGTAACGGACACGGGACTCCACAACTTCCCAATCGGTTTCACCGAAGTGGTCGTAGAGGTGAACCTTGCCGTCAAGCTGGTCGATGGCGTCGGACAGTTCGTCGATGGTCCAGCCAGCGTCAGGGACATGGAACCTGCGGCCAGCGATCTTGCCAGCGAGGCGTTTGGCTGTCTCTGCAACAGGCTGTTCGAGGTAGACCACGCCGACCGGAAGGCCAAGCTCGGTCACATCGTAGGCGATCTGTTGGGTGAACCAGTCGGTCTTACCCACGCCAGTGCCAGCGCCGAAGGTGTAGATTTCACCATAGCGTCGGCCATAGGTAGCCTTGGTCAGAGCTTCGATCCACCACGGCAGACCCCATTCGACAGGCTTGAGTGCCTTGTCTTTGATGTCACCGATGCTGACCACACCGTCAGGTCTGAACAGCTTGGCTTCAAACACAGCGACCGATAGCTCCTTCTCTCGGCCAGCCATGATCATCTCATTGGCGTCCTTGAGTGGCAGTGAAGCGATCTTTGCTTTGCCGTGAGGCAGCAGTGCAGCTACCTCAAGTGCAGCCTTCCGGCCCGGTTCATCCATGTCGAACATGATGACAACTTCGTCATAGCTCGACACGAACTCATAGGCTTTCTGGATGGACTTCTTCGCACCCTGTGCCCCGTTGGGAACGGACACCACGGGCCAGCGATTGCCGAACACCTGACTGACAGAGAGAGCGTCGATCTCCCCCTCAGTGATGACCAGCCGCTTGCCACCATCACGGCAGAGATGTTGGCCGAATAGCTGCGCTTCCTTGGTGTCACCGATGAAGCGAAACTCTTTGTTGGGCCACCGGATTTTCTGTGCCACCATGTTGCCCGAGGCGTCACGGTAGGATGCGATCTGGACGGGACTGTCTCCCATCCGTCCGATGGTGTAGCCAAACTTCTCACAGGTTTCTTGCGAGATACCACGCTTGGTCAGTGGTTTGTATTCCCCTGCGGGGATCAGGTCAGACGACACGCGCTTCCTCTCTGTGTGCTGAGTATCACCCTCGGCTGGTTCATAGTGAGAACAGCCGAAGCAGTAGGCATGGCCGTCAGAGTAGCGGGCGAGGTTGTCCCTCGACCCGCACTCAGGACACGGCTCCTTGCCAATGAAGGAGCTATCGTCTTCCATCAGTTGACCTGCGGCATGTCCTCAAAGAGGTCGAAGGCTTTGTGGACAGCCTTCCCAACACGCTGTGCCGCCTCGTCGCGGCCAACCCCGAGAGCCTTGAAGCCCACTGCGGTGGCGATGGTCAGCACACCGATCATGTGCTGCGGCCCCTTCGCTGCCAGCATTGCCGACACCATTTCGGAGTCGTTCAGGATGCCTTCGATCAGCTCATCGGTCATGTGGTTCTGTTCGTTCAACGGTTGTCTCCTTCACCCTTGATCACGTTCCGCTGCTGGCGGTCGGTCAGTTTGTTGATGTTGGTGGTGGCGACCTGATCCAAGGTCAGGCCAAGGCGCGAGGCGGTGACCGCAACGTACCAGAGGGTGTCCCCCAATTCCTTCTCAAGAGAAGTCCGAAGTGTCGGATTGAGGTGGGCGCTGACGGGGTAACCGTCCTCATAGACCACAAGGTCTTGATACTTCTCGTCACCACGGTGGTAACGCTTGAGCAGGCCAGCGCACTCGCCAGCTTCTTCGACCAGCCCGAAGACCATGTGGTTCAGGTCGGTGTTGATTGCAAAGCCTGCGGCCTGCGCTTGGTATTCGTTCAGGTTCATTCGAGAACTTCCATGATGATGGCCGTGATGATGGCAGAGAAACAGACGGTGGTGAGAAACCCGACAGCAAAGCTGATCAGATCGTGCATAGGTCTTTCCAGTTCAGGGTGAGGGCAAGGAAGCCCGCAAAGAGGATGGCGCAGATGACGATCATTTGGTCGTCTTCCACGCAAAGGCCGCAATCACTCCCACGATGGTGAGAGAGAAAAGAAGGCCAAGAACCAGCGGAAGGAACACCATCCACCATGCCAAGGCTGGAACGACGGTGAGCTTGAGGACCATCAAGGCGGCGGTCAGAATGAGAAGCCAAGGCATGTTCATTTCCCCATGTAGAAGTAGCGGACGTAACGCTGTCCGGTGACATCCTTGTTCCAGATCGGCGTGATCTTCATGCCAGCCTGACGAAGCTCACTGATGCGCTTGGTCAGGGAGCGGCAGCGGTAGAGAGCCTGAGCTTCCACGTTGGTGATCGACCGTTCACGGACGAGGTGGGTCTTGATCAGTTCGTTCATGGTCTTCTTGTTGACAGTCTGCGTCATGTTCAGTTCCTCAAGATTTGATCAATGGTCATTCCGGTTGCAGCTTCGAGGGCTGCAATTCGAGAGGGGGTGGGGGGTTCAAGGGTCCACTCGACAGGCACAAAGGCGTCGGCGTAGGTGAACCCATACTTGTCACACCAGTCGCCATAACTGGTCTTCGAGGTCTTGGAAATTTTCGTCCTAGAGCGGGAGAAGACAAAGCGAACATCCAGATCGGGATGCTCTGCCTTGATGGCCTTGTGTTTCTGGCGGTCGTCAGTGACGAACCTTCCCTTGGTTTCAATGATGATCCCGTTGGGAAGGATGAAGTCAGGCGTGTATGTCCGCTGCTTGAGCGGAGGTGTGAACCTGACCTTCGTCACCTCGAATAGGACCGGAAGGCCAAGACCGGAGAGTTGCTCCCCGATCTTGTCTTCAAGTCCGCTGCGGTATCCTTCGAGGACGCCGCGAGACTTAGAACGGGTCGTCGTCCGACACACCAGCAGCCCCGCCTGCAGCCGAGTCAGACTCGTCAGCGAAGGAATCGTTGT